>RRZT011330598.1_pt1 | contig 10362 bp, 9 predicted proteins | sample 2165551 | NCBI WGS metagenome assembly RRZT01 (sample SAMN10456910, study PRJNA506462) | wastewater metagenome | biome: wastewater; feature: sludge; material: wastewater sludge; isolation source: wastewater sludge with Escherichia coli K12::gfp cells carrying plasmid... | place: USA: Moscow, Idaho ...
AGAATTAACTCAGATTCAAAAAAATTGAATGCTGGTTTTAATGAAAATGCTGGTGAACACTTAACTAAAGAGAATCTTAAAGATTTACTCTAAAAGTTTAGAGTACTGACATTCTTTAATCCAACTAATGAAAAACATGAAACATTGCTCAAAAATAGAGCGTGGCACGTGAAGAATCCATAAAAAAGCTCAATCAGAAGAGCGAGGGATTTATACTATACGATAAGCCAATGATTTATATGAGATAAAAATTTGCATTACGTATAAGGTGTATTATGTTAATTTTAGAGAAACTAATTGAAAGCTTCTAGGTACTTTATTAGTTCAGTTTTCCCTTGCTTCTGTGCTCTTTCAAATGCTGTTTCCTTGTATTTATTTTTATGTTTCATATCTATTCCATATTCAGCTAAGAACTGTAATCCGTATAAATTATTATAATCTACGAAAACATGTGGCATTTGGAAAACTGGATCTTTACCTAGTGGGTCACAACCTAAATCTATCAGTAATTTATAAATTTCAGTATTCTGATTGAGTCCAGCAATAGCTAAGCCCTTTTGTGTCACTGTCTTAATAAAATACTCTTTAAAATGCTCAAAAAAATAAAATACCATTTCATCTGAATATCTAAATGCCAATTCAAGTGGTGTATATGCAAATGATTTTTTCTTTGGGTCTGCACCAAGTTCTAATAGCTTCTTAGCTAAATCAGTATTATTTTCCTGAATGCTCAATCCTAAAGGAGTTCCTCTTCCTTTAAGATCTCTATTTAATTCACCTTTACTTATTTTTTTTGAAAGTAATAAATCTATTTCATCTGCTAAATTAAGATAACAGGCATATACAAGCGTTTTCTTTATTTTTTCTTGTGAAAGGCTTTCTTCTAATTGAGCTTTTCGTTCTGCATCAAATGGCGTTACCCCATAAGTTTGATATAGGATTAATTCCATTGCATCATCCGAAAATAATTCAGGATTGTAATCAATATGATGTATTACTTTTTTATCAATAGAATAATAACTGTAAATGCCATTATCTAATTCATCACTATCCATAAGGTTAAGTATTTCAAGGAAAATATCATTTTCAGCATTTCCTAAATTTTTGAATTCTTTCTTATCTGTTTCGTAAACATTTGAATACCTTAATTGAATGGTTTTATTCATCACAAAGAAAAAATCTTGCGTAAGCTTTAAGCTGTCTACTTTTCTTAAAATTGTGTCTATTGTTGGATTCATAAGTTGAGTTAAATATCATAAATTTTCATTTAGTATAAAAGAAAACTTCTCGAATATTGATGCCATTTAACATAATGGGCGTTATGCGAACTCTAATCTTGTTATTCATTTAAAAACAACAACTTAAGCATTTTAAATAATCTTAAAATACCCCAAAAATCCGACTTCGACACATGTCGGTTTCTTTTTAAGCAGTTTTGATATCTTCTGCCAATCATTTTGACGTAAATTTACACTATTTGTCTTATGTAATACAAATATATGATACATTATTGTATATACAAATTTGAATGTTTTTTATGGAACTGTATTTCGAATGGGATGAGGAAAAGAACCAAAAGAATCAGAAAAAACATGATGTATCTTTTGAAACGGCAAGCCTCATTTTTGATGATCCTTTAAGGATCTCAATCCAAGATAGACATACTGGTGGTGAAGAACGTTGGCAAACCATTGGCATGGTCAAAGGCGTACTGATGTTATTAGTCGCCCACACCATCTTCGATGAAGATGACTGTGAAATCATACGAATTATCAGTGCAAGGGAAGTAACCAAAGCGGAGCGAAATCAATATGAGCATGGTTAGATACTCACGCAAAGAACTGAATGAAAAATTCAGTGACAAGCAAGATGCTGAAATTAAACGCTTGCTTGCTAAGGGGATTGTTTCTGATGATCAGTTAGATCTATCAGATATTCCTGAAATTACCGACTGGAGTAATGCTGTACGCCACAATCAGTTCTTTCGTCCTGTGAAGCAACAAACATCTATTCGTTTAGATGCTGACGTACTTGCATGGTTCAAAGCACAAGGTAAAGGTTATCAAACACGTATGAATGAAATCTTGCGAGATGCCATGATAAAAGAATTAAAAAATCATCAGTAAAAATGGGAGCTTAAGCTCCCATTTTTGATTTCGTATGACGTGTATTATATTAATTTTATAAAAACTTCACTATTTATAAAAGTCGATAGTTTTGTATTATCTTAAGTCTATAATCTTTGTTACATCAATATTTATAGCAACATCTCCCTTTTCATTCCTTTCAGGGTTAAATGTCACTTCAATTAGAAACTCTTCAATCAAGTTACAATGTAGATAACTATCCATACTATTTTTTCCTATTAAATTGTTTCTATAAAAAAAGTATTTTTTAGAATCATCACCAATAATAAATCCAAATGAGACTGTATCAGAATTTTTATCCTTACCCTTAAGTGACTGAACATACCCATTTAATAACCCTTCACTTTTAATATTTTTATTATTTTTTAATAAAATAGATATTCTATCTAATGTAAGCCTATCTATATAGTCTTTAGCTTCCTCAACATTTTTTACAAGGCATGATTTATCAAAATAATTAAATACAGGAAAATTACTTTCTATAACTTTCCAAAATTCTAAATATAATTCATTTTTTAAATTTATATTTTTTATCTGACTAATATTTCTTGTTAAGTTAAAAAATTGTTTAAAAATTCCATCATCATAATTATTAGTATAAATTGCTTTATTTGTTACTTCCAATGCAGCCCTAATTTGTTTTTCAACACCACTTTCATCATTATCATGTTGAAGTACTTCAGCATACCTTCTATAGCAACTAATTGCTTGGTCAAACGTACTGGCTCTAAACTTTCTATGTGAACTAAGTGAGTCTGGATCATTTAATAAAGTTTCATAAATTTGTAATGCATCAATATAGTTTCCATTTAGTGTGAGCACCCAAGCTTTAAATGTTATTAATGCATTTTCATTTGGATCTAACTTCAATGCTTCATTTATCTGCTCTTCTCCTTTAACAAAGTCTTCTTCTTCCACTAAAAATTTAGCATATGCATATCTAGTTAAAGAATCTTTTGGGCTGTATTCGATTGCTGTTTCGAGCTCAGTTTCTGCTACAAATGGATTGATATCCCTCATTATAAAGCTATTAATACGATAAATTTCTGAATATTCTGGCATTAAAGCCTTTGCTTTATCTATAAAAACTTTAGCTTGTTCATAACCATCAGAGCGAAATGCAGCTATAGCTTTTTTTAAGTATAAAGCACAAATAGTTTCATCTTTATTAGTTGAATGAATATTACTTAAATCATATTTATAATGATTTTTTTGTTTACGTTCTTTTTCAATAAGCACTTGTAATTGCTTTTGTTTGCTTTTTATTTTTTGATAAAAATCTTTATTTACCGGTCTAAGTGAAGTTATATATTCTTCAGCTATTCCAGTTAAACTATAGAGTTTTTCATTATCACCTTCAATAGCAGCAACAAGCATAGAAGAGTTAAATAATTGGTTTAATGCCTGTTGTAATTGTATTTCATCTAAATCATCTAAATAATATTTTAATTCCACATTCGTAACAGGTTTTTTTATACAAGCAATAGTTGAAATAGTATCTATTTCTAAGCTGTCTAAATTGTCATATAGATTTTCAAAACAAAATTTCAAAGCATCTTTAAATGATTGTGAGTTTTTATCAAGAAAATCTCTCATATTATTTCCAGATGCTTCATTAAACACATACCACTTAATAAGCAATGGATTATTATATAGTTTTTTACATATAATTTTTAAAGCTTCAGTGTTCTTTTTTAATAACGAGCTAATATTTAATAATTTAGCCATATGTCTTAATAATTCTATTGAATCTTTATCATTCAATTTATCTAGTTTAAATCTATATTCGATTTCACCTAAACCCATTCTTGTAGTTATTACAACTTTAGAATTATTAGGTATTTGTGATAAGAAATCCCTAACTTCTGAACTAGATATAGTTTCTAAATTATCTATACACAATAGTATTTTAAATGTTTCTAAATACTCTAATATTTCTTTCAAAATATCATCTAGCGATCCTTCAATATCCATAGCTAAATTTTTATGTATATCTTTAAACATTTCACTACTATTAGTAATAGCATTTTTTATATTTACTGCACCACTTTGAGTTAATCTATTTGTTTTTAGTGAAACCCATAAAATCATATCAAAAATACGGTTATCTTCCGGTTGAGATTCACATAATTCCAAAATATCATATAAACATCGTTGAGCTAATGCTGTTTTTCCAATACCCCCTTCACCAATAATTGAAATTACTCGAGTATTAGAAACAATCAGGTCTGTAATTTTTTTTCTATCTTCTTTTCTACCCAGAAAACCAGTATCATCAAATTCAGTTAAAGGAAGATTTTGAAGAATTTTTTCTTTATCTTTTTTCCAAAAATCTGGAATATTATTAGTTAATACAAAATTGGTATCATTTAAATTTTTAACAGCATAATTTAAATTTTTCCATGCAGTATCTTTTTGAATTCTTAATAGTTCATACGAGAAATCTAATAATGCTGAGAAATCTTCAATTTCTAGAGGTCTTGAGTGACAAACTCTGTTTCTAGCAGGGGTTAATTTTTCTAAAGATGTTGTAATAAATATTAACTGCTCACTAGTAAAAAACCCTTGTTGATTTTTTATTTTATTTAGTATTTTGCTTAAGTCATAAAAATCTACATATTCCAATAAATCAATCAGTTGATTGCATTTCAAACTATCATCAGAATTATCTAAACGTAATCTATTAGATGCATTTTGAAGAACATCTTTTGGCAAAACTTTATCTAAGTCCTCTTCATTATTAACTTCATGGAAGATAATATTTCTTATATCTGATTCAACTGCAGAAATTAAAGCAAAACATGACATTCTTGTTGCATAGTTTTTGTAAGCCATAACAATGTTTTCAATAAAAAATTATATATATTATAATATGTTACTAAAAAATCTTCTATAAAAATAAATGTTCTTAAAGTATTGATGGATACCAATTGAAGAAGCCACGTATGAGAGTAAATTCAAGGAAATCTTACTTTATGAACGTTGGCTAAAATCCTTAAATATTAAATCTCTTGCGAAAGTATGCTTTTACCTAATTTTTGAATCAGCTAAAACCCTATAAAATATAGCTGGGGGCTGTTTAAATTTTAACTAACGTAAGAGGTATATTTAACATAAAATCTCTTATACGCAACGAGGGCCTATAGATCCTTATTTTTTTGACTTCGCATAAGAGATTTTATGTTAAACAAAAAAAAAGCCAAGAATGCTTTTGGAATACATTCTTAGCTGCACTGAAATGATCAGATATTTTAATAAAATATCCGATTCTTTAAAGATGATAAACACTTAAGTGATAAATTCATATAAAAAGTGGTAATCTTTTATAAGGTTTTTCAATATTTAATAATCTTTGCTATAGTTTGGTAAGGTTTGGTGCTATAATGGATAATATAAATGATGCTGAGAAGGAGTTTCTTACTATTTCTGAAGCAGCAAAATTTTTGAATGTGTCTGTATCTACTCTTAGGAATTGGGATAAAGCAGGCAAACTTATGCCAGTTAGACATCCGATGAATTCTTATAGACTTTATTGTTTAGATGATCTCCTAAAGTTAAAAAATATGATTCAAGGTAATATATGAATGAGATGGTAGAGCAGGATTCTTTAGATTCTGAAGTTGAGCCTAGCAATGGAAAATATGATCCACGGAATAAACTAAATGACTTAACCTCAAAAGAATGGATACCTGAAACTATATCTGTTTGGAATCAAAAAGGTTTAGGAGCTGGTCATCCTGATACTAAAATTGAGAGACAGCATCCTGCCCCTTTTTCTTTTACTGATGTTGCTAGATTAATTCGCTTCTTCACTAAAAGTGGGCAAACTGTATTAGATCCATTCTTAGGCATTGGTTCAACATTAAAAGCATGTGTAGTAGAAGGGCGAAGCGGTATTGGGATTGAGCTAAATCCAACATTTGCAGAGCTTTCACGTGAACGATTAGATACAGAAGTTGATGATTTATTTTCTAATAGTTCAGAAGTTACTATTCATGAAGGTGACTGTAGAGAAGTTCTAAAAACTATAGAAACTGAAAGTGTAGATTTTGTAGTCACAAGTCCTCCATATTGGTCAATCCTGAAAAAACAAGATCATAAAGTTAAGCAAGAACGAATAGAAAAAGGGTTAGTTTCTGATTATGGAAATGATCCCCGTGATTTAGGAAATATTGACTCATATGAAGATTTCTTATATGAGCTTGGTCTTATACTTAATGAATGTGGCCGTACCCTAAAAAAAGGGAAATATATGGGCATCATTGTTAGTGATTTTAGAGACAAATCTAAGTACATCATGTTCCATTCTGACTTGGCTAGAGAGTTAGAAAAATATGGTCTAGAAATGCGAGGGCTAACAGTTCTTTATCAGCGACATAAAAGAATTTTTCCTTATGGTTATCCATATGCTTTTGTACCTAACATTCACAATCAATATATTTTAATTTTACAGAAGTCTGCTAAATGATTACTTCAAAAATTATTTTAGGTGACTGTATTGAAGAAATGCGTAAGATTCCTGATGGTTCCATTAACCTTATAGTTGCAGATCCTCCATATAACTTGAATAAAGACTTTGGTATATGGAAAGAATCAGAAAAAAAAGATGAGTGGAAAGAGTGGAATCGTGAATGGTTAGTTGAATGTAAAAGAATTTTATCTGATGAAGGTAATATTTTTGTTTACGGCATTCATCATCATATGTGTTGGGTTCAGTGTTTAATGTATGAACTTGGGTTTATGTACCGAAGACAAATAATTTGGCATTATGAAAATGGATTTGCTGGATATCGTCGATCATTGAATGCTACTTATGAGCCACTACTATGGTTTTCTAAATCAAATAATTATATTTATCATGATATTAGAGAGCCATATAAAAGTCAGGAGCGGTTAAAGCATAAAATCATTAAGAATGGAAAGGTTTGGCAACCAAATCCAGATGGTCGAATGGTTGGTGATATTTGGGACTTTCCAACATTAGCTGGTAGACGATTTAAAGATGAAAAGGTTAACCATCCAACTCAGAAGCCATTAAGTATTTCTAGGAGAATCATTAAGTATTTTTCTAATGAGAATGATTTAGTTGTGATTCCATTTGCTGGAAGTGGTAGTGAATGTGTTGCTGCCGTTCTAGAAAATAGAAATTATTTGGGTTTTGAGCTGAACTCAGAATATATTTCCATAGCAAATGGACGAATAGATCAAGCTATTAAAGAAAAAGAAGCGACATAGTCGCTTCTTTTTTATTTCGCAATATCTATGTGAGAAGAGGAACTATTTTTGATATTCAATTGCCTACCTAAAATATGTTCAATTACTTGCTCTTTATAAGAAGAATTTTTTTTATCAAAGTAAAAACAATTATTTATAATTAATTGTTCGATGTTTTTTTTATTCCAATTTAATAGCATTAGTAGAAAAATGGTAATGGTACCGACTTTGATATTCAGTACCTTATCTATATCTTCAATAATATGCCAATATTCAGAACGCCTATTTGGTAAAACATCTGAAATGATTAAAGGGTGTATATTTTGTTTATTCCAGCCATATCTTGAAATTAAAACAGCTAAACCATCTAATAGGTCTCTAGGTGCATCTAAAACAGCCTCTTGTCCAAACTCAACTTCTGCAAATGACTGAAAATAATCTGAAGAAAGAATTAAGTCCATTCTCATGGAGTTATTTCCTTTTCGTTTCATGGTTGTACTTATACCAGCGCCTATAAGAAGATTTCTAGCTAATAAATTTGGTAATTTATCATCATATTTTTTTAATTTTCTAATGAAATTTTCAACTAGAAGGTCTGATTCAATACATATTGTTCCTGTACGTTCTAGCATCTGAAATTTATTTAAATCCTGTTGGTTCTTACTTCTAGATAAAGTGGTATTAGGAATAAAGACAGGATTTGGAATTAAATTTATATGTGCTCTTGTATCAGATAGGCTTATAGCTCCAATAGGACATCTAGATGCACATACCCCACAAGTAATACAAGATTCAGGGTTGATTTCAGGTGCATGAGTAAGATCATTAAAGAATATAGCTCCAGTTGCACATACATTTAAATCAGTATCTGCCGGATATCCTTGAAAGTTTAAAGGACTCACTTCATATTCTTTAAATTTCATGCAGGGTATGTCAAAACAATTTAGGCAAGAAGCAGCTTGTATCTCACCAGTATCAAAATGTATTTGCGCTACATCATTTGGAAAGTAGTGGATAGAAATAGGATTTATATCATCTCTGATGCTTTTTCCTTGGCGTACTGAATCAGTTTCCTGTAGAAGGATCGACATGAATAACTCCTTGTAATGAACTAAGTTGAGTGAGGTTAACTTTCTTACCTGTTGAAATTGAACTAATAACTAATATTAATAAGGAGTAAAAGTCGATTACGCCAATATTTATGTCAAATGCCGCCTTAATGTTTTGTACTAATTCGTATACTTCAGATCTATCATTAGGAGGCTTGAATCCGATAGCAAGAGATGTAGTCGCTCGATCAGTAGGGTAATTTTTTCTTGATAACAAAATAATTTTGTTTTCTAAAGCTTGTCTAATTGCTTTCACAGAAATTTCAGTTTCTTCCCCTGGAGACTTGATTTCTATGGGAATGCAAAAATGATCATCGATGATCATCGCATCAGCTCTTTCATAATTTTGGCCTGCTCTAGAGGCATTACACTTAAATCCTAAGATTGTTAATAAATTAGCTATGAGAGGATAAAATATATATTGGTTTGCTGAACTATACTTATCAAATAACAAACGAGCAGCTTCTTCAGAGGAGTTAGTCTGAGCAATAACCTCTTGTATTTCTATGTATAAGCTATCTGTAATAGCTTGTTCCTCATAATTAGTTTCAACAAGTTCTAGAAGAAAATTAAATTTTTCTGAGGTTTTTGATATTTTTTCATCTACTAATCGAACTGTATTGCTTTCAATATTATTAATTTCTACAACTAGGTCTGGAGCCCATTTTTTAATTGTTTCTCTTGATAATTGCTGAAAAGGTGAAAAAAGAATTGTTTGATACTTGATGTCATTCTTTTTTAATAATGCTATGTCTGCTGTCAAGCTAGTCGAAATAGGACTTAAATCAAAGCCATGCCTTTCTAAAAAGCTATAAAAACTGGATCTTATGAATGCTGGTTTCAACTCATCTTTTAAATTATTAAAGTGTTCTAATCGATAGTCTTGACTGTCTAATATTCTAGCGGCTTCTTTTCTCCCTTCTTCTGTAATTAAAATTCCACTTTTTCTATTTTTAATTCCCCAACCTGTCCATGGTAATACGGCTATAGGAAATCTTGTATAATTCCCCATAGTAACAAGAGAGATTTTTCGTTCTGCTGAAATGAAATTTAACCATTTCTGTAATTTTTTTGGTTCTCTTCTACATTGCTCTAAGTTGATTAACATCCGTTGGAACTCAGATGCGTTAGTGTCATCTGATATACTCATAGGTCCAATAATCATTTCATCTCTGGTGATAGAGTTTAAAGCATTCATTGTGAGTAAAATGCCACTTATAATGCGGAGATTTTGTTCACTTTTTACATCTAAAACTTCATTAGGATAAGAAATACCTAATAAATTTTCTTTAAGGAGATTTATTGCTGTAGAAATATTTGAAGTAGCAACATATATTCCTAATAACGAAAATGTAAATTTTAATTTAGCAGTAGTTGATTGTATCCACCCTAGAGTTCGAAATAGTTCAGCATACATTTTTGACTGATTGTATAAAGGATCTCTACTTCGATCGGATCTAGTAGATCTAGCTAGGGCTTCTTTACCAATAGCACCTTGTGATGTCACATTATTAGTTTCAATCATTGCACTAGTAATATGATCTAGCTCGAATACTGAATTATTTTTCAATAATGGATAAATATCCCTGAAAACTTTCAAAAAAATTGTTAAATCCGATACAGGATTAGGGATACGTTGCATAGAAAAATTCACCTATAAATATTTAAATTTTAATATCTTAAAGTGAATATAAGAAAAGGGAACTTAATTTTAATAAGGCTTTTAATTTAGCTGGATTTTATAAAGAATATCTAAAATTAACATAATACACCTTATGCGAAGTCAAAAATGGGAGCCTAAGCTCCCATTTTTACTGATGTTTTTTTAATTCTTTTAGCATGGCATCCCGCAAGATTTCATTCATGCGTGTCTGATAACCTTTACCTTGTGC
>RRZT012138487.1_pt1 | contig 10362 bp, 8 predicted proteins | sample 2165551 | NCBI WGS metagenome assembly RRZT01 (sample SAMN10456910, study PRJNA506462) | wastewater metagenome | biome: wastewater; feature: sludge; material: wastewater sludge; isolation source: wastewater sludge with Escherichia coli K12::gfp cells carrying plasmid... | place: USA: Moscow, Idaho ...
CTTTTCGTTCGCCCCGAAATGGAGGTCCGGTTTCGGCAGCGTCACCGGGCAGGATAACCCGGTGCGTTGCCGCAGCGACTCGTACAGCCCCCGCATAAAATGGATCTTCGTGCCGCGATCGGACTGCCGAATAAACGGGCGCGCGCACAGCTCCACCATGTTCGTGCCGCGGACCGGCAACCGGGTGCGATACGGATTATGCTCGAAGACCGCCTCGTGCGGCGTCCGCACGTCGAGCTGCAGCCGCTCGCCGTGGTGCAGCTTCAAGTCCCGGAGCAACGCCGTCAGTACGACGGCGTCCCCCGGGGCGCGGGCGTAAGAGAGAATTAGCTTATTGGTTGGTGGGCGGCTCACGATACGCTCTGCGCCAGAACTCGTTGTTGTGTTGCATCTGTTCCGCGGTCTTCACCGGGAACCGCTCCGTCAGGCCGCGGCGCACGCCGCTCAGCCGCAACGTCACGGTCAGACGATCAAACATATACTCGCGCAGCTCGGTCGCATTGAAGTGCAACACGGCGAACGTCTGCCCCAGCCGACGGGTGATGCTGGTGCCGATTCGCAACGGTTTGTTGGCCGTTACGCTGACGACCGCCAACGTCCCTTCTTCGCAGACGTCCGTCAGCCGCTCGTCGATTAACAGTTCGACGGTCGGCTGATGATGTTGCACGCCGAGCGTGTAGGTCAACAAGTCCTCGAAGCGGGCCTCCGGCATCTCGGTGCAGAACAGCCCGACGAAATGGTCGCGGAACGGCACGATCGCCAACTTGCCGGCGCACGGATCGCCCGGCAAGCCGCGCGGCCCGATCGGTCCGGGCGGCCCCGTCGGTCCGGGCACGGTGCTGGCGGGTCCCGTCGGGCCGGTCGGGCCGGAGGGCCCCTGCGGGCCGCCGCCCGGGCCTTGCGGGCCTTGCGAGCCCTCGGGGCCGGAGGGCCCCTGCACGCCGGGCGGACCGCCGCCCGGGCCTTGCGCTCCGGCGGCGCCAGCCGGCCCGGAGGGTCCTTGCGGGCCTTCGGGCCCCATGCCGCCGACGGGTCCGGTGGGTCCTTGCGGGCCGCCGCCGGGGCCGGGCGGGCCGGGCGGGCCGGTGGCGCCGTCGGAGCCCGGCGGGCCGGTCGGACCGCCGCCGGGGCCTTGCGGCCCCTCGGGGCCTTGCGGCAGCTGAAAGCGAAAATGCAATTGCGGTTGGCAGGCTTCTTGCGTGTTCGGCGTGGCCCAGACCTGCACGTAGGGCGGCGAGCCTTGCGGCGCGACGGTGGCGCTGACGTCGGTCGTGAACTGCGGCACGCAGCGTTGCGGAATGGCGAACTTGAAGCGCCACTCCCACTGGCAATCCTGGTGCTGGATGATCTGAATCTGGACTTGGGGGCTTTGATGCTCCTGCAGCATCTGCACCTGCTGCTGCCCGATCGTCATCTGCGGACAGTATTGCGGTACGCGCAGCAGGAAATCGAAGTTGAACTGGCAGTCCTGCGGATGGCGATAAACCTGCACCATGAGCTGCGGCAGTTGGCTCGGTTTGAGCATCTGCAGCTGCTGCGGTCCGATCGTGATCACCGGACAGAAGTCCGGCAGGAAGAAGCTGAAGTCGAAGGTGTATTCGCAGTCGCCGGTCGACTCGACGTCCACGAAGACGCAAGCCGAGGCGTTCGGCGACGTGATCGTCAGCGAACCGGTGGCCTCCAGTACGGGGCAGTAGTCCGGGAAGGCGAACTTGAACTCAAAGCTGAAAGCGCAGCTGCTGTCGGGGCGCTGCACCTGCACCTGGACGTTCGGCGTGAGCAACGCCGGCACGACCTGCGTCTGCGTCTGGATTTGCACGTCCGGGCACAACCCGGTGCCGGGCGGCCCGGGGATCGGCGGCAGCAAATCAGGGCAGCCCCGCACGCCGTCCACCGCGGGCGGGATCGTGCAGTCCTGGATGGCCGGCACCAGGTTGATGGCCTGGATTTGCGGCACGTCGCAGCGCGTGATGTCAAAAGCGTCCGCCATCCTTGGCTACTCGCTGGTTTCGCTATCGTCAGCCCCGCAGGCGCAGGGATCGGTATCGTCCGCCGACGGCGGGCAATCGGCTTGTTCGGCTTGTTCGGATTCCTGGGACGACTCGGAGTTTTCCGAATCGTCGCGGATCACGAGATCGTGCGCGTCGATGCGGACGATCAACTGGTGCGGGTAAATGCTTTGCGAGACGACGACGCCGGCCCGACCCGTCAGCTCGAATAGCCGCTTGCCGATGCCGTTGATCGTCCGCACAGTCTCGTCGCAAGTCGGTCCGCCGGTCAACAGCGTACTGCCTTGCGGCGGCGATTCTTCCGCAAAGAGCGGCACTTCGTCGCAGGGCTCGCCCAACCCGGAGCCTTTGCGCGCCGAGAACAACAGCGAGTTGTCGTTGTCGTTTTGCGTGATCGCCAGGTTGTAACCTTCGCGGAAGCGCAACGCGCCTTGCAGGCAGCGCGCTTGCACGTAGTGCGAGGCCAGCGTGAACGGATAACAAGGTGCGCGGCAACCTTCCGGCGTCGCGACGCGCGTGCGCTCGGCATTGGCGACGCTGACCGACGACAAGAAGCCGCCGAGCAGGCTGCGCAACAGCGTCGGCTCGACTTGGTGGCTCGTATCCAACAGCAGCACGTCGCCGTTGTTCGGCAGCAACTCCGCCAAGCTGGTGAGGTCGCCGGTGACGAGATAGCCGGACCACAGCGGCGCTTGCTCGCACGAGTCGTCTTCGGAATCCTGCGAATCTTCGCTGTCTTCGCTGTCGACGCTTTCGGTCGCCTCGCCGAGCAGCTCGGCCCACTCGTCGCCGTCCAACTCGGCCCACTCGTCGCCGGTTAGCGTCAACCAATCTAGCGCATTGGTCACGGCCGTTTTGGCCACGGCGTTGCTGACGGCGAAACGTAGATCGTCCGGGTGCCGACAGAACGTCAGCGAATATCCGGACAACGCCGGAGCCGTGCTGCGGAACTCAAACAGATAGTGACCGTCGGAACGACGCACGCCGTAGAGATACACCCGGTGCTCCGTCGCGTCGTAGCTGACGGTGGGCCCGAGCAGGCAGCCGAAATCCGCCAGCGCGCGGTTAGGCAGCGTCCGCGGCGACGTCTCCGTCACCAGCGGGTAAGCTCGACCCAGGTTGCTATCGTACCACCCGGCGTTAGGCATCGGCACCCTCCTCGGCGGTTTCCAGCCGCAAGCCTTGCTCGGTGGGGCGGATGCGTAGCGTAGTGTCGGACGCCAGGTTGCTGCCGACGCGCAGCGAGATGTTGCCGTGATCGTCGGGCGTCAAAGTCGCCACGTGGTCGCAGTCTTTCAAGATCCGCAATTGTTTGAGCAGCCGCGGCGCGGCGAAGACCGTCGTCGGGTCGCACAAGCGTTGGCGGAACAAAGGATCGCCGACGATGTCGACGAGCAAGACTTGCGACACGACGCGATTGCCGCAGTCGTCTTCCGTCGCCGCCAGGGTGCGGGTCAGCACCACGCCGTCGCCGCCGACCAACCAGGCGTCGCCGGCGACAATCGTACCGTCGTCCAGCAGAAACCCCCGCACGCCGGGCTCCGGCGTCGGCAGCACGCAAACTGCGCACAGCTCGGTGGCCGTTACGGAGAAATCGTGCGTACCGAGGCCCAGCGCCTGGAATTGCGCCAACAGAGCGCTCTCCGATACGAGCAGCCCGGCCGGGCGGCCGAAGCCGTCCGTCAACGCCACCACGGTCGGCGGGTCGGTTAGCGAGAACGTCCCGGAGCAGCGCAGCTTGTCGCCGGCATCGCCGAAGTACAGCGTGATCTCCGCCGCCTCCACGAGGACGCGCGACAAGAACATCCGCTCGCGACCGCCGATGGGGTACAACGAGATGTCGAGAATGGCGTCGTCGGCCACGAAGGCGCCGGCACCGTTGGTGAGCGTCGCCGTGTCGGCGAACGGGTATTTGGTCCGCCGCTGCTCGGCGCGCCACTCCGGATAATAAAAGGGCTCAGGCATCGGGGCACTCCGAGGGGCGTTCGTTGGGGAGCCGCCCGTACTGATCCGGCAGCTCGTCGGGGCCGACGCAGACGTCGCTGAGCCCCACGCCGCAGTCGATGACCAGCCCGTGTCCGTCGGCCGTAGGCGTGAGCCGCGCACAGCCGAGAAAGTTAATGGCGATCTGTCCGCAGCAGTCCGGCACGGCGGCGTTGATCTGCTCGATCACCGGGCCGAGGCAGGTGCCGCTTTCGGGTCGCGGATCGCAAGGGCCGCGGTACAACTCAAAGACGTTACGACCGCCGCCGACCGGCGTCGTGCTCTTCAGGCGAAAGACGATGACGTCGCGGGTTTCGCCGTCGATGACGGCCGTCTCCGCCACGATCTCCAAATCGCTGCCCGCTTTCAGCCGCACCAGGCCCGTCAGCGCGGTGCCGTTGCCGAGCCGGCCGAGCGACGTGACCGGCAGGTCCAGGTAGGAGCGTGCGGAGCGGAGCGACAGCATGCTTTGCGAGACGCCGCTGAACCGCCCGCGGTAGTAGCGATCGTCGCTGCCGCGGCGGTTGTTTACGCCGGGTCCGAACACCACCCAGCCACCGACGCCCGGCAGCAGCGCTTCCACGGCGTAGTGGCGGCCGACGACGATCTGCTCGCGTGGTAAGGAGACGGCCGCCAGCGGCGTGAACAAGCCGCGATCCGTCGGATCGACGCCGCAGAGGGTTTGCCGGGCGGGCACGTCGGAGCCCAGCAACGTCAGCGTAACGATCCGCTCGGTGACGGTCAGCCCGCCCAAGTAGGCGTAGGCGGCCGCGGACTGCGGAAACATCAGCTTGCAGTCGACGAGCACGTCGTTCGGCAACAAGTTGCCGGCGTCGTCCGTCAACGTCGCCGCCTCGTCGAGCGGATAGGCGCGGGAAGCGTTCAGCGCATACCAGTCGAGATTGCGCGTACCCATTAGCAGCAACTCCCTTCGCTGTCGGGTTGCTGCAGATCGAGATTCGTGGAGATCGGACCCTCCAGCAGCTCGCCGCCTTGGTAGGCCGACAAGGTGATCGTCAGATCGGCGGCGTCGTAGCAGCCGTCCAGAAACACCTGCAGCGAGCCGACCGCCATGGCGTTCGGCCGCACCTGCTCGAAAAAGAACGATTGCGTCGGCCAGGTGCCGACGGGTGCGTACGGCGTGATGACGGCCGACGTATCGCCGCAGGAGACGCTGGGCGGCGGACAATCGCCGACGACGTTGCCGGAGCGGAACGCCCGGTTGCAGGCGGCGAACGGCAACGCGGCGGCGCCGCCGCTGAACACGATGCGCAGCTCCAGATTGGTCAGGCATTCCGTATCGTCGGTGGAGTTGCAGAAACCCACGGCCAACGACAGGCTGCAGGGGCAGGTTCCCGCGGCGGCGATGCGTAGCCGATTGCCGCGCCGGCAGGCCGCTTCCGTCAGCCACCGCGTCCGATTGGCGGCGTACTGGTCGCGGACCGTTTCCGCGCGACCACCCAGCGCGACGACCCGGTCGTAGAGCCGTCGTACCGCCTCGTAGACGTGGATGAAGTCGTCGCAGTCCGCGCAGGGTCCGCAATCGTTGAACAGCTGCAACGTGTTCGGCGTCAGCACGGCCGTGCCGCCGGAGAGCGTTTGCGGTTGCTCCAGCCGGTAACAGCCGGGCAAGTCCAGCGACAGGTTCCCGCGCGCGTCGGCTTCCGCCGCGTTGATGCGTTTGATGGTGAGATCGAGATCTTCGCAATCGTCGAAGCGCCCGACGCCGCCGCCCGGAGCCGCGCCGAACGTCAGCTCGTTGCGCCGCCGGAGCCCGACCGAGGCGGCGGCCGCCGCGGCGATGTCGACGTTGTAGCCGCCGCTGAAGCGGACCGCCTCGGCGGCCAGCGTCTCCAGGCCGACGCGCAGCGAACGCACCCGTCGCGGCAAGCGTTCGATCGCACGCTCGTCCAGCTGGGCGTCGTCGGGTGCGCGGTAGACGTCGAACGGGGTCGGCGTCTGTTCCGGGCTCCAGGCGGTGAACGTCACGATGCGGCAGACGGCATCGTCGGCGCGCCATTCGACGATCAGCAACCGCTCGCCCCAGTAGTGCGTCAGGATGCGGTCGGCGCCGAGCGTCGTGGAGTCGAAGACGACTTGATCCTCGGCGTCGGTGATCACGACGTCGTAGTCGTGGGTCGCCTCCGGGAAGCCGGTCGGCACGGCGTTCTCAATCGTGCCGAAGCCGTACAGCATGGCGATTTGCAACGGGCCGACGTAGACGCAATCGCGGTCTTCGTACGACAGGTACGCATCGGCCACCAGGTTGCCGAGCGTCGTCTCGACGCGCCGGAACGGGTAGCTGCTGCCGCCGAGCGGCTGGTCGACGGCGATGCGTTCGCGGCCGCGGTCGCGAACCAGGTCCGTATAAATGGCCGTAGCGCGGCCGCGAGCGCGGCCGGCGTCCGGGACGACGGTGTTGTAAAACGAGACGTCGGGCGTCACCGCGGTACCCGGCGCCGTAGCGACGTCGAGGACGACGGTAAAACCGCTGAACGTCACGTCGAGATCGACGCCGGTCGCCGACGCGTTAGCGACGTCGAGAGTCTCCGCCATGCGTCACCTCCCTATGCCGAGGTGATCCGCAGATTGCCGCCGGCGACGAGGGTGTTTGCGTCGAGGTCCAAATCGCCGCCGTTCGTCAGAATACCGGTACCGCCCGGACCGTCGATGTCGAAACAGCCGATCAGCGGGTTAGCCGTATCCGCCCCGCCCAGGTCTTTGAACAGGATGGCCCGCCGCACGGTCTGGTTGGCGGCGCCGCCGAGCGGGCTCCAGCTGGCGTCGCTGAGGGCGACGTTGACCCGATCGTTGGCGTTGTCCACGCCCGAGGAGAGCGTCACCGTTTGCCGGGCGTAGGCGGTGCAGGCCGCCTCCTGCCCCAGTTCGCAGCCGCCGGGATTGGTGGCGCTGCCGACCCCCGAGCCGTCGTTGACGACGGTATGATCGCGGTTCGGCGTATAGGTGGCGGTGACCAGCAGCAGCTTGAAGGTGCCGGCGGTGAGATCGAGCGTGCGATCGACCAAACCCGCCAACGCCGAGTTGTACCAAAATGCGGACATGACGTCCCTCCGTGGACTGCCTTAGTATGTTAAATCGTGCCGAGCACGGCCAAGTCCATCTGAGTGACGCGGCTTTCAAGGCTGACGAGAAACTGCTCCAAAGTCGACGTCTGGATGCGCAGCGCCTCCAACGCTTGGGTAATGGTTTTCAGTTCCGGGTCCCCGCAGCACGGCTGCGAACAGCGATCCAAAATCCGTAGACCGTTCTGCACGGCCGAGATTTCCAGACAGTCGCTGCCGAGCAGCGTGAAATCGCCGGAGACGGTGGGCGGTACGCCGTCGATCGTGCGGATCGGCGGCGTGTCGTCGTCGTCCAAACAGCCGCAGAGCGCATTGAGCCCGGCGCCTTCGATGGCGTTGAAGACGATCGCCGGGTCCTCGCCTTCCTCCTGCACGACGTCGAGCCGTTGGTTGGTGCCGGCGCTGAGCACGATGTCGCCGTAGAGCGGGTCCGACAACGCGCTGCCGTTGCGCACGCGGATCGAGCTGATGCCGCGGATGATCGGACGAACGCAATCCGTTTCCAGCCGCGTGTCTTCCAGCGCGAAGTTCCACAGGCCGGGCGGCTGCAAGTCGATGTTGCCGAGCGAACCGATCACGACGCGCCCGACGGTGTCGGCGAAATCACCCAAACCGCCCAAGGCGTACGCCGTGTTCTTGACGTGCGTTTCACGGGCGATCACGGCGCTGGCCGCCGATACGACCGTATCGCCGTCGTCATAGCCGATGATCACCGCGTAGCCGGCGGCGTAGACGCCGATCTGCCGTACGAAAAATCGCCCCGGCAGTACCGCCAGACCGGCGTGCACCGGAAGATACAGCTCGGTGAGGAAATCATCCGGCAGCGAGAACGTGTCGGTGACGTCTTGAGCGGTAGCTTCGGCCGCGAGCGGATATCTCCGCTGGCCGTTATGGGAGAGCCAGTCGATGTTCCAGTTCTTGAAACCCATGCTATGCCACCACGAGGACGCCCTTGTAGTCGATCAACTGGATTTCGCCGGTGTAACCGTCGCTGAGTCGCCGAACGGTGAAGAACACCGCGTCGCCGGCCTCCACCTCGAAAGTCTCGCTCTCCAGCAGCGCGTACTGATCGGCGTCCACCGCGACGCCGGTTACGTCGTCCAGATCGGTGTCGCTGGTCGGCAAGGTTTGCGGCGTCGTCGTCGCCAACGGGATGCGGCGATAGCTCACCTCCAAATCCGGCAGCGTGCCGTCGACGCGGCCCAGCACCCATAGCCGCAGCTTCATCGTGGTGCCGTCCGCCACGCCGTCGATCGGAATCCGCACTTTGCCGCGGAACTCGCTTTGGCGTCCCGTCGGCATGCCGAGCGCGGGCAAGTCTTGATAGAACTCTTCCGAGACGCCGGTGGACCGTACCAGCTCGATCGGCAGTTCGCGACCGTCCAGATCGTTGAGCACGGCCAGCGAGACGATGCCCTGATAGATCAGCGGCGTCGTGACGTCGTCCGGGGTCTCTCGTCGCGTGTGGCTGGCCGAGATCGTGATGTTGCTGCCGCTGACCTTGATCCCCTCCAGCACGCGCCCGCGGGAAAACGTCGAGCCGGTCAATTCCTTGAACACCAGCGACCCGAGCTCGGCGTCGTCGCTGGCCACGAAATCGAGGTCCAGGTCGAGTTCCAGGTCGCCGGTCACGGCCGCGTCGGTCGTCGGATAACAGGTCACGCTCAGGCGACTGCCGGCTTTGGCCCGCAGGCTGGTGACCATCGCTTGGCTGGTTTTGAAGATCAGCCGCGTGAACCACAGCGTCAGCCGCATGTAGAGGTTCCGCGGACATTCGATCTCGTCCGACTCGTCGGAGGTCGGTTCCGTATCCGGATCGGCCGTATCCAGGGCGGCGGGCCACGGCACGTCTTCGTAGCAGTCGCTCAACCACCAAATGCCGTTGGTGTCGATGAGGACCTGCCCGTCGCTGCCGAGCGGCACGGCCTGGCCCATTTTGGTTTTGTCGGTGCCGCGATCCCACTCCAGGTAAGCGTCTTCCAGCGGAATCGGCGGCCACAGCGGCGCCCAGGCGGCTTGGCTGATGTTGTAGCCGAAGACGGCGTTGGCCGGAGCCGCACCCTCGAAGATCGGATGACTGGCCGGCAGCCAGCCTTCCACCGAGGTGTCGGGATCGACGATCTCGTGACGATCGCCGGGCGAGGGCGGCGTCACGTCGCCGGCCGGACGGCAGACCAGCTCGAAGCGGTAATGGCGATGGTCTTCCAACGATTCGCGCAGTTGCGGTTGCACCAGCACGCGGCCGTCGCCGTCGCTCTTGAGCACGATGGTGCTGACGCCGGCGCGGGTTTTCACCAGCTTGCCGGGGGTTTGTCCGGAGAGCCAGTAGATGCCGGCCGTGACGTCGCCGTCGACGGCCGCCGAGATATCGAGCGTCGCGTAACCGTAGAGCAGGATGTCCGCCGAGGTGGCGGAGTGCTTTTCGGCGACGACGCCCCAGGGCTGCGATTTGGAGGAGACGACGAACTCGCCGGTGACGGCGTCTTGTTCCAGCCCGGCGATCGCTCGCTCGAAGCGGCTCGTCACGGCGTTGAAGTAGACCGGCATGCCGACGTTGGCGCCGGTCTCGACGGTCACTTCGCGCGCATAGATCGTTTGCCCCGTCTCGGCCGCGTCCAGTCGCGCCTTCAGGTACTCGATGTTTTGCTGCAATACGCGCAGCGGCGTGTTAGCGACGCCGGCGCTGACGTCTTGCCCATTCTTGATGAGCGAGACCCTCTTCTGGTAGCCCATGTCGCATCCTTGCGAACGGAGGTTACTGTTGCTTCAGCGGCCAGGCGTTGCCGATCTGCGCTCCAGCGAGTTTGACCTGCTGCTTGTCGGACGGGAAGTAAAAGCGGCTGACGATCAGATCGAGCGAAGCGTCTTCCGGGTCCGGCATCGCCACCAAAGCGCCGCCGAAGACCTTGCTGAAGACGGCGTCGTTGAACGCCTTGCCGTGCGTACCGACCGTGCCTTGCGTTTGTGCGAAGAACGTGGTGACGTTGCCCGCCGGATAGCGATCGGCATCGTCGGCGCCGTCGCCGACCGTAACCACGGCGGCCGTCAGCGCGACGCGGAGATAGTCCGTGTCGTCGCTATCCGCCAGTCCTTCGTAGTAGGCGATGCCGCCCGCCCGATCGTAGCTGGGAATTGCCACGGCGTCGTCCGGATCGGCGACGTTCTGGAACTCGAAGTACATGCCTGCCACTTTGTACTCGGACTGGCCCGCCAAGAGCTTGGCGGCGACCGTGGCCCAGTCGTACATGACCGTGTTGGGCGTCGCGTCTTTGTGCGGCACCCAGATA
>RRZT010007324.1_pt1 | contig 10361 bp, 6 predicted proteins | sample 2165551 | NCBI WGS metagenome assembly RRZT01 (sample SAMN10456910, study PRJNA506462) | wastewater metagenome | biome: wastewater; feature: sludge; material: wastewater sludge; isolation source: wastewater sludge with Escherichia coli K12::gfp cells carrying plasmid... | place: USA: Moscow, Idaho ...
AAAGGAATGTTTATAACCGAAACTTTCAATTGGAACAACTTTATTGTGGATTCGCTGGAGAGTGGTTATGGTGCCTGTTATAAAGATAGCCATATAAGTAATGTTAGCGATTACAACAAATTGATAAATCCGGTAGAAGAAGACCCTCAGTACTATTTAACGTATCAATCGAATGGTAACATGGTTCCAAAAAGTGGTTTAACCTCTTCCGAATTAGAAAAGGCCAAATTTACGCTGGCAACATTTAATCTTAATCATGTATTCCTTCGTCAAAAGCGTTTGGGAATTATGAAGATGGCTGAGCAGTATAAAGATACGTTTACAAAGGAGGAGATTGTTTCTGCACTTGCCCACTGTGGTTTTAAAAGTGTAGTAGAATCTGTTTGTAATACAGCAGAATAAATTTCCGAACCTTAAAAACATTACCACTATAGTTATCATTAACTAAAAATGTGTATCTTGCAGACTATTACTAATTAGTATGAAAAGATTGTGAACGAAGCAGAAACAAGAGCGGAATTGATTGACCCTAAGCTGAAGGCTTGCGGGTGGGGTGTTGTGGAGGGGTCTAAGATTCTTCGGGAATATCACATTACTGCAGGTAAAATTCAGACAGGTGGCGGACGGGCTAAAAAGCTGACGGCCGACTATGTGCTGGTATATAAGGGTATAAAGCTGGCTGTTGTGGAGGCTAAAAGCAATGATCTGGTTGTGGGAGAAGGGGTGGCGCAGGCTAAACTGTATGCTGAAAAGTTGAACCTGGATACTACGTACTCTTCTAATGGCAATGAAATTTATTGCATTTGTATGAAGACGGGTAACGAGGGATTGGTTGCCGATTTCCTTACACCCGACGAGCTTTGGAATAAAACGTTTGCTGTTCAGAATGAGTGGCGGGAGCGGTTCTCGGCTGTTCCTTTCGAAGACAAAAGTGGATCGTGGCAGCTTCGTTATTACCAGGAGATTGCTGTAAAAAATACGTTGGAAGCTATTGCTAATAACAAGGACCGTATCTTGCTAACGCTTGCCACGGGTACAGGTAAAACGGCAATCGCTTTTCAGATTGCCTGGAAGTTGTTTCAAACGCGCTGGAACTTGCAGCGTGATGGCAAACGCAGGCCTCGTATTCTGTTTTTGGCGGATCGTAATATTTTAGCGGATCAGGCATATAATGCGTTTTCGGCTTTTGCAGAGGATGCGCTGGTTCGTATCAAACCTAAGGAGATCAGCAAGAAGGGAGGTGTTCCTACCAATGGGAGTATCTTCTTTACCATTTTCCAGACATTTATGAGTGGAACGGATGCAGAAGGTAAACCTACGCCCTATTTTGGAGATTATCCTGCCGACTATTTCGATTTGATTATTATTGACGAGTGTCACCGGGGTGGTGCTAACGATGAGGGCAACTGGCGTGGTATTCTGGAATACTTCGCTCCGGCTGTTCAGTTGGGTTTAACGGCTACACCTAAGCGGAAGGATAACGTGGATACGTATAAATATTTTGGTGAGCCGGTGTATATTTATTCGCTTAAAGAGGGGATTAATGATGGTTTCCTTACGCCTTTTAAGGTGAAGCGCATCAAAACAACTATCGACGATTATATCTACACCAGCGACGATACGATCATTGAAGGGGAGATAGAAGAGGGGAAGTTGTATACCGAATCTGATTTTAACCGTACTATAGAGATAATGGCCCGTGAAGCAAAGCGGGTGCAGATTTATATGACCGAGGCTAATCAGAAAGAGAAGGCCATTATATTTTGTGCTACTCAGGGTCATGCGGCGGCTGTTCGCGATTTGGTTAATCAGCAAAAGAAGAGTAAGGCTCCTAATTATTGTGTGCGGGTTACAGCCAACGATGGAGAGATTGGCGAACAGTTTTTACGTGAGTTTCAGGATAACGAGAAAACGATTCCGGCGGTGCTTACTACATCACAAAAGTTGTCCACCGGGGTGGATGCACGCAATATTCGTAACATTGTGCTGATGCGTCCCGTAAATTCAATGATTGAGTTTAAGCAGATTGTGGGTAGGGGTACCCGGCTGTTTGAAGGCAAGGAGTTTTTCACGATTTATGATTATGTGGATGCTTATCATCACTTTTCAGATCCCGAATGGGATGGAGAACCGTTGGCTCCCGAAGAGGAAACCTCCAAGGCAGAATGCCCCATACTTCCTTATGAAACGAAACAGTTAAAGGCAACGGATGATGAAGGGGATAAAGGGGGTGAGCGGTGTAAAATCGCTAAAATTAAGTTGAAGGATGGTAAGGAGCGTGAGATTCAGCATATGATTGCTACTTCGTTCTGGAGTGCGGATGGTAAACCGATCTCGGCTGAGGAGTTCCTGAACAACCTGTTTGGCGAATTACCAAAGTTGTTTACCTGCGAAGAGGAGCTGCGTACTATCTGGGGCAATCCTACTACCCGGCGGGTGTTACTTGAGAAGCTGGAGGATGCTGGCTTTGGCAAAGCGGAACTTAGTACCCTGCAAACCTTGATTAATGCAGAGAAAAGCGATCTATTCGATGTGCTCGAGTATGTGTTCAACAGCGACATTAAACCCATGACCCGCGAAGAGCGTGTGGCTGCTACTCAGGCAACCATTTTTGCCATTCTAAATGACAAACAAAGAGAGTTCATCGAATTTGTTTTAAGTAAATACGTAGAAACAGGTGTAGAAGAACTGGAGCAGGATAAACTTCCTACGTTGTTAATAAACAAATACCAGTCCCTGGAAGATGCTAAAAAGATTCTTGGTGAAGTAGCCAACATCACTTCCCTTTTTATCAACTTCCAGAAACATTTGTACGATGGTAAACGTGCGTAGTTAAATCGCTAATCTATCTAAAGGGGCACTCCTTTATAGTTTATTATGCTCTCTTTCCAATACAATTCCTGTCATTTTTGTTTTACAAGAGGAATGTGGTTTCAATGAAGCCATAGGGTGTTATTGATTTATTTCTGTGTAAACTATTTTTAGTAAAGAGCTTATGGCTAATCCGTTCGAAGACTATGCAAGGCTTCAGATGGTAAGGGAGCAGATTGAGGCCAGAGGAATAAGAAATAAGCCTCTTTTGGATGTACTTCTCAAAGTACCCAGGCATCTTTTTGTTCCTCTCGAAATACGTCACCTGGCATATACCGATCATGCGCTCCTCTCCTATTGCGGTCAGACTATTTCGCAGCCTTATATTGTGGCAAAAATGACCGAACTGCTCAATCTTAAGCCAACCCATAAAGTGCTGGAAATAGGAACGGGTACGGGCTATCAGACAGCCATACTGGCCGAACTTGCAAGCGAAGTGTACACAATGGAAGTGATTAAGAGTCTCTCCGATCAAGCGCAGGAAAACCTGGCTCCCTATCACTACGATAACATTCATTTTATCTGTGGGAACGGATACCACGGCTATCCGAAAGCAGCTCCGTACGATGCCATTATTGTAACTGCCTCCCCACCCCATGTTCCCGACAAACTTATAGAACAACTTGCTCCGGAAGGAAGAATGGTTATACCAGTAGGATCCTCGTACCAAATACTCTACCTGATCACAAAAAACGAAGAGGGAGTCGTAACGGAAGATCCTGTTTTCAGCGTTGTGTTTGTTCCGATGGTTAGGTGACAGTGAATATCAATGTTTTTCAAATCATTAATAATGAAATAACAATGTGCCTCCTTTAAGCATCTCCTTATGAGATAAAGTATAATTTGAAACAGTTCTACCGTTTAAGGTAATACCCTTGATTATATCTTCCGCCGATTTACGCCCTTTTGTCTTAATCTCAAACGTTTTGCCGTTACCCATATTGATGCTTACGCTGTCAAAAACCGGTGATACTAATTCGTAGCTGTCTCCTCCTACTAAAAGCGGATAAAAACCTGCTGATGCAAATATATACCAGGCACTCATTGTCCCATCGTCTTCGTCCATTTCGGGACTATACCCTTCAGGGTGATTTTTAAATGCTTTTCCAACATAAGGAATTTTAAATTCTGAATTGCCTCCGTAACGATGAGTCATCTCTTTGGTAAGCAAGTTGCGAACCAACTGCTGCGACAGTTCCGGTTTTCCAAATCTATTAAATAAAAAAGGAACATGAATATCCGGTTCATTTCCCTGATTATACAGGTTGTTATCGAAGAAATACGAAAGTTGTTTGCCAAGATTATCCTTACCCACCCAACTTATCATTTGGTCAACGTATTGAGGTGCGGCCCAACGGTACTGCCAACGTGTCCCTTGATACAATCCATTGTTTTTCATAACTTCATACGCAGGAGTGATTTCCATGAATTCCGTCTTCCAGGTTTCCTCAAATAATTTCTCTGATTGTTCCTTGTACTGTTTTTCATCGGATTTATTACCAATTATACCTGCTATTTGGGATAAAGCCCAAAGGTCGTAGGCTGATTCTAACTTTTGGTCTGGTGATGCCATCGGAAGTTCATTCGCCTCTTTTTTTATACCTTCGTAGCCAATGGAAAAGTCCAGGTCGCGAATTCCTTTACGGTACGCATCAAGTAATACTATCGATGCGTGTTCGGTACGTACAGTTGGAGTAGATTCGAAATCTGTGGCCCAGTTTTTCTTCCCGGTACGATAAAGTGATAAAAGCGAGCGACACATATCACGCATTAAAGCAGGCTCGGTGATATTCAACAAAGGAAATTTACTGCGAAAGGTATCCCAAATAGACCAGGAGCTAAAATATCGCCAACCATCTGCTTTGTAAATCTGACCATCTGAACCCAGGTAACGATGGTCGTTGGAAGTTACATCAGCCGGACTCATGTAGATGCGATAAAGTGAGGTATAGAAAACGACCTTATCGTCGTTAGTTCCTCCTTTTATGTTGATCTTGTTTAACTTGCTTTCCCATAGGTTTTCGGCTTGTTGTTTTAACTGAATAAAAGACAAGGACTCACGCTGTTTTGCTTCGACGTGAGCTGTTGCAACGTCGAGCGGAGATACAGCGATGCGTAACTCAACCGGATTCGTATTCTTCCCAAAACGGAGTTCTGCCTCATCGGTTTTACCACTTCCCTTTACGAACGAAAAAGGTTCGTTGGACGACAGATGAAAATAGAGTTTATACATTCCATGACCACAAGTATTCCGGGCTTGTACATATCCAATAATTTCGTGGGTTGATTTTAATTTAAATTCGCAATCAATCAGTCCTTCAAATGAAGAGGCAAAATTAATCCATATCGATCGATCGGCACCTTTTCCGAAATCGTACTGTTGTACAGCCATATTATGTGTAGCTGTAAATGCTCCTTTAACTCCGTTGTTAAAAGTGGTTGCATAATATCCGGGGGTTGCTGTTTCTGTGCTTTTGACAATGCGTAATTCTTGATCCGGAGCAGAAGTTCGGATGCTTAAATTACCACCGCAACCGCTACAGCCAACACCCGACAGCCGATTGATGGATACTCCCGAAATTTTATCCGTGGCATAATCGTATCCCGCATGAGTTCTCGGATTACTGTCCGGACCAACTGCTATCATACCGAAAGGAACCGTTGCAGCCGGACTTAATTGCCCATTATCGCCAGATGTTCCCATAAAAAGATTTACATACTTTGTGTTCTGTCCATATCCCAGAACAGAAACAAATACAAACAGAAACAAAAATTTTATTTTCATTACTATATTCTATAGATTAAGAATTGTCAACACTACTTAAAAAGAAAAATGAGCTGAGAAATCATGAATCAGCTCCGGTCTGTTTGCAAAAATACGCAATTCGTCGCACTCCGCACGGCCGTTCGTCTAAAAAACACTTGAATATACATTGGCAGGTGGTAAGTTTGTGCTATTATTTAAATAGCGGAAGATGAGAAATAAAGTCGTTTTTGTATGCATAGCCTTGCTTTCTGTATGTTTTTTTCCTGTTACTGCGAATGCGCAGAAAACATTACTTCGAGGTGTATTATTGGATTCGCTCACCCACGAGGGCGAGCCCTTCGCAACTATCCGGATCACCAATAAACACAAACCGGACAATCCGGTGGCGATGACGGTAACTGATATGGACGGCAGATTTGAACAATCTCTGACCGGTAAAGGTGATTTCACTATTTTGTTCAGTTCTGTCGGGAAAAGTAATGTAAACGTGCCCTTCACCTTAAAAGGAGACTCGGTCGTTAATCTTGATACACTTTTTATATCAGAGGATGTGAAACAATTGAAAAACGTCGAGATCGTGGCCCAGAAACCATTAATCAAGATGGAAGTAGACAAAATGAGTTATAGTATTGCCGATGATGCCGATGCAAAATCGAATTCATTGCTCGACATGCTCCGCAAGGTACCCATGGTTACGGTTGATGGTAACGACAATATAACAGTAAACGGCAGCAGTAATTTTAAAGTCTTCGTTGATGGAAAACCGAGTGTGATGCTTAGCAGCAATCCTTCGGTTGTACTTAAAAACATGCCTGCGACAAGCGTAAAGAATATTGAGGTTATCACCAATCCGGGAGCTAAGTACGATGCCGAAGGTGTTGGTGGTGTACTTAACCTGATTACAAATAAAGTATCCGGAACAACCAATCCGATGAATGGCTATAACGCGACCCTGCGAGGTATGGCAAATACCAAGGGCATAGCCGGGGGTATTTATGCAAGTATTCAGCAGGGTAAACTAACGATGACTGTTAATGGGAATATAGCCGACAGCAAGATCAAGAACACAAGGACTGAAATAAGCAGGGAGCAATTCGATTCTTCGGGTAATTCGTTTATGGATAACTCTCAGTCGGGCAACACCAATTTTAAAATAAAGATGGGAAATCTGAACCTTGGCTATGAGATAGATTCGATGAATTTACTTTCCGCGTCATTTGGTCTAATGGGATTCGGTACTAATGTGAACGCCTTCACACAAACCAACATGAGTGGGGGCAATTATGGGACAGGCTTTGGCTATACGGGTAGCTCTGACTCCAGGGGAGATCGTTATTCCATTAACGGGAACATCGATTTTCAGCATTCTTTTGCCGGTAATAAAGACAGGATGTTGACTTTATCTTATTTAGTCTCCTCCTCGCCCGACAAAACAAATGCTTACAGTTTGTTTGATGCGAATGAGGAAAACAGTTTCCTGAATTTAACCGACCGTTATACAGATGCACACAAAAATACATTAGAAAATACTTTTCAGCTGGATTATTCTACGCCATTGGGTATGGGTCAGACTTTTGATATGGGGGTAAAATATATTATGCGGAACAATTCTTCCGATTCCAAATATTATATAAACAAAGAGGACGCTTTTGAGTATGTAGCCGACAATAGCCTCAACTACAAGCATTACAACGACATAATGGCCGGGTATGCCGAATACAGTGTGAAGGTGAACCGCTGGAAGTTTAACGGTGGTTTGCGTTATGAGTATACCTGGCAGGATGTGGAATATAAAACAGGTCAGGGTACCGACTTTAAGGTAAAATACGGTAATTTGGTGCCGTCTGCCAATCTTTCGTACAAACTGAACGAGAGTCAGAATTATGGGTTGACTTATAACATGCGAATCAGCAGACCGGGTATTGGCTTCTTAAATCCTTATATGGATAAATCCGATCCTACCAGTGTATCGTATGGTAACACTAACCTGGAGAGCGAAAAGGCACACAACCTGAGTTTAGTCTACAACCTGGCAACTCCCGCTTGGATCGTGAATCTAACCTTACGCCAGAGCTTCTGTAACAATGCCATTGAAAGGTACAGTTTTTTCAAAGACAATCTCCTGAATACGACTTACGATAATATTGTGGAAAACCGTCAGACCGGACTAAACACTTTTGTTAACTGGAATGCAGGCAGACAAACCCGTTTTACACTGAATGGAAGTGCATCGTATGTAGATTTGAACAGCATGGAATTGGGTATTTCGAACAGTGGCTGGCAAGGCAACCTGATGCTGGGCTTTCAGCAAACCCTTCCCTGGGATATTCGTTTGAGCATGAACCTGATCAGCTCGACTAAGCAATATAACCTGCAAGGGTGGTCTACCGGCTTTAATGCCATGATGGGAAGCTTGTCGCGTACGTTCTTGAATAACAAACTAAGCGTTAGTCTTTCCGGTATGACCAATCTGTCGGGCAACGGCCTCGAACTTAAGTCGTACGCCAAAGGAAAAGAGTATATCAACCGCTCGATTGTTACCCTGCCTTTGCGTAACCTCGGTATAAGTATCAGCTACACCTTAGGTAAACAACAATCCATGAAAAAGACAAAACGTACAATCAGCAACAGCGACGTTAAGGATGGCAATTCCCAGACCGAGAGTATTGGAAATATGATGATTCATTGATCTGGATTCAAAGCGAATGTGTATTTTTGACAAAACTTCGTAACAATGACATACTCGGAAAAAAATATACATCTTATCATTGTACAGATTCTTATCTGGTTGTCGTTGTTACTGACTCCTGCCTGTATTGAATTTGTATCTAATCAGGACATTGGAAAGGCGTTGAATGCAATCACGGTAACAGGCAAGTTTGTTTTACCTTCGGCTGTTCTCTATTTTATCAATTTCTATGGATTTGTACCCTATTTGCTATTCCGGAAACGGGCAATCCTGTTTTATCTGGTTAATTTTCTGGCTATTTCGGGTATTCACCTGTGGCTGTTCACCCCCTCCTTTCAGTTACAGGAAAACTGGAAGGTAGCTTTCTGGTCGCTGGCCGCAGCCTCCTTTATTATCAACATCGTGTTTGTGGGGTGTGCAACAGGTCTGCGTTATATTGTTCGTTGGAACGACCTCAATGTAAGACTAAAAGAGGAGAAGCAAAAGAGCGCTGAGGCAGAGCTTGCCTTTTTAAAGAATCAGCTGAATCCGCACTTTCTGTTCAATACGCTGAATAATATTTCCAGTCTTGTTCAGATAGACGCAGACACTGCGCAGGATAGCATCGGGCAGCTGAGCGACTTGTTACGGTACACCCTTTATGATTCCAATCAGGCACTGGTTCCTATTGAAGGAGAGATCGAGTTCATGAATAATTACATCAACCTGATGAAGCTGCGATGTAACGAAAAGACAACAGTGGAAGCAGAGTTGCAACAGCCGCCCAAGTCGGGACAGATTGCCCCGCTCCTCTTTATCTCTTTGATAGAAAATGCGTTCAAGCACGGAGTAAACAGCAGAAAAGAATCGTTTATCCGCATCCGCTTCGGCGCTCAGGGTGAGCAACTTGTTTTTACCTGCGAGAACAGCTATTATCCTAAAACGGAAATGGACCGTATAGGTTCGGGCATAGGTCTGGAGAATCTGAAGCGTCGTCTTGAATTAACCTATCCCGATTGCTATCAGTATGTACAGGAACTACGGGGCGATATTTATTTTGTACAAATAACCCTTCAAAATTGCTTATGATACATCTTACATGCATGGTTGTAGACGATGAGCCGCTTGCCATCAAATTGCTGGAAAATTACATTATTCGCACCCCATATCTCAGGCTGACAGCTTCTTTCAGCGATCCAGTACAGGCTCTCTCTTCTTTGCTGGAAACACCTGTGAATATCCTTTTCTTAGACGTTCAGATGCCGGACCTAGACGGGCTCAACCTGTCTGCTATGGCGCCCCATGCAACGAAAACAATCTTTACTACAGCTTTCAAGCAATACGCTTTTGAAAGTTACGAGGTGAATGCGCTGGACTTTTTGTTGAAACCCATCAGATACAATAAATTTCTGAATGCAACGGAAAAAGCAAAACAATGGTTCGAACTTGTTTACGGAAAAGAGCAAGGGATCTCTGCTACATCGTCTGTTACTCTTGTACCCGGGCAAATCTCCGAACAAAACAGCATCTATGTCCGTACCAACAACCATCTAAGGCAGATTGACTTCTCTCAAATAGTGTATGTTAAAGGATTGAAGGATTACGTATACATCTATTTGGAAAACGAAAAAAGAGCCCTGATTACTCATCTCACCATGAAAGCAATGGAAGAGATGTTGCCTTCTAACCACTTTATGCGTGTCCATCGCTCATACATTGTAGCTCTTGACAAGATAAAGTCGGTAGATCGCAATAACTGCATATACCTTAGTAATGAAGTAATCCATGTGACAGAAACGTATAAAGAAGCATTTATCGCGTACTTGAAGGCTAAAATTCCGTGCTAAGGTCCGCTTACCCAACAATATATTTACTTTTGGGTAGTAAGGATATCGCTTTATCACCCAATAAGACAACAAAAACATACAAATGGCGATAAGGGGTATCTGCAATAATGGATTGAACCGATTTGATTTTTTACAAATAGAACCGTCTATAAACAATTAAAGGATGTCATCCCGACATCCCCTAACCAAACTTTGTTAACCTTAAATC
>RRZT011749957.1_pt1 | contig 10361 bp, 10 predicted proteins | sample 2165551 | NCBI WGS metagenome assembly RRZT01 (sample SAMN10456910, study PRJNA506462) | wastewater metagenome | biome: wastewater; feature: sludge; material: wastewater sludge; isolation source: wastewater sludge with Escherichia coli K12::gfp cells carrying plasmid... | place: USA: Moscow, Idaho...
AAGCGCCTGCCAGAGCGCGAATGGTGGGCCAGGGTCCCCGCCCACCTTCGCGCAGCCACGCGTCGCGTCGGGCCTGCCAGGTTCCGTAGCTTCCCAAACCCTCGTCCACGACGACGACCGAAAGGGGACGTCGCGGATGCGCGGCTCGCAGCCGCAACCACGGCTTGATCCCAGGCGACCCGACAGCCATGTACACGAGACGGTCGTCGGGCTCGGCCGCGACGCGATCTGAGCCGGTCGGCGAGATGCGTGTCAGCCTCGGATCGTGGGGCAAGAGACGGTCGATGTCGGCCTCGGACACGGGCCGGGCGCCGAGGAACCCGCCGAGGCCCCAGTCGACGACGGTGATCGGCGCGGGGTCGCAGGCCAGCCGCTCGCGCAGCCAGGAGGCTGCGTAAACGAGATGCGTCTGGCTTCGGACACCGGAAAGGTAGACGCGAAGCGGGCGAATGGATGCGGTCATCAGACGATCGGGGGCCTTCCCAGCAACGTCATGCGGGCAACAGTCCGCCACGACATCGGGTGCCGCTCTCCCGGGTCAGTTCTCAGGCCCTCCCAGAACCCAGCGAACCACGTCCGCAGCGGCCCAACCTGATGGACGCGGGCCACGGTCAGAAGCGTCCACGTTGCCAGGTACAAGGGAATCAGCACGGTGGGCAGGTTGCGACGTGCGAGCCACACGCGATTACGCGCATTCATGCGGTAGAACACGGCGTGACGCGTGGCCTGCGTAGCGGGGTGCTTGACGATGATGCTGGGCTCGTACCGGATGTGCCATCCGGCGTCCAGCAGGCGCATCGCGATGTCGATACCTTCATGCCCATAGAAGAAGTGGCCCGGCCAGCCCCCCACCTGTTCGAAGGCGGTCCGGCGAATCATGCACAGCGCCTCCCAGAACACGGCCGCCTCACCACCGCGTGACTTCGGCCCGACCACCAACCGGGGTACCCAGCGGCGCGGCGTCGGCCGGTCGTACGGATCGGTTCCGCGTGGCTGAACGACGCCGACCTCACTGTTCGCGTCCAAGACGGCCGCCATCCTCGTGAGCACGTCGGCGGTTGGCAGGTAGGCGTCGTCGTCGTAGAAGAAGATGTAGTCGCCCTGCGCCTCACGGGCACCGACATTGCGACCCTCGGGGATGCCGACGTTCGTGGGCAGATAGACGGTGCGGACCCAATCCGGCAGGCCTGTGGGTTCCCACCCGTTGCCCACCAGGACGCAGTCGATGTCGACCCTGACCTGCTCGCCGAGGGTCTGGAGAGCCATGGCCAACTCTGTCGGTCTGTTGCCCATGGAGAGCACGACGGCGGCGATCCTTGGCGACGGCATCGGCGCTCCTTTCATCGGCGAGAATAGGCCTGCGGTTACGTTACTACGTCACTTCGGTGGCCAAAGCCCACCACCACTCCGTCGTGGTGCTGCACCACGACGTCCACCCCAGTCGGAACGTCAACGGGGAGTCCCGCCGCCGCCAAGACGAGGATGGGCGTCCCCGTGAGCTTGGCGACGACCTCCGCCACGACCCACGCGTCCCAGAAGGACCCGGAGGTCGTGCGGGCCGCCACATGCGGCGGTGGCGTCGTTACGCGCTCGACATCGAGGGCGAACCGCCCCGGCACCCGGGGCCGCCAGCAGGCCTGTGTCCCGTCGGCCAGATAGGAGTGAATGCCCTGGCACGACGGTGCCGGCGGGTGCGCCCCCTGCTGGTGGCCGGGGGTCGCGGCGGTGAAGACGACGCGGTCCCACCGGGTGGCGTCGCGCCACCGCAGAGCGTCAGATCCCTCCGCCGCCGTCAAGGACAATCACCTGGCCGTTAATGTTCGTGTCCTCGAACAACAGCATGTTTGTCACCGGCACGACGTTCTCCGGCTCCACCAGGTGACCCGAAGGCGTCCGACGAGAGATGGTGTCCAACTGGGTGGTTCCCAGCACAGAACTCATCTCGGAGGCAAAGAACCCCGGCGCGACCGAGTTCACCAGGAAGCGCCCGTGCATTTCGCGCGCCAACGCGCGGGTCGCCGCGTCGAGCCCGCCCTTGGTGGCTGAGTAGGCCACCAAGCCCGCGTACCCGCGCTGAGCGCAGATCGAGGTGATGTTGATGATCCGGCCGCGACCGCCACGCGCCAAGATGTGCCGCATCACGGCACGCGTCAACAGCAGCGGTGCCGTCAGATTCGTGGAGATGATCGAGTCGATCCGGTCCGGCGAGGTGTGCACATGCAGGCTGTCTTGCCCGATGGCGGCGTTGTTGACCAGGGCGTCGATGGGCCCCAGGTGCGCGGCGGCCTCCTTGATGAACGCGGTCACAGCGGAGGTGTCCGTCGCGTCGACCGAACCGACGAACACACGGTCGGGGAACTGCTCGGCCAAGGCCGTCATCTCGGGGGTCACCGTGCGGGCGAAGGCGGCCACCTTCGCACCGCTGTCGAGCACGCTGCGGACGATGGTGAGGCCCAGCCCTCGCGACCCGCCCGAGACGAGGACGACGGACGCGGGACCGATGGGAGTCGTGTTATCAGACATCGCTCTTCAGGCTTTCGGAGAGAGGAACAGAGTCAAGAATGCGGAAACGCCGGGGGACGGCGTACTCGGCGAGCCGTTCGGCGGACCATTGCGCCAACTCGGTTTCGGTGACCGTGGGGTCCGTGAGGACGACCTCGGCGGCGACGACGGTGCCGACGAGGGGAGCGCGGCGGCCCTTGACGGCCGCCCACGCGACGGCGGGGTGAGCCAACAAGACTTCGCGGACCTGTGCGGCCGACGCCTTCGAGCCGCCGACGTTGATTTCGTCCTGGGCCAGGCGTCCAGTGATGAGCACCCGGCCGTCCACGATCTGGCAGCGGTCCCCAGTGTGCAGGACCTCGTCGATCCCGTCGCCGCGGTGCGGTGAGGAGATCAGCAACTCGTCGTCGGCTATGCGCAGTCGCGGACGGCCGGGAGCGTCACGCTCCAGCCATTCGACGGGGAACCCGGCCATGCCGTCGTGAACTGCGATGGCGGCCCCGGCCTCGGACGAGGCGTAAATCCACGACACGCGCGCATCGGGGAATGCCTCCGTCAGCAGGTCCAAGACCCCCTGGTCGACAGGTTCGCCGCCCAGCGTGATCTGCTCGAGCGGCACCTGTCGCACCGTCTCGCCGCTGCGCAGCAGCGCCTGGCGCCAGAATGTCGGCGTTCCGGAGGCTGCCGTCACGCGGTTGTCGCGGGCCAGCTCGGGCCAGCGCTCGAAGTCTTGCGGACTGACGAAAACGATGTCTTGGTCGGGAACGTTCAACGACAAGGTCACCACTTGCCACCAGGCGTAGGCGCCCGGCGTGTAGGGGCACATCCACCGGCGCGGTGGCTGATCCACTCCCACCGTGGTCAACGACTCCAACGTGTGGCCGACCCGCTTTGGGCGTCCCGTCGTGCCCGACGTCAACAACCACACGCGCCCGACCTCGGGTGGACGGGTCTCGAGTGGTGCCTCGATCGTGAGGTCTTCGCCGTCCAGGTGCGCCACGGCGATCCCAGACGAACGCAGGTCGTCGATCAAGCCCGGTTCCGCCCGGGACTCTGCGGCGATCAAGGTCTCCCGCGACGTGGTCGCGTGTGTCCACACGACGCGAGCTGCGTCGAAGTTGTCGCGAACGAACACGGCGGCCGCCGCCGGGATGTCGAGTTGCGGGAGCTCGGCCCAGGTCGTCTCGACCCCGTCGGCAATCAGGGTGTTGCGCGCACCAACGGGTTCGATCATGCCGCCAGCAAGGAGTCGATGAAGTCCAAGACGTCGCCGACGGAGTGGATCTCCCGCAAGCCGGGAGCATCGAAGTTCAGTTCGGTGCCGATCTCGTCCTCGACCCGCAAAGCGAGTTCGGAGAAGTCCAGGGAACGGAAGCCGATCTCGTCGAGTCGGGCCGCGTCGTCGGCCGGCAAGGACTTGCCTTGCTTGCTCAGCACGTCGGCCATCATGTTCCGAACGTCGCTGCGGCTCAGGTCGCTCATGGGTTTCCTGCCTCTGAAATAGCGATGAGTAACTGTTGTAGTCTAGCGACGATTGTCCGCCGACCCGGTACCGGGGGTGGGCGCGCGAACGCACGGGAGGCACGATGCTACGTCCGGCGACGGACTCCGACGCGGCTCACGTTCTGCAGTGGCGAAACCATCGCGATGTCCGATCCGTGTCGCTCACCCAGCATGTCATCACCGCTGATGAACACTCAGCCTGGTGGGCCAAGACGGCGGTCGATCCGACCCGAAGGGTGCTGATCTACGAGCGCTCCGGAACACCAGCAGGTGTGGTCACTTTCTTCGACATCGACGCCGACGAGCGTTCGGCGTGGTGGGGGTATTACCTCGACAACGATGGGCTGAACGCCGCGGGCGCTTTGTTCCCGGCGTGGATCCAGATTCAGCGTGACGCTGTGCGTTACGCCAGGGACGAGTTGGGGCTGCGCGAATTGCACGGAGAGACTCTCGGGACCAACGAGGCTGTTCGCGATTTCAACGCCCGACAGGGTTTCGTGGAGGTTGAGCAGACCTCACGCGACATCGGTGGCCAGGTTGTCGATGTCATTCACACGGTCAAGCGATTCGAGGAGGGCGCATGAGCGCACGCAGCATCGAGATCGGTGGGGTGCGGGTCGGCGCTGACGCGCCACCGTTCATCATCGCCGAAATGAGCGGCAACCATGGCGGCTCACTGGATGAGGCGATGCGCATCGTGGAGGCCGCGGCCGAGGCGGGCGCGCACGCCGTCAAGCTTCAGACGTACACGGCCGACACGATCACGATCGACGCCGACACCCCCGCCTTCCGCATCTCTTCGGGACACGCCTTGTGGGCTGAGCGCCGCCTGTACCAGCTGTACGACGAGGCGCACACACCGTGGGAGTGGCACGAGCCCCTGTTCAAGCACGCGCGCGATCTTGGCATCTTGGCCTTCTCCAGTCCCTTCGACCCGACGGCCGTTGACTTCCTCGCTGACCTCGACGTGCCGGCGTACAAGATCGCTTCGAGTGAGATCGTCGACCTCCCGCTGGTCCGCGCTGCGGCATCGCGCGGAAAGCCGATCATCATCTCGACCGGAATGGCCTCGGTCAGCGAGATCGACGCCGCCGTCGCCGCCGCCCGCAGCGTCGGCAACAACGACATCGTCTTGCTGAGTTGCACGGCGGACTATCCGGCCGAACCGGCGTCCGCCAACCTCCGCTCGATTCCGGTGCTGGCCGACGCGTTTGGGACCCTGGTCGGCCTCAGCGACCACACGCTGGGTATCGGAGTGTCCGTAGCGAGCGTGGCCATGGGCGCCTGCGTCATTGAAAAGCACATCACGGTCACCCGTGACAGCGACGGCGTCGATTCGGCGTTCTCGCTGGAACCCGAGGAACTCGGGTGGCTGGTGACCGAGACCGACGTCGCCTGGCAGGCGCTGGGCGGCACACGGATTGGGGCAAAACCGTCCGAGCGTGAGGGCTTGCGCTTCCGTCGGTCCCTGTTCGTCACGCAAGACGTGCGGGCGGGGGACCGGGTTTCGGCGGACAACGTCCGCTCGATCAGGCCCGCCGGGGGGCTGGCGCCCGACATGTTCGCCACGGTCGAAGGTCGTACATTTACCAGCGATGCGCCCAAGGGCACGCCGCTGACTTGGGACCTCATCTGACAACGTGTGGCTCGGTGTGAGAACACCTACCTGACCTGTGTAATCTCAACCGCATGACCCTCTTGTCGATCGTCGTCCCTTTTTACGGAGTGGAGGACTACATCGAGGCCTGCCTCGAGTCGTTGCGCGCACAAACGCTGACCGATTTCGAGGTCGTCATGGTCGACGACGGGTCTCCCGACGGATCGCGCGCCATCGCGGAACGCTTCGTCGCCATGGATGACCGGTTCGTTCTCTTGACGCAGGTCAATCAGGGCATCGGACCCGCGCGCAACACGGGCATTGCGCATTCGACAGGCAAATACCTCACGTTCGTCGACAGCCACGATGTCGTGGCGCCACGCGCCTATTCCCTGATGGTCGACACGTTGGAACGCACCGGGTCGGATTTCGCCGGAGGCAACGCGCGCCGTTTCAACGAGACTGAGGGCACTCGCCAATCCTGGACTCACGCCCAGGCGTTCGACGACACTCGGCTCGGCACCAACATCACCGAGTTTCCCGTCCTGATCCGCGACCGGATGGTCTGGAACAAGGTGTACCGCCGCAGCTTCTGGGACGCCGGTGGGTACTCGTTCCCGGCCATGCGCTACGAGGACTTTCCGATCGCGCTGAAGGCTCATCTCGACGCCAAGGCCGTCGATGTCTTGTCCTCGCATGTGTACTACTGGCGCGACCGCGAGTCGGGCGACTCGATCACCCAGCAAGTCTTCAATCCCGGCAACGCGCGCGACCGGGTCCGGTCCGCACACATCATTCTCGACATGCTCACCCCAGAGGTGTCTAACGAGATCACCGAGCGGCTCCACGCGTACTTCATTGACGTGGATCTTGTGGCCATGGCTGGTGCGCTCGCGACGGCACCGGCCGAGGCGCAACCCGAACTGGAGGAGTTGTCGCTGGGGTTGGCCAAACGGCTTCACTTGGACCCGCGTCATCCCGTCGGTCGCTTGGCGAAGCTCGTGTACCGCGGCATGCGCTCTGGCGACCTCGACTTCGTCCGCGCCCTGTCGCGCTGGCGCGAGGGCGGAAGCACACAGGCGCTGGTGAAGGAGGTCGTGGCAGTGGGGCACGCCCATCAGGTCGCCCCCGTCTTGTCGGCCGTCGTGCGCCGCAAGAAGGTGCCCAACCCCGCCGCGCCGCGCCCTTTGAAGTCCGAGCTCGTCTCTGCGCGCGTCGACGGGCGTGACGTCCACCTCACGATCAGCGTCCTGTTGCGCCAGCAGTTCGCCACCCGTGTATCCGGTCGCGTGGACCTCGTGTCCGAGAATCGTCGTCGACGACTGGACGTGACTTACCAGGTCGTGGAGGACGGTCTCACCCTGGACGTCGTCGTTCCGGGCGCAGCGGTCGCAGAACTGGGTGACGAGGCCTCGACAACGGAGATCTCGCTGGAGCTCGGCCCTCTGCGCTGGAAGGGCCAGGTCAAGTTGCCTCTCGAGGTGGTTCCCGAGGCGTGGGAGGCCGCGCCAGGCGCGTGGGTGCAGCCCGGCAGGCTTGTGGACAGCTGGTTCTTGTGGTTCATCCCCCTGGGTCAGCCCGTTTTGATCACCGGCATCGAGTCGACCGAGACTGGGTTCTCGTTGACGTTGTCGGAGTCCACGGGTGAAGTCATCGTCCCGCAGGAGTACCCGCAGCGTGACATCGTCATGGCCCTGGACGACGGACGGGTCGACATCGACGTGCGGTCCCTGCAGGAAAGCGACCTGCCCGACAATCCGATCACCCGAGTCGTGGAGCGGCCGATCACGTACCGCCCTCGCGACTGGCGAGCGGGGACTCACTATCTGCAGACCTTCGAGACCGACGATCTGGACAGGCCCGCAGTGGCGAGCCCTGTCCTCCCAGGCACCTTGTGGGAGACCCTGACGCTGCCGTACCTCGGCGTGGCCCCCGTGACGGTGGAACTCGGCGGGGAGATCGTGGAGATTCGCGGCGATGGTCGCGGCTGGGCGCAGGTGATCCGGATGCCACCAGAGGATCACCTCAGCGAGGCCGACGAACCGATGGCGTCGTCAGACGAGTGATCGGCGCCCCCGAGAAGGTGGGGACGCCGATCGGCGGTCGAGCGTGGCTAACGTGCGTCAGCCGATGATGCCCAGCAGCGTCTCGATCACGCGGTCTTGGTCGTCGTCTGTGAGGCCGGGGAACATCGGCAACGACAACTCCTCGGCGTAGAACTGCTCGGCGACGGGGCACATGCCTCGCTGGTATCCCAAGTCCTCGAAGACAGGGTGCCAATACACGGGGATGTAGTTGACCTGGACCCCGATGTCGGCGGCCCGCATGCGGTCGAAGACTTCGCGGCGTCGCCCGTCCTTGATCCGGATCGGGTACAGGTGCCACGTCGGGCTGACGCCCTCGCGGACCTCCAGGGTTCCGAGCCCGTCCACCCCTCCGAACGCCGCCTGGTACCGGTCGAAGATCACCTGGCGGCGCTCCTTGAACGCCTGCAGGCGGCTCAACTGGCTGAGGCCCAAGGCGGACAACACGTCAGGCAGGCGGTAATTCAGCCCGACCTCGTGCACCTCTTGGTGCCAGGGGCCCTCGTCGGGGTAGCGCATCCGTTCGCGATCGCGCACCAGCCCGATGAAATGGAACTCGTGGATGCGCTGCCCGATCGTCGGATCCAGCGTCGCGACAGCTCCGCCCTCGGCCGTTGTCATGTTCTTCGTGGGGAAGAACGAGAACGTCGTGATGTCGGCCAATGAACCGACGGGGCGTCCCTCGTCCGTCGATCCGATGGAATGCGCAGCATCCTCCACCGTCAAGGCGCCCACTCCGTGGGCGATGGCGTTGATCTCGTCCATCTCGGCCGGTTGTCCGGCGTAGTCCACGGCCGCGACGACTGCCGTGTGGCTGGTGATGACGGACGAGACGGCGGCGGGGTCGATGTTCGCCGTCCCGGGGTCGATGTCGGCGAAAATGATCTCCGCGCCGAGCGCCATGGCGCTGGATGCCGTCGCGACGAACGTCATCGGGGTTGTCACGACCTGCGATCCGCGAGTCACGCCCGCACCCGCGTACGCCATGTGCAGCGCCGCTGTTCCGGATGTGGCCGAGACGACGCGCGGCGCACCGGTCAGTTCCTGCAGGGCCTCCTCGAACCGCGCGACCGTCGGGCCGGTCGTGAGCCAGTCGGTCCGCAACACCTCGGCGACAGCCTCGATGTCTTCCTCGCTGATGGATTGGCGTCCGTATGGCAGCACGCTCACACCTCGGTGTCGAGAATGCGCGTGATCTCTTCGATGGAGAACCACTGATCGTTCTTGTCCGAGGTGTAGTGGAAGCCGGGCGGAACGGGCTCACCCTCGGCCGGCGGCACGTAGCCCCAGGTCGCGAGATCGGGTTGCAGAACGTAGCGAGTATCGCTCAGCAGCAGAGTGCGGCGTCCCTCTTCGGCGGAGATCATCTCCTCGTGGAGCTTCTCGCCCGGGCGCAGGCCAACCTCGTGCATCTTGGCCCCCGGCGCGATGGCCTGAGCGAGGTCCACGATCTTCATGCTGGGGATCCGCGGAACGTACAGTTCCCCGCCCTGCATGTGGTCGAAGGAGTCCAAAACGAACTGCACGGCCTGCGGCAAGGTGATGAAGAACCGCGTCATGCGGAAATCGGTGATCGGCAGCGACTCGTCGGCCTCGGCGAGACGGCGGAAGAACGGAATGACCGATCCGCGCGAACCCATGACATTGCCGTAGCGGACGACCGCGAACCGAGTCGAGTAGTGAGCGGCGTAGTGATTGCCGGAGATGAACAACTTGTCGGCGGTCAGCTTCGTTGCCCCGTACAGGTTGATGGGGCTCGACGCCTTGTCGGTCGACAGTGCCACGAGCTTCTTGACACCCGCGTCGATGGACGCCTCGATGACATTTTGTGACCCGATGACGTTCGTCTTCACGAATTCCCACGGGTTGTACTCGGCGGTGTCCACCTGCTTGAGCGCAGCGGCGTGAACCACGTAGTCAACGCCGTGCATTGCGCGCGACAGCCGATGCTGATCGCGAATGTCCCCGATGAACCACCGCAGGCGAGGGTCGTCGTTGAACATCTGCCGGACCTCATACTGCTTGAGTTCATCGCGGCTGAAAACCACGATTCGGCGCGGATTGATGTCGTTCAACAGGCGTGTGATGAACGCCTTCCCAAACGAACCCGTACCCCCGGTGATGAGCACCGACGATCCAGTGAGCAGACTCATGGACGATCCCTTTCCGTCTATCGCGTACCGGTCGGGGTGGTGGAGCCGTCCGGTCAAGCCATGCAGCGTCGCGAGTCAGATTAACATTCGGGGTCGTGACTGGTGCTTCGACCAAACGCAGGATGCGTGTAGCTGTTCGTGTGGACGCGACGGCCAACAATGGCGTGGGCCATCTCGTCCGCCAGTTGGCACTGGCCGAGGAACTGGTCGGCCGGGGGCACTCGGTCGCGCTGTTCGGGACCAGCGACGTGGACTGGGCCCAGCGGCAGATCGCGGCTCGCGGCCTGACGCTGACCCCGACGGTCGACCCGGACGGATTCGTCGAGCAGGCGCTCGCGTGGGGCGCTCAGGTGGCGATGATCGACGGATACTCCATCCCACCCGAGACGGGTCGGGCCGCTCAGGAGGCCGGGATCGGCGTCGCCACGATGTCCGACGGCAGCTTTGGTGCCCAGCAGGTTGCGGACCTGTACATCGACCAGAACCTCAACGCGGAGCGTCCCGAGGGCATCCCGGTCGACG
>RRZT011331925.1_pt1 | contig 10360 bp, 12 predicted proteins | sample 2165551 | NCBI WGS metagenome assembly RRZT01 (sample SAMN10456910, study PRJNA506462) | wastewater metagenome | biome: wastewater; feature: sludge; material: wastewater sludge; isolation source: wastewater sludge with Escherichia coli K12::gfp cells carrying plasmid... | place: USA: Moscow, Idaho...
GCGAACAAGTGACACGTCAAACGAGAGAAGCCGCTTCGCCGTCGTCGTTCTTCGGAACGAACCAAAGAAAGTTAGGAATCAATCCCCAGCTGCTTGCGGAGACGCGCTACGTGCCCGGTGGCCTTAACGTTGTAAAGGGCATGGGCGATCGTCCCATCCTTGTTCACCACGAAGGTGGAACGGATGACACCCTTAATAAGCTTGCCGTAGTTCATCTTCTCTCCGTAGGCTCCGTATGCCTCCATGACGGCACGATCCGAGTCGGAGGCCAGCGGGAAGTTGAGATTGTCGCGGTTCGTGAACTTCTCCAACGCTTCCACCTTGTCCGGAGAGATCCCGATAACGCGGTATCCGGCGGACTTCAGCGAGTTCTCGGAATCGCGGAAGTCGCAGGCTTCCTTGGTACATCCGGGAGTCATGGCCTTGGGGTAGAAATACACCACCACGCCCTTCTCTGCCTTATCAAGTTCCTCGGAGAGACGGACCTTTCCGGCGCCGGTCGGAAGCGTGAAATCGGGGGCGATATCGCCTACAGCAAGTTTCGTCATGATCCCATCTTGTCACCGAAGCAACGTTTGCCCAAGCGCCCGCAGCTCAGTCACCTACAAGCCAAACTCGCCCGTCTCACCTGCAGCCACACTCACCTGCAGCCACACTCAGCCGCCTAGACAGCACGCTTCATGAGCAGATCCGTTTGTTCGTCGTCGCCGAGGGTAAATACGTGCGAACCGAACACAGAGAATCCAAGGCGCTCGTAGAACCGCTGAGCAGCCACATTGTGTTCCCACACTCCAAGCCACACCGTGTTCAGCCCGCGGTTGGCCGCCTCGTTCATTGCCCGCTCCATCATTAATGTCCCGAGTCCCTGCCGCTTGAAACGCCGCAAGGCGTAGATACGCTCGACCTCGAGCGCGTCCTCCCCCACCTGCTCAGTCTGCGCGGCACCAACGTTCAGTTTGAGATATCCGGCGACGTCGTCGTCAATAACGGCAAAGAAAAACGCTGACTCCTGCTCACGCATCTGGCGCCTCAACTCTGCTCGCGAGAGTGAGTTTCGAACATACTCGTTGATGTCCTCGTCAGTGTTCTGATCCCCGAAGGTCTCAACGAATGTCTCGATGCTTACCTTGCGGAGATCGTCAAGATCGGCTTCAGTGCAGGGCTTGATTGTTATGGACATGTGACATCCCGCCTGGCCGTCTTGTCGCGTTCCGGGTACGGCTCCCTCGTCCGGGGACACTCACCTCGCGCCCACAATCAGGATTCTCTCACAACCTTCCTAGCTGCCCGCCAGACGACCACCTAGGTAACTTTACGAAACACTGACTTTGCAAAATAGGGCAATATACACCATGTAATATATGAACGCAAACTCTCACATAAATAAAACTGGTCCACTTTTCCGCAGTATTTCGCCATTTTAGGCTATTAGTCCCGCAGAAAGGTTGCCCTTACCTTCCTTTTTTCCCACGATGCGGAACGTTAGGTTAGAGCCATAAGGAATTCACCACTAAGTAAGGAGCATCTCATGGCTACTCAAACTCTCGTTTCGTCCTGCACCACCACCGCTTGCGCATACAACAACGGTGGCTGCACCGCACTTGCTATCACCGTTGGCGGCACCGCCGACAAGGCAGCCTGCGGAACCTTCATCGCACTTGACGCTCGCGGCGGACTTCCCACCGCACAAGGACACGTTGGTGCATGCCAGCGCCTTGAATGCGTCCACAACAACGATCTCCTGTGCACCGCTGGCGAGATTGGTATCGCTGGCGACGCCGCACTCTGCACCAAGTTCGAGGTTCGCTGATCACCGATCGCTTTCTCCTAGAACTTAGTGATCCATAAAGATGTGGTGGCCGACGAATTATTCGTCGGCCACCACATCTTTGGTTCGTGATTCACAATTCAGGAGTGAAACTTGAGTCCCTTGATCGCATTGACAAGTTCCGGGCGAGTGGACACGCGTGCAGCAAAAGGAATAAATGCGGTTACGGCTTCATTGTGATCGATACACATGAGTGTCATGCCGGTTCGATCAACATCAAGACAAATGACACCCAACGAATGCGCACAGACATTCGTAACTTCCTGTCGAGCGAGGAACGCACCCTCCAAAGCACCCAGCATGAGCCCGTCAAAGATCGCCCCGGCATCCATCAGCCGTGAATCAGACACGACGTCCACGGCACTCAATTCAAGCTCAGGATGCGCAAAAATATCCTGCTCCAGGCTGCAAAAGAATGCTTCCTCCTGATGCTTGAGGCAACGCGCGTGCTCAGCCCGGATATCGCACGCACACACCGGCGTCACGCCGCACGCGTCATGCAACAACACACGATCGAACTCGATGATAGCCAGACGCCCCTGAGAAGCCATCTCGCCCACGCGCTCGCTCAATTCCCCAGCCAGCAGCAGTTCTTCGCACTCCTGTTCGCTGAGCCAAGTGGCTTCTCCCAGTAGATGCACGGACGCGGCGGCAACATTAAGCATGAGGCTCGGGGCCGCCTTGTCGATTGTCAGCCGTACGCTCATCGACTCCGAGAAATCCACATCCTGAACCGAAGGATCGTGTTCTGACACCGCAACAACAAGGTCACCAGATCGCGTTACTCCGTGGGTCACCGCAGTAAAGCTCCGCATGGGTTCTTCACGGTAAGCGACGACGACGGAGTTCCCCAGGCCCGTCAACAACCGGTACGCGGTCGAGAGACTGCGCTCCTGCCACACAGCAGGAGCAAGGGAGGTGCGATTGGGGAAAAGTGACAGATCGGGATGCACGGCTCTACTCTCGCTCGAGGACTACCAAAAGTTAGGGTAACCCAACCGCGCTCAATTATGAAACGGTCATCTATCGAAATTAGCTGTGATCTCACTGACTAGGACGTATCATCAGCCTGGAGTCAGGATCAACGTCCTGGTTTATTCGCCATCAGATCTGACGAACGAGCAGCACTCCGGATACAGAAAACTCCCCGAGAATTGGAGCCGGGTATACCGGTTCTTTCCTCGGGGAGTTTCTTCAGCTATCAGGATGTCCTTCTCTCGGCCTCAGCCGACTAGACACCCACGCGAGAACCTACAGACCTGCGCCATTGCTGGCGATGATCGCCTTGTAGGCGAAGAACGACTTCTTCTTGTAACGGGCCAGTGTTCCGGAACCATCATCGTTACGATCCACGTAGATGAATCCGTAACGCTTGGAAAGCTCGGCCTTCGACGCGCTCACCACATCAATCGGGCCCCACCAGGTGTAGCCCATGAGGTTCACACCATCCTCGATGGCTTCCTTGACGGCGCTGAGGTGACTACGCAGGTAGTCGATGCGGTAATCGTCCTCGACGGTCAGTTCGCCGTCGACCTCAACGAGTTCGTCCTTGGCACCCAGGCCGTTCTCCACGATGAAGAGTGGCTTCTGCCAACGCTCCCAGAAATCATTGAGGACGATACGCAGCCCCGCGGGATCAATCTGCCAACCCCACTCAGAGGCGGGCAGGGTCGGGTTCGGAACGCCACCCAAGATGTTGCCCTCGCCCCTCACGTTCTTCGCCGGGTCTGCGGTGGCACAGACACTCATGTAGTAGGAGAAGGACACAAAGTCCACGGTGCTCTTGAGAATTTCGGCGTCACCCTCGGCGAAGTCGATCGTCACGCCCAAGTCACGCAGGTGACGGTTGTAGTAGGCAGGGTACTCGCCACGCACATGAATATCACCGAAGGCAAGGTTCTCATGCTCGATGCTGCGAGCCTCCCACACGTCCTTTGGATCCGGGGTGAGCGGGTAAACCGGCATGGAGAGGACCATGCAACCCACCTGGATGTCCGGATTGATCTCGTGCGCGATCTTTGTTGCCGAAGCAGAAGCCACCAGCTCGTGGTGGATCGCCTGGTAAAGATCCTTCTTCGACAATTTCTCCAGAGGCGTCCAGATGCCACCCGACATCAACGGAGCATGAACGATCGAGTTGATCTCGTTGAAGGTGAGCCAGTACTTGACGCGATGGCCGTAACGCTCGAAGAGCACACGTGCATACCGCTCGTAGAATCCGATGAGCCGACGATCCGTCCAGCCGTCATATTCCTTGGCGAGATGAAGCGGTGTCTCATAGTGACTAATAGTCACGAGCGGCTCAATGCCGTACTTCTCCAGTTCGTCAAACACGCGGTCGTAGAACTCCAGGCCTGCCTCGTTCGGCGTCTCCTCATCACCCTTGGGGAAGATGCGGCTCCACGCGATGGAGAGGCGGTACACCTTGAATCCCATCTCCGCAAAGAGGGCGATATCCTCCTTGTAACGGTGGTAGAAGTCAATGCCGACCAACTTGAGGTTATCTTCGGTGGGCTCGTCCGTAGGAGGGAATAGACCGCCCTTGGGAGTCACATCCTGGATGGATGGAAGCTTGCCATCCTCAAGATAAGCGCCTTCAAGCTGATTTGCGGCAACCGCGCCGCCCCACAAAAATCCTTCGGGAAATGATGTCATTGTGTTCTCCTACTCGGCAACGATGCCGCTGCTTGTGACTGGAATACATCCACATCTCACAATAGCGGGGAATGCCGAGTCCTCTAAGACAAATGCGGGGAGAGTTCCCGGTCTATTTCCGGCGCGAGGGAGCGGAAAGCTTGACCGCGGTGGGAAATAGCGTCTTTCTCCCCTGGCGAAAGTTCGGATGATGAGACCGTTAGTCCCTCGGGGATGAAGATCGGATCATATCCAAAGCCGTTCTCCCCACGCGGAGAACGAGCCAGACTCCCACGCATCACGCCTTCACACACGACCTCACGTCCATCAGGAGTAACCATGGCGGCGGCGCAGTGGAATCCGGCCCCACGGTGCTCATCCGGAACATCTGAAAGCTGCGCAAGCAGCAGGTTGAGATTCCCGAGGTCATCACCGTGGCGGCCCACCCAGCGAGCGGAAAACACTCCCGGTGCGCCGCCAAGGACGTCCACGCACAACCCCGAATCGTCGGCCACCGTGAGAATCCCGGTGGCCGCAGCCACAGCCCGCGCCTTGATGAGGGCATTACCTGCAAACGTCACCTCGTCTTCTACCGGCTCGGGCAGGTTAAAAGCCGCAGCGCTCACAATGCGCGCAGGATCGAGCCCGGGGAGCAGCGGACCAAGAATATTACGCAGCTCCCCCACCTTGTGCTCATTGTGGGTAGCCAGGATGAGCAGCGGAGCGGCCCCAGCAGAATCGGACGAAAAAGACTCACTCATGCGCCCGCACCACCAATGATCCGGGCATCGATGGCGTTCTCACCGAAGAGAACCTCACGCTGGAGCTGAGCCAAATGAGCGGTGCCTGCCCCTGCGAGGTCAAGAATCGCATTGAGTTCCTCGCGAGAGAACGGCTCGTGCTCGGCCGTCCCCTGAATCTCGATGAACTTGCCGGCGCCGGTGGCCACCACATTCATATCCGTATCCGCGCGCGAATCTTCCTCGTAGGGAAGGTCAAGGACGGCATGGCCGTCCACGATGCCAGCGGAGACGGCGGACAACGTATCGGTGAGAATCGGGCGGCCAGTTCGCGGCCTCATAACCCCCTTCTTGACGGCCCAGTCGATAGCGTCCGCGAGCGCCACGAAGGCGCCGGTTACAGAAGCGGTACGGGTGCCGCCGTCGGCCTGCAGGACATCGCAGTCAAGAACAATAGTGTTCTCACCGAGAGCTTCCATGTCCACTACAGCACGCAGCGAACGGCCCACCAGGCGAGAAATCTCGTGCGTCCGTCCGCCGACCTTGCCACGAACGGATTCACGCTGGGAGCGCTGGCCGGTGGCACGAGGCAACATAGCGTACTCACCCGTTACCCAACCTTGGCCGGAATCACGACGCCAGCGGGGAACACCCTCGGTGAAAGACGCAACACACAGGACGGTGGTTCGCCCAAAGGAAACGAGGACACTACCCTCGCCCTCCTCCAAAAAACGGCGGCGAATCGTTACGGGACGCATCTCATCAATGGCGCGTCCATCAGCTCGGGACCAATCACTCATGCGTTGTAGCCTACCAGCGTGCACCAAGCCCTCTCCGAGAGCGCGAAGCTGGTGCCCATGACGATTAACACACCACCAGGGTCACCCGGCGGGAACCCTCGTACAGGTCAGATCTCGAACTTCTCCGCGGGTCGGACGCAGTGCACCGGCCCAGAATAGATGGCCTCGGCGGCACGGCGGACACCCTCGGGCGATGTCCACGGTTGGAGATGGGTGAGCAGCAGTTTGGCCACACCGGCGTCCTGCGCCAGCTGCCCGGCGCGGCTGCCCGTCATATGCACGCCACGCACTGAATCCCGGCCGTCCTCAAAAGCGCATTCCGACAGCAACAGATCCACGCGGCGAGCCATCTCTACCTGAGCATCACAAAGGTCAGAATCTCCGGTGTAAGCAAACACCACCTCGCGTCCGGGATCGGTCTCGGACGGGCCGGTGATGCGCAGTCCGACCCCGGGAACCGTATGCCAGGTATCAAACGCTTCAAGAACCATAGGACCGACTTGAGCCGTATCACCCGGGGTCATCTTGACGAAGTTAAACTCACCCTCGTAGGTCTCGTCCTCGGGATCGCCACCAATCTGGCGTGTACGCGCCTGGCCGTCCTCGGGAGAATAGACATCAATACGCGGCAGCGGCCCCGTGGGAAACCAGCGTCGGTAGACCTGCATTCCAGTGATATCCACGCAGTGGTCCGCGTGTAAATGGGACAGGAACACAGCATCAAGCTCCGCCGGGTCCAAATGGCGCAGAAGCTGGCCCATGGCGCCCGGCCCAAAGTCCATGACGATGGAATAGGTGCGCAGTTTGCCGTCGTCGTCGTAACCGTCAGCCTGCAGCAGGTAGGACGAGGCCGCTCCATCAGGTCCCGACATTGAGCCAGAACACCCGAGAATGGTGAGTCTCATCGAGTCATTTCCTTCGTAGATTGAACCATCCCCACTTCGGGGCCTAGAAAGCGGCGGGCAAGTTTTCCAAACGACGCCGGATCACCGGTCGCGTAGAAGCGTCGCGTCACCTCGCCAGGTGGTGCGAACTGTGACAGCTGGGCCAGGCGACGGTAGACATCACGGGCCGTCTCATCAGCGGACGACACAAGCGTGACATCCTCGCCCATGACGTAGCCGATTGCCCCAGCAAGCAACGGATAGTGTGTGCATCCCAGCACCAGAGTGTCCACGCCTGCCTCAACCATCGGCCAGAGATACTCCACCGCAACGTCATGAACCTCAGGCCCCGAGGTGATACCGGCCTCGACTAATTCAACAAAGCGAGGGCAGGCCGTCGTCGCCACAGAGATTCCCGGGTACCGTGCAAAAGCATCGGTGTAGGCGCCGGAACCGATTGTCGCTTGCGTTCCAATCACTCCAATTCTGCCGGTCGACGTCGCGCTAATCGCACGCCGAACCGCCGGCTGAATCACTCCCACCACCGGGATACCGAGGGCTTCCTCATAGCGCTCGCGGGCTTCATCAAGCACGGCGGCCGTCGCGGTATTACACGCGATGACCAGCATCTTCACGCCGTCAGCAACGAGACTATCCATGATGTCAAGGGAGTACCCACGCACCTGTTCTAGAGTCTTCGGACCATACGGAGTGTGCAACGTATCGCCGATATAGGTCACCGATTCATTCGGAAGCTGGTCGATAATTGCACGGGCCACCGTTAGCCCGCCAACTCCCGAATCAAATACACCAATGGAACCACTTTCCATAAGGTGGACTCTAGCGCCGACGAGCCTTGATCCCCACAGCATGGAGCAGTGACTCTTGCCACCACGTCAGCATTGCGTAAAGAACTGCTAAGAGATCGTCCTGGGTTTCAACCTCGCGTCCAGCCTGGGAGGCCTCCTCGCCCGTCAGGTACGATGCACGCTTGTATACCGCCTCTGAGCTGGAATCATCCACAATTTCGAGGCGGGCGGCAAGCACTAAACGAATATCATTTGAGGCCGCCAGCCACGACGCAGCGTCATCGTTTGCTACCCACACCACATCGTTTTCTCCCTCAAGTGATGCATAAAAGGTAGCCAAGTTCTCAGCCTTCGCAACAGCCAATGCATCCTGCGTCATGGAACGTAGCTCACGTGCCAGTTCAGGGTCCTCAGACATATCTGGAAGCAATCGAGCAATCGCATCATCCATCGGAATACGAGCCAGCTCCTCGTCAGAGTCGGCACTACCAACTTCAGATTCCTCAGCAATGCGCAACTCTAAATCGGCTAGGTCGGCCAATTCGGACTCGTACTGTGCCAGTGGATCTAGCGCTGGGGCGTCGTCGTCGAAGGCGGCCTGTTTACGCGCCTCACGCTCGCCCAAAATATCGGTGACGGACAGACCAAGCATGGTGACGACGTCGGCAGCTAGTCCGCGTACGAGACGACGCTCGGTGGGATCGGCCTGCGCCACATATCCCCCGCGCTCCGGGTGAAAACCTAGCATCAGTCGTCCTCCTCGATCGTTGCCCACAGTCCATAGCGGTGCATGGCCTGTGCATCCGCTTCCATTTGCTCGCGCTGCCCCCGTGACACGACAGCTCGCCCGGTCTCGTGTACTTGCATCATCAGGCGGCTCGCCCGCTCGTACGTCATGCCGAAATACGAACGGAAAACCCATTCCACATACGTCATAAGATTGATGGGATCGTTGTGCACGACGGTACGCCAGCCAGACGCCGGACGGCTCTGGGGTTCTTCACTCGGACTTGGGACCTGGGAAGGACTTGGCTGGCTACTCATTCTGTTAGTGTATCCCGTCATGTAGTTACTCGACCCAGCTCACTCGCACTGACGCGGTACACTCAGCCACATGATCCACGAGGGTTCCAGCACCGCGCTGCTTACTGACATGTACGAGCTGACGATGCTCGACGCCGCGATCGAGTCCGGCGCAGCCAATCGTTTCAGCGTTTTCGAGGCGTTTGCTCGCCGCCTACCCGGAGGTCGGCGCTACGGCGTTGTTGCCGGCACCGGACGCGTCCTCGAAGCCATCGCCAATTTCCGTTTCGACGACGAAGAAATCGAGTACCTACGCTCCGTGGGTATCGTCTCGGAGAAAACGTTGGAGTGGCTAGCGAACTACCGCTTCAGCGGGGACGTCTACGGCTACGCGGAAGGTGAATGCTACTTCCCCTACTCGCCCATTCTTACGGTGACGGGAACTTTCGCTGAAGCCTGCATCATCGAAACGGTCATCCTCTCTATCCTCAACCACGACTCCGCCGTGGCTACCGCAGCCTCCCGTATGAGCGCCTCTGCGCGCCATCGTCCATGCCTGGAGTTCGGTGCACGCCGCACCCACGAGACCGCTGCGGTGCACGCCGCACGCGCCGCCGTCATCGCGGGCTTCATTGGCACCTCGGATGTTGAGGCCGGACGTAGCTACGGGCTGAAGATCGCTGGCACCTCGGCACATTCCTTCACCCTGGTCCACGACTCCGAAGAAGAAGCCTTCGCCGCCCAAATCGCCACCATGGGTCCGGGAACCACGCTGCTCGTGGACACCTACGATATTCCCACCGGTGTGGAGCGCGCCGTTGCGGCCGCTCGGGCCGCTGGCGGTGAGCTTGGCGCCATCCGCATCGACTCCGGCGATTTGATCGCCCAGGCCTTCACCGTGCGTAAGCAGTTGGACGATCTCGGAGCGACGACGACGAAGATCACCGTCACCTCCGATCTGGACGAGTACGCCATCGCCGCGCTACAGGCGGCGCCCGTGGATTCGTACGGGGTGGGCACAAAGCTGGTGACAGGCTCGGGCTACCCTACCGCCGAGATGGTATACAAGCTGGTAGCCCGTGAGGGTGCCGACGGCCAGATGCACGAGGTAGCCAAGGCGTCCGCGAACAAGAAGAGCGTAGGTGGCTTCAAGGTGGCCGGGCGTGTCCGCGACGAGCGCGGCCACGCCGCTCAGGAACTCATCGTGTCTGCCGCCTCATGGGAGGACGGCCAGAAGTATCTGAAGCGTTCGGGTGCCCGTCCTCTCCAGCAACGCCTCATCTCTGCCGGCGAGATCAACACCGATTTCGTGGGTCCGGAGGCACTTCCCGCTGCGTCTGCCCGCCACATTGAGTCGCGCGAGGAGCTCCCCTACGACGGCTGGCGCCTCTCGCGCGGCGAGCCCGCGGTGCCGACCAAGCTGGTGGACATCTTCGAAGGCGACGACTGATCAACTCACCGCTGTTGGCGGGCAGAGAGGATTACTGAACTCATCAGTGTAGGGAGGGCCGGTCCCGGTTGGGGCCGGCCCTCCAGCGCATCCCAGCCCTCCAGCGCATCCCAGCCCTCCAGCGCACCAAAGAATTGAGGAAAATGGAAAGAATTGAGCCGCCAAGCACATCCCGTCGGCTCAATTCTTTCC
>RRZT010703887.1_pt1 | contig 10358 bp, 15 predicted proteins | sample 2165551 | NCBI WGS metagenome assembly RRZT01 (sample SAMN10456910, study PRJNA506462) | wastewater metagenome | biome: wastewater; feature: sludge; material: wastewater sludge; isolation source: wastewater sludge with Escherichia coli K12::gfp cells carrying plasmid... | place: USA: Moscow, Idaho...
AAATAAAAAAGCATTTAGTGTTATTTTTGAAATAAATGAAAATATTAGTTCTAAAATTGAATCGATATTAAACTCTTTAACAATAGATGATTTGTTAAAATCTTGCGAAGAAGAGATGGGTGCTGTTTGTATCTCTTGTACAGGAAGTGAAGAGCCATCATTAAAAGGAATTGTAAGAGCTGGGAGTGCTTTAGTTGCTGAAAGATTTGTACAAAATGATTTATTAAAAGCTGGTGTTACAACACTTGCTTCAACTCCTCTTTTAATAGAAGGAACAAAAGAGCTTTTTGAAGAAGGGCTTACTTCAAAAGTTTTAGAAAGTGCTGCTGTTGCAATATCAATTTATAGAAAAGATTATCTTGCTGCAAACTCTACAAATGCTATGTTAGAACTTGGTGAATATATAGAAGAGACAACTGTACATAAAAGTGATGATTTACTAAAAGAGTTAGCTAAGCCAAATGTAGAAGAAGCATGGGTTGAAAAAAAGATTGATGGAAAAGTTACAGAAATTTTAATAAAAAGTGCTGATATAGAAGTTGGTGATATAGTTGTTGTTGGTGCTGGAAATACAATTCCAATTGATGGACATATTGTTGATGGAAGTGGAAGTGTAAATCAAGTTTCAATGACAGGAGAAGCACAACCAGTTGTAAAATATAGAGGTGATAGGGTAATTTCTGGAACAATAGTTGAAGAAGGAAGATTTAAAATTTGGGCTGAACACGTAGGTGCAAATACAGCAACCCAAAGAATTAAGCACTATATTGAAAATTCATTAAATGAAAAATCATCTGTACAACTAAAAGCAAATAAACTTGCAAATAAATTAGTTCCAGTAACTCTAGGACTTGCAACTGCTTCTTATATCTTTACTAAAGATTTTGAAAGAGTAGCTTCTATTTTACAAGCAGATTACTCTTGTGCTTTAAAACTTGCAACTCCAGTTGCTTTTAAATCAACAATTTCGAAAGCTGGACACAATGGTATTATGATAAAAGGTGCAAAATCAATTGAGGCTTTAAACAATGCTGATACTTTTGTTTTCGATAAAACAGGAACTTTAACAGCAGGAGAATTGGAAGTTATAAGTGTTGAATCTTATGACGAAAATTGGAGCGAAGAAGAGTTATTAAATCTTACAGCTTCAACAGAAGAACACTATTTTCATCCAGTTGCAGAAGCTGTTGTAAAAGCTGCAAAACAAAGAGGTTTTGTGCATATGCACCATGAAGAAGTTGAGTTTATTGTAGCTCATGGAGTAAAAACTGAAGTTGATGGCAAAAGTGTAGTAATAGGTAGTCGTCACTTCTTAGAAGATGATGAAAAAATAGATTTTACACCTTTTAAAGAAAAAATCTCAAAATCACTTGAAGATGGAAAAACTCTACTTTATGTGGGATATGATGGAAAACTTTTGGGAACAATTGGTTTATCAGATGAATTAAGACCAAATTCAAAAGAATCAATAAAAAAACTAAAAAAACTTGGTGTAAAAAATATCATTATGCTAACAGGTGATACAAAACAAAAAGCACAAATGATTGCCGATGAATTAGGTATTACAGAAGTTAGAGCAGAACTTTTACCACAAGATAAAGCAAGAATCATCAAAGAGTTGATGGATGAAGGCAAAAAAGTTGCATTTGTGGGTGATGGAATAAATGATGCACCTGCATTAATCTCAGCTCATGTTGGTATTTCTATGAGTAGAGGTGCAGATATTGCAAAAGCAACTGCTGATATCTCTTTGTTAAAAGATGATATTTCAGCTGTTGTTGAAGCAAAAGAGTATGCAAATAAAACAATGAATTTGATTAACAACAATTTTAATGCGACAGTTGGTATAAACTCTTGTATACTTGCTGGGGCTACATTTGGAGTATTCTCTCCAATAGTAACAGCAGTTTTACATAATGGTACAACAATTGGATTATTGTTAAATTCAATAAAAGGCGTGGCAATAAAATAGAAATATGATAATAGTTATCAGTTTTATTTAAGTTTGACTTGATAGAATTATGATAATTATTATCAAAAGGATTTTTATGCCATTTTTATTACCATTAGCGACAGCATTAACAGCAATTTTAACAGTAAAAACAGTTAATAAAACAGTTAAAACAATGGAAAAAAGAAAAAAAAGGAAAGAGAGAAATGCAATTTGATTTAGAGCTTCAAAAAGAGACTGCAAAAATTGGAATGACAGCAACACTTGGTGCTACTGTTGTTACTTCTATGTTTATGAAAAACTCTGTTGCAAAAAAAGTTCACGTAGTTGCAGGTGTTGCATTTTGTGGCTTTGCTTTATGGCATCATATGCTTTATCAACCAAAAAAATCTAATAAAACAAAAGAGATAAAAGAACCAAAAGTAGAGTTAAATTAATAAAATTTATCTCTACTAAATCTAATTATCCTGATTAAAAACTATTACTTTTTCTGCAAAATCATCAAGTTTTGTAATATTTTTCTTTTTCTTCTTTGCAACTGCAGGTGGTTCTTCACCTAGTCTAAGCTTCATAAATATTTCATTTATTATTTTGTTACAGTAATTTTCTAATACCTTGAGAGTGGTTACCTATTGTTTTAGTTTATCTGACTCATTTTCTTAGTATCTAATAATATACGCTTTATCTACTTCTTTGCCATTATCGTTTATAATACTTTTATAAAAAATACCTTCCTCATTGGTTGGAATTCTTTTTGATAGAGTTTTTAAATTCATTGTAAAAAAAGTCCTTGTAAAGTCCTTGAGATTTGAAAAATATTGCTAAATATTTAGATTTTATTTTACACATCTAAATCATAAGAATTCCTTAAAATGCCGATTTGATGGATATTGTAGGTTATTTATAGAAAAAGATAAAAGGATTATAATGGGATTAGGTGTAGGAATAGTAGGACTTCCAAATGTGGGTAAATCAACAACTTTTAATGCTTTAACAAAAGCACAAAATGCAGAAGCGCAAAATTATCCTTTCTGTACAATTGAGCCAAATAAAGCAATTGTTCCAGTACCAGATAAAAGATTAACTGAGTTAGCAAAGATTGTTAATCCAGATAAAATCCAACATTCAACTATTGATTTTGTTGATATTGCAGGACTTGTTAGAGGTGCTTCTAAAGGTGAAGGTTTAGGAAACCAATTTTTATCAAATATTAGAGAAGTTGAAGTTATTTTACACATGGTTAGATGTTTTGAAGATGGAAATATTATACATGTTGAGGGTGATGTAAATCCTTTAAGAGATATTGAAATTATTGAAACAGAGTTAATTTATGCGGATATTTCTCAATTAGAGAAAAAAATAGAAAGACTTAAAAAACAATCAAAAGCTTCAAAGGAAGCAGCAGCTTCACTTGTAATTGCAGAAGAGTTATTTAAACATTTAGAAGAGTTACAACCAGTTAAAACATTTGAAAAAATCGAAGATGAAGTATTTAAAGCATTAGATAAAGAGTTAAGATTCTTATCAAATAAAGATGTAATTTATGGAGCAAATGTTGATGAAGATTCATTAGCTGATGGTGGAAATAAATATGTTGATATGTTAAAAGAACATGCAGTTTCTGTAAATGCTGATGTTATTATTTTATGTGCAAAAATAGAAGAAGAACTTGTTGGTCTTGATGATGCTGAAGCTGCTGAATTTTTAGCTGATTTAGGTGTACAAGAATCAGGATTAGAGCAAATTATTCACAAAGCATTTGATAAATTAGGTTTAATGAGTTATTTTACGGCTGGAAAAGTAGAAGTTAGAGCTTGGACAATTAGAAAAAATACAAAAGCACCACAAGCTGCAGCAGTTATTCATAATGACTTTGAAAAAGGGTTTATTAAAGCTGAAGTTATCTCTTATGATGATTATATAACTTTTGGTGGTGAATCCAAATGCAAAGAATCTGGGAAACTAAGACTTGAAGGTAAGGATTATGTTGTTCAAGATGGTGATGTTATGCATTTTAGATTTAATGTATAATAATTTAGAGAATATTGATTTAAATTTTGTTACAATAAAGAAATAATAATTAATTTAGGAGTTGTATTTGTCACCTAATAACATTTTAGAAAAAATTGAGTCTTTACCACCGTTGCCAAAGACTATTATAGATATTGAAGAGTTCAGAAAAAGGCAGAACAAAGAAGCATCTGATTTATTAGAAATAATTGAAAAGGATGCATTAATAATTTCAACACTTTTAAAAATTTCAAATTCTGCTATGTTTGGATTTAGATCTAAAGTTGAAACACCAGGAAGAGCTATTAATTTATTAGGTATTAATTTTACTATTTCCATAGCAATTGGTGGATCTGTACAAAACTTACTTATGACAAATTTAGAGCCCTATGGAATAAATAGTGATGATTTTATGAAAGCTTCTAATATCTCTTCTACATTGGCTAATTTATGGTTATCAAAAGTTGATCCAGAATTGAAAGAGGAGATTTTATTACCCGCACTTTTACAAGAAACAGGTAAATTTATCCTAGCTGATTTATTATCTCAAGAGGGTAAGTGTGAAACATTTAAAACAAAAGTAGCAGCTGGTTCATCTATTGAAGAAGCCGAAAGGGAGTTACTAGAGACTACAACTTCTGAAATTACTGCAAAAATTTTTAGACATTGGAAATTAAGTGAAAATCTTATCAATATGATTGAGCATGTTGATAATGTTTCAAAAGCAGATGATGAATATAAAAAGAAAACACAAATTCTAGATGTAATTAAAACAGCTGCTTATGTAAAAGAGCCTTTAAGTGATGAAAATGTAGAAAAAGCACTTAAAAAAGCTTCTATTTATGGCTTTGATACAAAAGTATTAAAAACAGCAATTACTACATTACAAGATAGATTATTAGACGAAAAGTAATCTATAAACCTTGGAGTAGAATATCCCAGAGGTATTCTACTTCTTCCTCTTTTAAATTTATTGTACTTTTTTCTTCAAATAATTCTTTTATTTTTTTGTTTTCAAAAAATTTTCCTCTAGTACATTTAGCATGAATTGGTAAAAAACCTCTTACAATAGATACTTCATCTTCAATAGGTAATTCACATAACAAACACTCAAAGTCAGAGTGCAATCTTCCTTCATATTCAAGTAATCCTAAATAAGATTCACATATTGCTCTTAAAACATTTTGTTTTGTCATTACGTGTACTAAATTTTCAAGGGAATAAAAATAAAAAGGGTCAACTTCTTCTATATCTTTTAAATGGGGATGGAAAAGTCTAATATATCTTTGCCAACAATACATTTTTTCATTATCTAAAATCCAAGGGAAACCAAGTTGAATTACATCTTTAAGTCTTGGAATATTCGCCCTTGTATTTTCTAATTCAAAATCTATTTTATAACCTATATTTATATTTGAGTGTCTAGCTCCATAAAATCTATAAGTAGTTAGAAGTTCATTTTCAGTTAGAATAGATACGATTAAATCATCATCTTTTACAGGTTTTATATCAATTATATAACCTTGCATAATTCTCTTTTAATATTAATCTTCTTTTCTCATTTCATTTATTTCATCAATAATCTCTTTAGCTTCTTCATCATCAATATCTCCGTGAACTAAATCAGCTAACATCTCTTCAAAATCTTTTTTCATTTCTTGCATTTGTTTTAATTCTTCTTTGATTTCATCATCCTCTTTTTTAGCTGCGATGATTTCAAATAGTTCATCAATATAATCTTCAATTTCAACAAGTACTTCATTTTTAATTAAATTTTCTAACTCTTTTTGGATACTCATTTTTACACCTTTTTTTTAATTTGTGAAATTATAACAAAAAAGAACTACTCTTTTGCTTCAATATTATCATATAATAGTTGTGATAAAATAGTTCAAAAATAATGTAAGGAAAATAAATGGCAGAGTTTAATAACGTTTCTATTGCAAAAGCAGCAAATATTCTTTTTGAAGGAAATATTACAAGTAGAACAATTGTATTTCAAGATAATTCAAGAAAAACTTTAGGAATTATGTTACCTGGAGAATATGAGTTAAATACAGTACATAAAGAGGTTATGGATATTCAAAGAGGTACATTAGAAGTTTTATTACCAGCTCAAGATTGGGTTAAATTTGATGGTCCTGCATCTTTTGAAATTCCAGCGAATTCAAAATTTAAATTAAGAGTACACTCTTTAGTAGATTATTGTTGTTCTTTCATTAAAAATCATTAATAATATTAGGTATTGACAATGCGATTTAATCGCATTGTAATAGCTAAAATAGCATCTCTTTTTTTACTTCTTCAAACTTTAATATTTTTTTACCAAAATGGTCTTCATTAAATTTTTTTGCTTCATTTTCATTTTTAAATGGAATTAATTCTTCTCCCATTGGACCATATATATTTGAACCAATTACATAAAATGCGTTTTTCCCATCAATTGCTTCAAGTGAATAATAATCAGTTACACTAAATTCATTCATTTCATTTTTTGAGTGATTGTGATTATACTTTTCTGGTTCAAAATAGAATTTAAACATATCTTTAGTTCCATCAAAATAGTGAATATGTCCATCTTTTGTTTTAATTTGTGCTGCCCATTTAGGAAATTTTGCAACGAACATTCCACATACAGGGCATTTAGCATCTTCTGGAATATTTAGCATTTTTGATTTATCAGCAGCTAATAACGGATTGTATAAATAAATTGATACGGCTTGAAGCATTTGATTATCTAGATTTTTACATATTTGATTATCTATTATATATTGTTTTGCTTCTCCAATAGAATTAAATTCTTTTTCCTTATTTGTATCACACATAGTTTCAAAGATTTTTTTACCTTTTATAGCCATAGGAACTCTTTTTTTATCTAAAGTTTCATTATCTTTTGATAATCCATCCTTTGCAATTTTTAAAGTCTCTTCAAAATTATGAATTTCTCCACCAAACTCTTTTTGAAATTTTAAAGCTTCATCTTTTGAAGAAAAGGCATATTTACTAACCATACTCATAGTTCCTTCTTTTGAACTACCAACCACATAAAATGCTTTTTTTGCATCAATTAGTTTTAAAGAGTTTGTATCTACAACTTGTATCTCTTTTATTTTATCCTCAAAATCATTATGAATTTGTGCTTGACAGTGTAATGAACAATATTGTTCTTTATGACCATTTTTAAATTCAGTTGCATGGTTTGTCTTATAATGTTTTACCAAATGCATTCCACATACATTACAAAACTCTTTTGATGAATCCTCTTTTACTAAAGTTGCATCTTCAGCCTTTACTGTTTGGAACATTTCACTTGCATTTAATATAGTTAAAAACAGTGAAATAAACACAATTACTAATATTTTAGATTTAAACATTTGCTTTCCCCTTTTTATAATTTTGGATTATATTTAAATGAAGTTAAATTTTTGTTAATTAGAAAGACCTAAAAAACTTAATTCTTTTATATATTAGTTATTTTTTGTATTTTGAAAGTATCGATATTATGTAGCACTTGCACAAGAAAAAATCTCTAAAATTAACTAAAATTCCTTTAACATTTTTCGTTTAAAGGACACTTATTATGGCTGATACTCACGTTATTTCTGCATTGGTTAAAAAAAGAGCTGAGCTATAAAAATCGTATTCTTATTAGATATATTCATGATGAAATTGATGAAATAGAAAAAGAAATATCATAACTACAAGAAAATACCATTTCTATTGATTACAAATAATTCAGATGAAGAAATTGAAGAGCTCATAGAAAAAAATATAAGGATAGTAGCTTTAAAGTTAGTAAAGTTTCTTCTTGAAATATTATGTGAAATAAAATATTCTAAATTGAATAATGAAAATATTAATGAAAAAATTGAAGATGAATTACTAAAAATAAAAGAAAAAGAATACATAACTCAAGAAGAACTAGAAGAAATTTTTTGATTAAAAAAAGATAAAGTCTTGGAATTAAGAGCAAACAAAGAATTGAAGTATTTTCAAATGGCTGATAAAGAAAAAGTTTTATTTAAAATAGAAGATGTTAGGAAATTTATGAACAAATATACAAAATAGTATACAAAAAAATAATCTTACTTTAAAAACCCCTATAAAAAGGGCTTTAATTGAAGGAAATTAATTACTTATGGAATATTCTACTTCAAGGTCTATAAATCCCTAAATATCCCATTTTTAACTTATGTAATGACATTTTTATGGTATATACAAAACTAAAATTATCTAACCTTATCTGAAATTATCTAACCTAGAGTATACAAAATAGTATACAATTTTTACAATATATACTATAATTCAATATAATTTCTTAAAGGTTCAATATGTCTGAAAAAATAAAAAGTGAAGAATTCCCTGGAATATACTATGTAAAAAATGGTAAAAAAAGTGTAGATTGGATTTATTATTGTAAATTTAGATATATTAAGTAAATTATATAATTTTCGAAACCTATCTAAAGAATTTTGTGTAAGAAATGAAAAAGAAGCTTTTGCAAAGATGGAAACATTAAAAAAAGAAGTAGAACAGGTAAAAATATTAGGTTTATCAAATCCTTTAGAGAGAAAAAAATTAAAAGATTTAGAAAAATCTAAAACAATCGAAGAAAAAGCGAAAAGAACAATTTCTGAACATTGGAAATATGAAATAGCAAATTATAAAAAACTAAATGAAGAAAATACAGTAAAAATTTTATAAAAGATATATCGAGCCATATTTAGGAAATAAAAAACCAAGTGAAATTAAAACTATTGATATAGATAAAATTTTAATGGAAACGAATTTAAATCGTTCATTATTAAAAAGATTATTAAGACCAATAATGTATAAAGCAATTGTAGATAATGAAATTTCTAAAAGTGTTGTTGAAGCTATGTCCTAATATTTCTGATATTACTAAAGAATCAACTTTTAAATATTTAAGTTGAGCTGCTAATGTATGTCTTAATGATTAGATAGCGAACTTAAAATTTAAGTTTGGGTGTGATAGGATTCCTCCTATCAGAATTACTTTGACACGGAATATTTAACGGTCTCAAAAGTGTTGTTGAAGCTATGTCCTAATATTTCTGATATTACTAAAGAATCAACTTTTAAATATTTAAGTTGAGCTGCTAATGTATGTCTTAATGAATACATAACTTTTTTATCTAAATCAGTTATTTTGAATACATTATTAAATCTTTTTTGAATAAAATCTTGTTTATATTGTTTTAAACTTTCATTCAATCTATCAGGAATAGCCAAATCAACTAAATATTTATGTAAAGGAACTACTCGATAAGAACTTAGAGTCTTTAATTTTAGTGATTTATTAGTAAGGTCAAAGTACCAAATAGAATTATCTTTATCATATTTTAATTTTGATTTCCATAACTCAGAAGTTCTCAAACCTGAATATGCAAAACAATAAAGTATATCTCTAACACCAATATCTTCTTTATCAAACATATTAAACAACTGACTAACTTCATCTTTTGTAAATGGTTCTCTTTCTTGTTGACTATCACTTTCTATTTTTATCGTAATAAAATTGGTTGGATTAACATCAATACAACGCTGAGCTAAACAATAACTATAAAATCTTTTGATATTTGCAAAATAAAAATGTAAAGTTGCTATCTTCTGTTGGTATAGTCATCTTTAATAATTGTTCAACAGATAATTCTCTATATTGCTGTATATTTCTTTTTGGTAACTCTTGGAGTGTTTTTTTAACTTCTAATAACTTTTTAGAATCAGATGATTTAATTAGAGTATTTGAACCAATAACTGGCAAAAAAACATCTTCTAAAAAATTAACTACAGATACTCTTTTAGATGTGACTACAGATTCATCTAAATAATATTCTTTAAACTCTTCAAGGCACTCTTTATGTGTTTTAATCTTTTTATTATTCATTACTGTAGTTGAAGGATTTCTAAGTTTAAATCTATCATTGAACTTTTTTACTAGTTCACTTAGTTCTGATAAATCGCAAATACCAGTATCTGATAATAATTCAATCTTTCTATATAGTTTTATGATTGGTTTAGATTTAATTATTGCATCTTTATAAGATTTTGTCTTTAAACTTTTGTTTATTTCACGCTTATTAAATACATTTTTTAGCCTATCAGGAATCCGTATCCTAATCTTATAATTGTTTGTTAAAGTCTTTATTATATACACTAATCCAAGCAAAAATTAGACTAGTTTTGTGTATCATTTTGTGTATCATTTTTATTATGAAAGTTAGAAAAACCCATAAAGTGGTGCTCGCAATCGGAGTTGAACCGATAACCTCTTCCTTACCATGGAATTACTCTACCATTGGAGCTATGCAAGCGAATAAGAGGCAGATGATAGCAAAAAGGACTAAAAAAGTAAAGAGAGAAAAGAATATAGAAA
>RRZT012620379.1_pt1 | contig 10357 bp, 8 predicted proteins | sample 2165551 | NCBI WGS metagenome assembly RRZT01 (sample SAMN10456910, study PRJNA506462) | wastewater metagenome | biome: wastewater; feature: sludge; material: wastewater sludge; isolation source: wastewater sludge with Escherichia coli K12::gfp cells carrying plasmid... | place: USA: Moscow, Idaho ...
GGATTCCATGTCGCGGATGTCGAGCTGGCTGATCGCCATCACCAGCCATTCGGAGAACAGCATCAAGGTGGCTTTGTGGAAGTGAGCGATCAGGTTGACCAGGAAATACTGGTGGCGAAACTGGCCCAGCAGGCCGGTTTCCGGGTCGGCGAAGAACCGCTCGCTGGCCTTGCCAACCACCACGAAGGCGTGGCCGCAGCACAGGTAGCGGCTGCTGAGCGCCGGGTTGCTGGGATCCCAGAATTTGTCGTAGCAGTATTGCCACTCAAAATGGGCCAGTTCCGTCTCGGAATAAGGCAGGGTGTCGGACGGCCCGGCTTTGGCGACCAACGCCAGTCGGGCGAAATCGCCGCGGGTCAGGGCCTGCGGGTCGTTGAAGCTGAGGTAGGCCAGCAGCGGCATGCGGTGGTATTCGATCTGCCGGTAGCGGATCACGCCCTCGCGGTCGGAATGGTAGAGGGCCAGCGGTCGCAGCAAATATTCCCAGTGCGCCGCGACATTGGGGGAACGGTGCCGGCAGACGAACTGGAGATATTTGCGCCGGTTTTCGTAGTCGGACATCGCCAGCGTTTCGCCGGTCGCGGAGAGCCATTCCACCCGGTAAGGGCATTGTCCGCCTTGACCGTCAGTCTCCCAGAACGCCGGATAAGCCCGTCCGACCTTGAACAGGACATCCTCGGCCAGCAATAGCGGAATATCGTTGGCGAAGAATTCCACCGCCAGGATGATGATGTCGAGGTCGTAGAAAAAATGCAGATCCACATGAGCGACCTGGAACAGCAGCGGTGGTGTTTGCTCGTCGAGCACGAGTCGCATCCGGGCGATATCGCGACGGCGGAATACTCGGATCGGCGATTTGCCGTAACCGGACCGCTCTTCGCGGCCGGAGCCTTCACCGTACAGGGAACGCTGCACGTAGGGTAAAAAAGTGATGAATTCCTTGTAGTGGCGTTCTTGGAACTCGTCGGGATCGCCGAATTCGTCATCCACTTCCCGCCACGGGCACTCGTCCCCCATCGCCTCCAGCAGTTCCCAATACTTCGAGATATGCGGCTCTCGCACCCGAGCGTGCATCACCTGCAACGGCCACAGCAGGATTTGCCGAAAATGGCGGACGATGGGAGAAGCGTTTTGCGCGGTTTCGCTCACGGCGATAAATTTTCGCTTATGCTGCTGATGAAGGGCGGTTTATTTTGGCTCACTGCACTAAATTTGGTTTACAAGCCAATCTCGACAAGCGGCTCACCCGCTTTCAGCATAGCGACTGCTTTTGGAAACACTCGGTCGAGAACTTCCCGCATATTCGCATTTGAAGTATTGCCCAACGTTACCCATAAAACTTGGGGTGGTGGACCATATTCGTCAAGCAAGCGCAAAAAGTCACTATCCTTGGTCATCACGATAACCCCCGCTTGACGCGCTGCTTGAAAAATAACGTGATCGGAAGCATCCCGATAACCAAGCCAATTGGCCGAATAGGCCTCAATGCCAAATTGTCCGGCAATCCAAGGCGCCAGAGAAGGCGAAAGCTGCGCATCAATCCAGAGAATCATGCGGCAAGCACGGGATGATCAATTTTCCGGGCAGCGAACCTAAGCGCCGCAGTAATGTCCTCTGGTTCAAGATCGGGTAATTCTTCAAGCACCTCTTTGGTGGATAGACCACTCGCCAGCAGGTCGAGCACATCCGTTACGCGAATACGCATACCGCGAATACAAGGCCGCCCGCCACATTGTTCTGTATTAAGGGTAATTCGATTTATCCAATTGGTCATGAAATTTATCCAAAAATATAATAATTCGCTTTAGATACTTTCATTAAAATAATCCGAGTCAATCTTTTTAACTGGATAGAGTGATACGGTTGAAACTCCGACATCGTAATCAATCATGTACTGAGACAACTGACTTCCATCGATCAGAACAATTTTACTACCAATCTGAGCAACATAATTCTTTGCATCCTCCGTAAACCGCGATGTTGTGATAAATATGCCTTTGTTGGCTCTTTGTCCCTGGAGCGCTCCGGCAAACTGCATCACATCAGGGCGACCGACCGCATTGCTATCCCAACGCTTTGCCTGAATATAGACAACATCTAATCCCAATTTATCTTCTTTAATAATACCATCAATACCACCGTCCCCACTTCTTCCAATGGCTTTACCGGCATCGAATCGTGAACCTCCATAACCCATTTTGACGAGCAACTCAATGACGATACGCTCAAAAAATGAAGGGGAAGATTTTTTGAGTTTTTCAAGCAATTCTTCCGCGAGCGTATCACGGAGATTCTCGTAAGCCTTCTCAAGTGCTTCGGAAGGCGTTACCCCTTCTAAATCGTTATTACTAATAAAATCATTTCTCTTTTCCCCGCTACGAGTCCCTTTAAGAGCTTGGAATTGCTGAAATTCAGGATATTGCTTTAGCGTTTTCACGTTGATAATCTGTGGGTTCTGCTTCAACAAATCTTGTCCACGCTGAGTAATCCGATAATATCCCCGTCGAGTTGGTTCCAGCAATCCAGCTTTCTTCATGTAAGTGGCAGCCCAACCCACACGATTTACAAAAGTAGGTTGAATTCCACTGGGAAGCATTTGCTTAATATCCTCATCTGTCAGTTTGAGTTGACTAGCAAGCGCCTCGACCGCTTCATCCGTGGAAATCTCTTCATTCCTCGATTCCGCCAGTCTGAGCAGAGGAAGCATGACGCTTTGATAGTCTGGAATAGCCATAAAATGTTCCTGCGGCATCTAGCAAAAAGCAAACATCCTAAATTGTAAAAACTATAAATATGCAACAGTACCTCTATCGGCGCAGATAGAATTGCCTTGCGGCAACCCTATCCGCAATCCAAATCCTTACGCCTCGACCACCGGAATCTTGCCGATCCTGGCCTGCCATTCCTTCGGCCCGGTCTTGTGGACGCTGGAACCCTTGGAATCGACCGCCACCGTCACCGGCATATCCTTGACCTCGAACTCGTAAATCGCCTCCATGCCGAGATCCTCGAAGGCGAGAACTTTGGCGGCTTTAATGGCCTTGGACACCAGATAGGCCGCGCCGCCGACCGCCATCAAGTACACCGCCCGGTTGTCCTTGATGGCATCGATGGCGATCTGGCCGCGCTCGGACTTGCCGATCATGCCCAGCAGGCCGGTTTGTTCGAGCATCTGGCGAGTGAACTTGTCCATGCGGGTCGCGGTGGTGGGGCCGGCGGGGCCGACCACCTCATCGCGCACCGGATCGACCGGGCCGACGTAGTAAATGAAGCGGTCGGTGAAATCGACCGGCAGTTTCTGGCCGGCGCTCAGCATATCGGTCATGCGCTTGTGGGCGGCGTCGCGGCCGGTCAGCATCTTGCCGTTGAGCAGCAGCACCTCGCCCGGCTTCCAGGTCGCCACCTCCTCGCGGGTGACGGCGGCCAGATCGACCCGGCGGGCGTTGGCCGGCGCGTAGGTCAGCTTCGGCCAATCCTCCAGGCTCGGCGGCTCCAGCTTGGCCGGGCCGCTGCCGTCGAGATGGAAATGGGCGTGGCGGGTCGCGGCGCAGTTCGGGACCATCGCGATGGGCAGGTTGGCCGCGTGGGTCGGATAGTCCAGCACCTTGACATCGAGCACGGTGGTCAGGCCGCCGAGACCCTGCGCGCCGATGCCGAGCGCGTTGACCTTCTCGTACAGCTCGATGCGCAGCTCCTCGGCGCGGTTCTTGGGGCCGCGAGCGATGAGTTCCTGAATATCGACCGGCGCCATCAGCGATTCCTTGGCCAGCATGAACGCCTTTTCCGGCGTGCCGCCGATGCCCACGCCAAGAATGCCGGGCGGACACCAGCCGGCGCCCATCTGCGGCACGGTCTTCAGCACCCAGTCCACCAGATCGTCGGAGGGATTGAGCATCGCGAACTTGGACTTGGCCTCGGAACCGCCGCCCTTGGCCGCGCAAATCACCTCGACATGGTGGCCGGGGACGATCTCGTAATGCACCACGGCCGGGGTGTTGTCCTTGGAATTCTGGCGCTTGCCGGCCGGATCGCGCAGCACCGAGGCGCGCAGCTTGTTGTCCGGGTTGAGGTAGGCGCGGCGCACGCCCTCATCGACCATCTCCTGCACCGACAGCTTGGCGTCCCAGTGCACGTCCATCCCGACTTTCAGAAACACCAGCGCGATGCCGGTGTCCTGACAGATCGGGCGATGACCCTCGGCGCACATCCGCGAGTTGATCAGAATTTGCGCGATGGCGTCCTTGGCCGCCGGGCTTTCCTCGCGCTCGTAGGCTTGCGCCAGCGCCTTGATGTAATCGACCGGGTGGTAGTAGCTGATGTACTGGAAGGCGTCGGCGATGGACTGGATGAAATCTTCTTGACGGATGGTGGTCATGGTCTCTCCCGCTAGCGAGGAATCGGGCGCGGCCGCGCCCGGAACTTGTTATGGCGACGGCCATTTTAGCGCATTCCCGCCAGTCGAGCGGCGCCGCTCCGCACCGGCGGCGGTCACTCGTCCGGCTCGATGCCCAGTTCCCGCAACCGCGCCGCCAGCCGTTCCGACCGTCGCTCGGCCTCCACCGCTCGCTGCTGTTCTCGCTCGGTCTGGCGCTCGGCCTCCACCGCCCGCTGGCGCTCCTGCTCCGCCGACTCGGCCCCCGTCGGAATCAACCGCCCCTCGCGGTCGGTCCAGCGCAACCAGAGCGCCTCCACGCCCTCGTATTCGCCCTGCCACAGGCTCAAACCCAAGCCGACGGCGTCCAGCAGCCCGCCGACCTGTTCGACGTAGCCCTGGCTCGCCCCGGCGAACTGGTAGATGCGCAACACCCGATCCGATAGCAGCCGCCAAGGGTCGAAAATGGCGTAGTACGAAACGCCGATGGCCTCGTACTTGCGCAGCTTGTCGCCATCCTCGCCGCCCTCCTGGCTGGAAACCACTTCCACCACCGCCGCCGGCGGCTTGCCGTCCTGCACCCAGACAAAATAGGAGCGGTTGGCCTTCTGGCTCAAATCCGGCCCCAAGCCCGGCACGTCCAAAGCCAACATCATGTCGGGAACCAGCGGCGGCTGGCGCAAGGCGTAGAACAGGCCGACATTGGCCAAGGCCAGAAACCGGCGATAACCGGGCGTGCCCTGGTCCGGGCCGGCCCAGGCGCCATAGAGCGGCTCCGTGAGCAGCCGCTGTTGTTTTTCCGACAGAATATTGTCCACGGGCGTATCGTCCTCGGTCACCAGACTTTCCATCTCTCGCTCGGTCATGGCGCGCACTTCCGCCAGTTCCGCTTCCCACGCCTCCGACCGCCGGGTTTCCGGCGCCACGCTTGCCGCGCTCATCAGTTTCACTCCCGCCGAAGCTTTCCGTTAATCTTAGCTCTCTTCGACCACGCTGGCGCAATCTCCGCCACAACCACCACCGAGAGCCTCCAAACCATGGCTGACGATTTCAACGAACGCGCTCTGCGCTACCACCGCATGGCCCCCTACGGCAAGATCGAAGTCACTCCGACCAAGCCGCTCGCCAACCAGCGCGATCTGGCGCTGGCTTACTCCCCCGGCGTCGCCGCCGCTTGCGAGGTGATCGTCGAAGATCCCCGCGAGGTTTCCACCGTCACCGCCCGCGGCAATCTGGTGGCCGTCATCACCAACGGCACCGCCGTGCTCGGCCTGGGCGACATCGGCCCGCTGGCGGCCAAGCCGGTGATGGAAGGCAAGGGCGTGCTGTTCAAGAAATTCGCCGGCATCGACGTGTTCGACATCGAAATCAGCGAGCGCGATCCCGACAAACTGGTCGAGATCATCGCCAGCCTGGAGCCGAGTTTCGGCGGCATCACCCTGGAGGACATCAAGGCCCCGGAATGCTTTTACATCGAGCGCCAGTTGCGCGACCGCATGAAGATTCCGGTGTTCCACGACGACCAGCACGGCACCGCCATCATCACCGCCGCCGCCGTGCTCAACGCCCTGTCGCTGGTGGGCAAAAACATCGCCGAGGTGAGAGTGGTCACCTCCGGCGCTGGCGCGGCCGGCATCGCCTGCCTCGATTTGCTGCTCGGTCTGGGACTGCTGCGGGAAAACGTCATCGTTTGCGACAGCCAGGGCGTGATTTATCGGGGACGGGGCAAGCTCGACGGCGAGAAAGCCGCCTACGCCGCCGACACTCCGGCGCGCACGCTGGCCGAGGCCATCGTCGGCGCGGATATTTTTCTCGGGTTGTCCAAGGCGGGCGTCCTCACCGGCGAGATGGTGAAAACCATGGCCGAAAAGCCGCTGATTCTGGCGCTGGCCAACCCGGTGCCGGAGATCATGCCGGAAGAGGCCAAGGCGGCGCGGCCCGACGCGATCATCGCCACCGGCCGTTCCGACTACCCCAACCAGGTCAACAACGTCCTCTGTTTTCCCTACATTTTCCGGGGCGCGCTGGATGTGGGCGCGACCACCATCAACAAGGCGATGCAGCTCGCCTGCGTGCGCGCCCTGGCGGAACTGGCGCGCGAGCCGCATTCCCAGGAGGAAACCGCCGCTTACGGCGAACAGCAAATCACCTTCGGGCCGGAATACCTGATCCCCAAACCGTTCGAGCCGCGCCTGCTGCTCACCCTGCCGCTGGCGGTCGCCAAAGCGGCGATGGACAGCGGCGTCGCCACCCGTCCGATTTCGGATTTCGCGGCCTATCACACCCAACTGAGCCAGCGCGTGTACCGTTCCGGCCTGATCATGCGCCCGGTGTTCGAGCGCGCCAAGGCCGACCGCAAGCGGGTGATTTACGCCCAGGCCGAGGAAGAGCGGATGCTGTGGGCGGTGCAAGGGGTCATCGACGACGGTCTGGCCAAACCGATCCTGATCGGGCGGCGCTGGCGGATCGAGCAGCGCATCGCCGAGCTGGGCCTGCGCATCCGCGCCGATCGGGATTTCGAGGTGATCGACCCGCAAAACAATCCCCACTACGAGGAATGCTGGCAGGAATACCACAAGCTGCGCGGCCGCTACGGGGTCGATCCCAACAAAGCCCGCGTTCGGGTCAACACCCGGGCCACGGTGATCGGGGCGCTGCTGCTGCGTCTCGGCCACGGCGACGCCCTGCTGTGCGGGTTGATCGGCGGCTACCCCGATCACGTCGAATACGTGCTGGACATCATCGGCCTGCGCGAAGGGGTCAAAACCCCGGCGGCGATGAACATGCTGATCACCGCGCACGGTCCCCTGTTCTTCTGCGACACCGACATCAACGCCGATCCGACGGCCGAGGAAATCGCCGACATCACCTTGCTGGCGGCGGAGGAAGTGGGCCGCTTCATGCAGCCGAAAGTCGCCCTGCTGTCCCACTCCAGCTTCGGCTCGCACAAATCGCGGCAGGCGCGCAAGATGGCGGAAGCCCTGCAACTGATCCGCCAGCGCGCGCCCGACCTGGAGGTGGACGGCGAAATGCGCGGCGACGCCGCTCTGTCCGAGGAACTGCGCGGTCGGGTATTCCTGCATTCGCGGCTGAAAGGCGCGGCCAATCTGCTGATCATGCCCAACGCGGACGCCGCCAACATCTCCCACAATCTGTTGAAAGAAGTCGCCAGCGGCGTGTCGGTGGGACCGATCACCCTCGGCTTGGCCAAGCCGGCGCACATCCTGACCCGTTCGGCCTCGGCGCGGCGCATCATCAACATGACCGCGATCGCCACGGTCGATGCCCAGGAATACGCGCTCCGCCGCTATCGGATTTAGGCGTGTGGCCCCCTCGCCCACGACCGGGCGGGGGGGCTACACCGAGCGATCATTCGATCGCTCGGCCGGCGCGGAGCCCGACAAATGCGCCTTAAAACAGCTCGATCTCTTCTTCGTCTCCACCGGCGGCGGCACCGCTGGCTTTATTCTTTTTCTCCTCCATCGCCTGGATATAGATCGCCAGTGCCTGCTTGACGGTCTTGCCCCGCATGATCGCCTCGAACATCAGCCGCTCCTCTTCCATGGTGTAGCGGGATTTGATCTTCTCCTGCATGCCCATCCATTCGTACGGATTGTATAACCGCCGCTGATCGGCGATCAGATCGGCCAAGGCGCCCATGCTGCCGTTGACGTGGCCCAAGCGCTGAGTCAGCTTGTCGTAAAACTGAAAAGCCATGACGGCGGAGCGCATCATCTCGCTCACCGTCATGCAACTCTCGATAATCGCCGCCTTGGCGGCGCCGACCTCCGCCGCATCCGGCAGGGCGGCGGCGGTTCTTTCGATGATCTTGACTTGCCCGATCATCGAGGTGAAGGAGTTGCTCAACACCTCCACCGATCCATCGCTATCGCGCATCGACATTTCGATTTGCGCGACCGATAGCGCGATCATGAGGATGGTCTCCCGGATTTGGCTCCAGTCGAGATCGGGGTTGCGCGCGGTCGAACCAGATAAGCCATTCTCTGACATGATGATTATCCCCCGGTGGAAACCGACAGTTCATTAGCCCAGCCAAGGGCCTGCATTTGAGCTTGATTGAAATCGGAAAGCGACAACTGGGGCAACGCCGCCAAGCCGGCGTCGAGATCGGCAAACCGATTCTGTTCGCAGGCCCGGACGATGTCGAGCAATTGCCCCAGCGGACCCTCGCCGCGCAACAAGGCGGCGCGCACGGTATCGGTCAGGTTCAACTCCACGAGCAAGTCTGGCAGCGGCACCCCGAACAAGGCGTCCAGCAGCGAGAGCACCCCCACCATGAAGGCTTGATCGGCCTGTCCGCGATTTCCGGGAGCGATGCGTTCCATCATCAATTCCATGAGCTTGCCGCGAGACGCCGCCAGGGCCAGCAACGGTTGGCCCGACGGGGCGCCATCGGCGCGTTGGGTGAACAGCAGCAACTGCAACCAGCGCTGCAATTGCCGTCTGCCCAGGATCGCGATCGCATGCCGCAGGGAATCAATCTTGGTGGGCAAGCCAAACGCCACCGAGTTGACCAGCCGCAACAGATTGTAGGTCAGATTCGGATAGCGCTTGAATTCCTGCTCCAGTTGGCCCACCTCCACATCGGTGACCACCTGATTGATCAAGCGGAGCACGCCGGTGCGGGCGGGGTCCACCCGCTGCCCGACCAAGATCGTCGGCTTGGCGAAATAGTAGCCTTGAAACAAGCCGAACCCCAGTTCGCGACAATGCTCGAATTGATCGCGATCATCGATTTTCTCGGCCAGCAATTTCACCGGCCAGCGTTTCAGGTGCTCCAGGACGCCAGGAAGCTCGCCGGCATCCAGCGCGAGCAAATCGACCTTCACCACATCGACCAAATCCATGACCGGCATTTGATCGGCTCGAATGGAACTGAAGTCATCCAGCGCCAGCCGCAAGCCCTTCTCTCTGAGTTCGCGGAGCCGGGCCACGATCGAGGGCGTAAACTCGACCGTCTCCAATATTTCCAGCACGACCCGGTCTTTCGGCAACAGCTCGACCAGATCGCTGTTCAGAAACCACTCGTCCGCATTGATGAATCCCTGGGAACCGCCCAAAACGTTGGCCAGTCCCAATTCGACAAAGGCCCGGACGACCACCTCGGCGGTCGCCATAAAATTGTCTTCGATGATGGCGGCGTTGCCGCCGCCGGCGCTCCTGAACAGCAACTCATAGGCGACGATGCGCTGTTCCCGGTCCAGAATGGGTTGTCTCCCGAGCAGGACGGAGTTATGGGTTCTACTGGAATTTTCAGTCGTCACCGCAGATTTCCTCGACACGGTCCGATCCGCGACGCGGATTGGAGATGATGCCATTGACAGGAAAGAGTCCGGCTATCAAAGGTCAGGCAATCCTGAAAACCGCCGACACGCCATGTCGGAATGGCGGATTAACTAATATGAATCAACGGTATACTGTCTCCGAAAAATCATGTTGCACCATCGACGATCAGCATACACCAACCGAAATACGTATCAATATTATTACATTTATATTATTATAACTCAAATCCCGGAACCTCGGACATCCGTTGAATGTCCGCGCCAATCCTCTGGCGATCCATCGGATATTTTGCCGGGCAAAATCGGTTTCTCCAGTGAAAAACCATTCTAATTCAAAAGGTAATTAACCGGCCGGTTTGCCCGGCACTCAGGTCTGGCGGTATACTCAGCCACCGTGGCCGATGACGTTGCAAGGAATGCTCCGACGATTCGCTTCCGGGAGTCCGCTCCAGATCGTTTGATCCAATCGTCAGACCCTCGCTCCATTCAATTTTGGAGATTTCTGGCTGACCCCAGTCCTTGAACAGCCACCGGACGAATACGATGCGGCATTCCTTGGCAGGGGCGCCTACACTTACATGAAGGGCGGATTTCCCGGCGAGGACTTGGCCGGCGTTCACGACGCCCTGCCCTACCTGACCTCCAACGCAAACCGGTTGCTGGGACTGGAACGAAACCC
>RRZT010641809.1_pt1 | contig 10356 bp, 7 predicted proteins | sample 2165551 | NCBI WGS metagenome assembly RRZT01 (sample SAMN10456910, study PRJNA506462) | wastewater metagenome | biome: wastewater; feature: sludge; material: wastewater sludge; isolation source: wastewater sludge with Escherichia coli K12::gfp cells carrying plasmid... | place: USA: Moscow, Idaho ...
ACGGCCGCGCCGGCCAGCGTCAGGCCGACCACGGTGATGCCGCGGCGCCAGAATGACGCGGCCACGATCGCCAGCCCGATCGCGACCCCGAGCAGGGTGATCGCGAGCGGCCACTGGCCGGTGATCTGGGCGTACCAGGGACGCGGCGGCCGCGGGCGGTTGGGCAGCGCGGCGGCTTCACCGGGCCGCAGCGGCGTGTCGCGGGCGTCCCTGGGATCGGGCGGGTGGAAGTGGTGGCGTCCCTGGGGCGCCCGCCGCGGTTCCACGTCGCTCACAGGGCGGACGCTACCAGCCGCTCCGCACGGTCGACGATGTTGCTGAGCAGCATCGCCCGCGTCATCGGTCCAACACCGCCCGGATTCGGGGTCACCCACGACGCCTTGTCCCACACGTCCGGAGCCAGGTCGCCGGTGGTGCGTCCCTCGACGCGGCTCACGCCCACGTCGACGCAGACAGCACCGTCGCGAATCATGTCGGCCGTCACCATGCCCGGCACACCGGCGGCGGCCACCACGATGTCGGCGCGGCGGGTGTGTTCGGCGAGGTCGCGGGTGCCGGTGTGGCACAGCGTCACGGTCGCGTTCTCGCTGCGGCGGGTGAGGATCAGGCCGAGCGGACGCCCCACGGTGATGCCGCGTCCGATGATGCACACCCCAGCGCCGGCGAGCGGCACGTCGTGGCGGCGCAGCAGTTCGACGATGCCGCGTGGCGTGCAGGGCAGCGGCGCGGGCGCGTTGAGCACCAGCCGACCGAGATTGACCGGGTGAAGGCCGTCGGCGTCCTTCTCGGGGTCGATCAGCGACAGCATGGCGTTCTCGTCGAGGCCGCGCGGCAACGGCAGCTGCACGATGTAGCCGGTGACGGCCGGGTCGGCGTTGAGCGCCGCGATCGCCTCGGCGACCTGCGCCGTGGACGCCGTCGCCGGCAGTTCGACCTGGATGGACGAGATGCCCACCTGGGCGCAGTCGGCGTGCTTCATGCGCACGTAGTTGTGGCTCGCCGGGTCGTCGCCGACCAGCAGCGTCGCCAGCCCCGGCACGAGGCCGCGGTCGCGTAGCGCGGCGACCCGCCCGGTCAGTTCCGCCTTGATCGCCGCCGCGGTCGCCTTGCCGTCCAGCTTCTGTGCCGTCATCGAATGCCCCTGTCAGATCAGTGGAAGAAGTGCCGCGTGCCGGTCAGGTACAGCGCGACGCCCGCCTCACGGCAGGCCGCGATCGTTTCGTCGTCGCGCACCGAGCCACCGGGCTCGACGATCGCCGTCACGCCGGCCGCGATCAGGATGCCGGGGCCGTCGGCGAACGGGAAGAACGCGTCGGACGCCGCCACGCTTCCCGCGGCGCGTTCACCGGCCCGGTCGACCGCCAGCTTGCACGAATCGACCCGGTTGACCTGCCCCATGCCGACGCCGACCGAGGCGCCGTCGGACGCCAGCAGGATCGCGTTGCTCTTCACCGCCCGGCAGGCCCGCCAGGCGAAGGCCAGGTCGGCGAGCGTCGCGGCGTCCACGGGCTCGCCGGCGGCGAGCGTCCACGTCGCCGGGTCGTCACCGGGGGCGTCCAGCTGGTCGGGGGCCTGCAGCAGCGCGCCGCCCGAGATGGGCTGCATCTGGCGCGCCCGGTGGGTGTAGGCCGGCGCCACCAGGATGCGGATGCCCTTCTTGCGGGCCAGGATCTCGACCGCGCCGTCGTCGTAGCCGGGGGCCACGATCACCTCGGTGAACACCTCGGCGACCTGCTCGGCCATCGCGACGCTGACCGGACGGTTGGTGGCGATCACGCCGCCGAACGCGCTGACCGGGTCGCAGGCGTGCGCGCGGGCGTGGGCCTGCGCCACGTCGGCGCCGACGGCGATGCCGCTCGGGTTGGCGTGCTTGATGATCGCGACGGCAGGCTCGTTGAAGTCGTAGGCGGCCCGGTAGGCGGCGTCGGAGTCGGTGTAGTTGTTGTAGCTCATCTCCTTGCCGTGCAGCTGCTCGGCCTGGGTGATGCCGGCCGGGCCGGCCGGGTAGGCGTACAGCGCCGCCGGCTGGTGGCTGTTCTCGCCGTAGCGCAGGGTGCCGACCTTCTGCCAGGCGCCGGCGATCCACTCGGGAAAGCCGTCGCCGCCGCTGGAGTCGGTGAGCACCGATCCCATCCAGCTCGCCACCGCGATGTCATAGGACGCCGTGTGCCGGAACGCGGCTGCCGCGAGCGCCTGCCGCTCGGCCAGGGTGTAACCGCCGGCTGCGACGGCGTCCAGCAGGGCGGGGTACTGGTCGGGCGAGGTGACGATGGCGACGCTCGGATGGTTCTTGGCGGCGGCACGCACCATCGACGGCCCGCCGATGTCGATCTGCTCGACGCACTCGTCGGCGCTCGCACCCGAGGCGACGGTCTGGGTGAAGGGGTAGAGGTTGCTCACGACCAGGTCGAACGGGGCGATGCCGAGCTCGTCGAGCTGTTCGGTGTGGGACGCCAACCGCCGGTCGGCCAGGATGCCGGCGTGGACGCGCGGGTGCAGCGTCTTCACCCGGCCGTCGAGGCACTCGGGGAAGCCGGTCAGCTCGGCCACCTCGACGACGTCGATGCCGGCCTCGGTGAGCAGCCGGTGCGAACCGCCGGTCGAGACGAGTTCGACACCGGCGTCGGCGAGCGCACGGCCCACCTCGGCCAGCCCGGTCTTGTCGTACACCGACACGAGGGCGCGGCGGATCGGGAGTCGGTCGGTCATGGGGTTCCTCCGGGATGTCAGGACGCGAGGCGGTTGATGACGTCGACGAGCAGCGTCCGCTCGGCGACCTTGATGCGTTCGTGCAGGGAGTCGGTGGTGTCGTCGTCGGCGACCCGCACGGCGACCTGGTCGACGATGCGGCCCGAGTCGACACCGGCGTCCACCTCGAAGACCGTGCACCCGGTGACCTTGACGCCGTGCTCGAGCGCATCCCGGACGCCGTGGGCGCCCGGGAAGCTCGGCAGCAGCGCCGGGTGGGTGTTGATCATGCGGCCGGCGAAGCGGTCGAGGAAGGCGGGGCCGACGAGCTTCATGAAGCCGGCGCTGACGACAAGATCGGGGGCGTGGGACGCCACCGCGTCGGCCAGCGCGGCGTCCCAGGCGGCCCGGTCGGTGCCGCCGGACGCCGCAGGGAAGTCCTTCAGCCGCACGACGAACGTTGCGACGCCGGCCCGTTCAGCGCGCCGCAGCCCCTCGATGCCGTCGCGGTCGGCGCCCACGGCGACGACCTCAGCCGACAGGTGGCCGGAAGCCTGGGCATCGAGCAGAGCCTGCAAGAGGGTGCCGGCGCCCGACACGAGAACCAGGAGGCGCATCGGCATGGGCCCACTCTATCGTCGGCGCAGCCCCGGCCACCGAACCGTGCGGCCGGTCAGCTTCTTCACGAGCTTGCCGGCCTTGCGGCGCGCCCGGCGGTACAGCGACGGCTTCGCGGCCGGACGCGGTGCCGAGGGCGGCGTCGGGGGCGTGGGCGGTGCCACGCGCGGCAGCACGGCGAGCAGCCGGTCGGGGCCGTCGGCGCCGTGCGGCTCGATGACCCGCAGCCGGGACCCGAACGCGCGGCGCAGGGCGGCGTAGCGGCGCGACAGCTCGGCGTTGGCAGCCATGGCGTCGTGGTCGAGGTCTGCCTGGGCGGCACCGTCGTCGTCCAGGCCGCCGTGCCAGGCCTGGTGCAGCACGAACGTCGCCTCGCCGAACGTCTCGAGCCAGCGGTCGGCGCCCGCGACGAGGGCGTCGGCGTCCGCATCGTCGTCGACGACGTCGAGCACGATCACCTCCGGATCGGCCGCGGTGACGGCGGTCAGGGCCGCGTCGATGTCGGACGCCGACGCGTGCGTCCAGGTGCCCGCAGGGTCCAGGCAGTCGGCCACGAGGGCCGTGCTGGCGGCCGAGCCGACGACCGCGACCCGCACGTCTCGGCGCGGCTGCGGTGGCGGCGGGGGAGCCCAGCGGGCGTCGCGCCACTCCTCCGGGACGTCCCAGCAGGTCTGGGCGTCGGGCTGGAGCTGGATCAGATGCCAGGCCGTGGGCCAGGCGTCCAACCCGCTCAACACCAGGTCGGTGACCTCGGCCGGGCGGACGGCGTCCAGATGCTTCGAGAGCAGGCGCCACCACAGGTAGGGGCGTCCGGCCGCGTAGGCCCGGCCCAAGCCGGGGACGCCGCGCAGCGACCGGAGTCGCTCGTCGGCCTGCAGATCGATCACCTCGACGCCGTCGAACGTGGACGCGGTGGTGCCGTCGGTGGTGAGCAGCACCCCGGTGCCGCCGAGCTCGACGACGCGTCCCAGCGCCCGCTCGATCACGCCGCGGCGGGCCGGGACCAGCGCGATGCCGACGAACCGACGGCCCTCGGCGAGGCGCTCCTGATCGTGCTGAGTCTGTGTCATCGGACGATCCTCTCGAACTCGTCCACCAGGGGGGACATGGCGGCCTCCCACGTGTGGCGCATCGCCTCTGCCCGACACGCCTCGTATTGCTCGCGGGTCTGCGTACGGGCCTTGGCCGCGGTCGCCAGTAGGGCATCGGCGATGTCGTGCGGATGCATGGTGGCGGTGCCTGCGTACAGCGGGTAGTTCTGGAACAGGGTGGTGGTGTCGTTGCGCGGGTCGAAGACGCCAGCGACGGGACGGCCCGAGGCCATGTAGTCGAACCCCTTGCCGGCGGTGACATAGCGCGAGCTGGTCAGCAGCATCGCCATCGCCGACATGCCCGACAGCGCCTGGGGCACCTCGGTCTGCGAGATCGGCCCGTGGTAGACGTGGCCGTCAGCCTGGCCCGACTCGATGCGGCTCGCGATGGGGGCGGCGTTCCACTTGAAGAAGCCCAGGTGGCCGTACCAGTTCATGGTGGCGTCGCTCATCAGAGGGTTGCGGCGGGCGATGCGCCACGCCTCCAGGAACTCCTCCAGCGGCAGGTCGCCGCGGATCGTGCCGAGGAAACCGAACTGCAGGGGGCGTCCGTCGTTGGGGGTGAACCCCGGTTCGGTGACGATTTCGGGCGCCAGGCCGTTCTCGACGAGCCGGATCCGGTCGGCGGCTTCGGGGTAGCGGTCTCGGTACCAGTCGACGAGCGGCTGGTTGACGGTGATCGTGAGCACCGACGCGTCGATGATGCGCTTCTCCCACCGGAAGGCCGCGTGGCCGGGCGGGTAGGCGTCCTGTTCCTTCCACAGGTCGAGCGTCCACGGGTCGTGGTAATCGACCACGAGTGGACGCCGGATCATGCGGCTGACAGCCAACGCGGCCGCCTGCTGCACGTACGGGTTGCCGCTGGAGAGGATCAGGTCGACCTTGTGCTTGAGGTGGACGCCGAGGGCCGCCTTGATGATGGCGGGAGCGAACACGGCGTACGGCTCGGGGAACACGTGATCGCGGATGGCGGTGTGCGCCATCGTGAACGCCTTCGGGAAGTTGGCGTGCGCCCACGACATCTTGCCGATGTCCTGCACCAGGTGTTCATGGGGCAGTGCCATCTCGACGATGCGGACGCGCGGGTCGATCGTGGCGGCCAGCGCCTCGTCGAGGCCGCTCGTCAGGTCGTTCCAGTAGTCGCGGTCGGCGGCCAGCACCGTGACGTCGAAACCGCGGGCGACGAGCTGGTTCGCCCAGGCACGGACGCGGTAGACGCCGCTGCCGCGGGCTGGGGGGAACTGCATCCCGACGAGCAGCACATGGGGGCGACGCATCGTGGTCCTTCCGGCCGGACGCCGCCCGCGAGCGGTGGTTCGAGGGGCGTCGGCGCTTGTCCGAGATTCAGTGACGACTCTAGTGGACTCGGCGAACCGGCGGCGTCGCCGTGCCGTGTTCGGCGCGGCAGTCGATAGGGTGAGGGTGGACTTTCCCCCCGGAGGAGCAGCATGAAGATTCTCAGCGTGGTCGGTGCCCGGCCGCAGTTCGTCAAGCTCGGCCCGATTCACCATGCCTTCGCCAGGGCGGGCGGCATCGAGCACGTGATCGTGCACACCGGCCAGCACTACGACCCGATGCTGAGCGACGTCTTCTTCGCCGATCTCGGCATCGGGACGCCGGACGTGCACCTGGGCGTCGGCTCGGGCTCCCACGGCCGACAGACCGGCGGAATGCTGGCGGCGATGGACGAGGTGCTGGAGGAGCAGCGTCCCGACTGGGTGCTCGTCTACGGCGACACCAACTCGACGCTGGCCGGCACGGTGTCTGCGGTGAAGATGCACCTCAAGGTGGCCCACCTCGAGGCGGGGCTCCGCTCGTTCAACCGCCGTATGCCCGAGGAGCACAACCGCGTCCTCACCGATCATGCGGCCGATCTGCTGCTGGCGCCGACCCAGGTCGCCATGGACCACCTCGCCGACGAGGGGTTGGCGGCGCGTTCGGTGCTGGTCGGTGACGTGATGACAGACGTGTGCTTCGAGACGCGCGACGCCGTCGCCGACCGCCCGGTTCCGCTGCCCGCCGGCGTCGACCCGTCTACGCCGTATGTGGTGGCGACCATCCATCGAGCCGACAACACCGACGTTCCCGAACGCCTGGCGGCGATCGTGGACGCGCTGGGCCGGGTCAGCGCGCCGGTCGTGTTGCTGGCCCATCCCCGGCTCGTGGCGGCCGCCGACCGGTTCGGCATCCCGCTGAGCGGCGGCGGGCTGACCACCACGACGCCGCTCGCGTATCCGGACATGGTGCGCGCGGTGATGAGCGCGGCCGGGGTGGTGACCGACTCGGGCGGCCTGCAGAAGGAGGCCTTCCTGCTCGGGACGCCGTGTACCACCCTGCGCACCGAGACCGAGTGGGTCGAAACGCTCGAGGGCGGCTGGAACGTCCTCGACCCGGAGCTGGTCCAGGTGGCCGATGTGGCCGTGCGGCCGCGTCCGGACGCCGACCTGGGCCATCCCTACGGCGACGGCCACGCGGCCGACCGCGTCGCCGCGGTGCTCAAGAACGGGGCGGAGGCGGCCGCGTGAAGCCGCTGGCACTGGTGGTGGGTGTCCACAATCTCGAGCTCGACGCCCGCTCCCAGCGCCTTGCGCTGGCGTTGGCCGCGCAGGGCTTCGACGTCCTCTTCATGGGGGGCAGCCCCAACCCTCGGGTCGATTCGACTCTGCTGGGCATGCGCTTCATCCGGCAGCGGGTGCTGCGCATCGCCGATGTCAACGAACTGGCCGGTGACGACCGGCGCAGGCTCGCCCGCCTGCGCGATGACGCCCGACGCGGCGAGGAGCCCGTCGCCGGCGAACAGCGGCACGGTGTTGAGCCGGCATGGCAGCCGTACCTGCCGTGGTTGGCCGCAGCCGAGGTCGTCTACGGGCCCACGATCGACCAGCTGCGTCCCGACCTGATCATCGGCGACGTGCACATGCTGCCGATCATGGTCGGCGCCGCCCAGCGCGCCCGGCTCGACGACCACCGCATCGCCCTCGTCTACGACGCGCGCGAGAACGTGCGCGGGCTGGCGCTCGACGACAGCGAGGCGGTCCGCGGCTTCCGGCTGCTCGAAGAGGCGCACTTCCGCCAGATGGACGCCGTGATCACCGTGTCGCGACCCATCTCCGACCTGCTGAAGGACGTCTACGGGTTCGCCGAGGACCTGGTCGTGGTCGAGAACGCGCCGATCCTGGGGCTGCCGCCGGTCGAGAACCCCTACACGGTGCGGACCCTGCTGGGTCTCGCTCCCGAGGTGCCGCTGCTCGCCTACGCGGGCGGCCTGTCCAGCCACCGCGGCGTCCACACGGTCGTGCGCTCCTTGGCTCAGACGCCACGCGTCCATTTCGCTGTCGGTGCCCGCAGCGCCAGCGAGTACCTGTCCGAGCTGCAGGCGATCGCCGATGAGGTCGGGGTGTCCGACCGGTTCCACCTTGTGCCGCTCGCCCCACCGCACGAGGTCGCCGACTACCTGCGCTCGGCCGATGCCGCCGTGCTCCCGTACCTGCCCTCCGGCAACCACCTGATGGCCGCACCGAACCGGTACTTCGAGGCGATCCAGGCCGGGCTGCCTGTCATCACCTCCGACATGGACTGGCTCGCTGGTCGCGTCTCGCGGCTGGGGGTCGGCGAGGTGTTCGCCAACGGCGACGTCGACGACTGCGCCCGCGCGATCGGACAGGTGCTGGCCGATCCGGGCCGCTACCGTGAGCGGATCACCGACGATCTGGTCCGGGCCCATTCGTGGGAGGCACAGGAATCGACGCTGCTCGACGAGTGCCGCCGGGTGGTCGGCGCTGCGATCTGGGACCGTCTCGAGCCCGCGACGGCGGACGAGATCGGCGCCCGCCACGCTGAGGTGCGCCAGACGATGCTCGAGATGCGGGAGCCGCTCGCCAACAACGACCTCTTCAACAGGCTGCCCCGACTCCTGATCGGACCGGACACGGTGGGCGACCAGTCGCGGCAGTGGGCCGACGCGCTGATGCGGAACCACCCCGGCGTTCTGGTGCAGGTGCGCACCCGCTGGGAGGAGGGGACGCCGCTCACGGAGCAGACCATCACCGGGGGGCAGGCGTCCAGCAAGCTGTTCCAGGAGGAGCGCCTCGACGAGGTGTCGCGGCGCATCCGCCACGTGCTCGCCGTCGACGGCGAGACCCAGTTCGGCACGCTGCTCGGGCCGTCCTACCTCGACGACCGGGCCCACGCCGGCCTGCCGGGCATCACGCCCGTGTGGGCGACCCGACCGGCTGCGGGTGGGCCGGACGCCGGAGCCCGGCTCTGGACCGACAGGGCTCGCGCGGCGTCCGATGCTGGCTCCTCGTGGCTGCCCTACGTGGCCGGGCACCACCGGTTGCCGGAGCTCGACGAGTCGGGGCCGCCGCTGGTCGTGTTCTTCACGACCGATCCCGACCACCCCGACGCCCGGGCCGTGCACACCGCGGCCGTGGAGCTCGCCCGCGCCGGCGTCCTGCGGTACAAGGAGGTGCGGGGGTCGGGGCACACCGTGCCCGACGAGCACCTCGCCGGCGCCCGGGTGTTGCTGGAGCTGGGGGCGACCGGCGAGCCGTCGCTTGCCGGCGTGGACGCCATGGCCCGCGGGGCTGCGGTGGTCGAGGTCGTGCGGGAGCTGGGCGAACCGCCCCACGCTCCCGTGACGGTGGCCACGGCCGCGAGCGTGCGCCAGGTCCTGCACGACGTCGCCACCGACGCCGCGCGACGCAGAGCGGCGTTCGAGAAGGGACGTGCGTACGCCGACCGCTGGCATTCGGGCAGGGAATCGGCACGGGTGCTGCTCGGGCTGATGCCCGCCTGATGGTCGAATCCGCACCGGACGCGGCTCGGGGGCGCTAGCGTTTGTTGGACCGCCTCCTGTCACGGCTGGCGTCCCCGCGAGAAAGGTCTCGGCTGTGTCGTTCGATTCGAGCGTCGTCTAGCGGGTCTATCCGAAGTCGTTCAAGGACTCGACCGGAAACGGGGTCGGGACATCCGCGGCATCATCGAGAAGGTGCCCTACATCGCGTCGCTTGGTGTCGACCTGGTGTGGTTCAACCCGTTCTTCCCCTCACCGCAGCGCGACAACGGCTACGACGTGGCCGACTACTGCGCCATCGACCCGGCGATGGGAACGATGGCCGACTTCGATGAGCTGGTTGCCGCCCTCGACGGCTACGGCATCGGCGTCATGCTCGACATGGTGCTGAACCACACGTCGACGGCGCACGAGTGGTTCCAGAAGGCGCTCGCCGGCGACGAGAAGTACCGGGCCTTCTACTACCTGCGTCCGGGTCAGAGGACGGGTCGCTCCCGACGAACTGGGTGTCGAAGTTCGGTGGCGCCGCCCGGTCGCCGTTCGGCGACACCGGCCTGTACTACCTGCGGCCTTTACCAGACCCAGGCCGACCTCGACTGGCACAACCCCGAGGTGCGCGCCGAGATGGCGGCCGTGGTCAATTTCTGGCGTCGGCGGGGTGTCCGGGGATTCCGGTTCGACGTCATCAACCTGATCGGCAAGGGCGCCGAGCTGGTCGACGCGCCGGCCGGCACCGACGACCGGTTCGTCTACACCGACGGCCCCGACGTGCACACCTACCTGCAGGAGCTGAACGCCGCAAGCTTCGGTCAGGACGCCGACAGCGTCACCGTGGGCGAGATGTCGTCGACCACGATCGAGGCCTGCGTCGGTTATTCGAACCCCGACAACAACGAGCTCGACATGGTGTTCAGCTTCCACCACCTCAAGGTTGATTACGCCAACGGCGAGAAGTGGACGTCGATGCCGTTCGATCTGCCCTCGCTGAAGCGGATCCTCGACGACTGGGCGCACGGCATGCAGGAGGCGAACGGCTGGAACGCGCTGTTCTGGAACAACCACGACCAGCCCCGCGCCAACGACCGGTTCGGCTACCCCGAGCGCTACCCGATCGAGACCGCGACCATGCTGGCGACGGTGATCCACCTGCTGCGCGGCACGCCG
>RRZT011501343.1_pt1 | contig 10355 bp, 12 predicted proteins | sample 2165551 | NCBI WGS metagenome assembly RRZT01 (sample SAMN10456910, study PRJNA506462) | wastewater metagenome | biome: wastewater; feature: sludge; material: wastewater sludge; isolation source: wastewater sludge with Escherichia coli K12::gfp cells carrying plasmid... | place: USA: Moscow, Idaho...
GCATTTGCTTCAATCAATAACCCGATTGGGGATATGGTTGGCGCTGGTGTGAATGCCAGAGCAAGGGCATCTTTAAGTTCCAGTGAGTATGATCGGTGGAGCATGAACAATGAGCAGCAAGACGGCTATTCTCAGCTTGGGGATGATCTATATTCTGCCCGCTCAGGCATTGAGAATAATGAATTTCTGAGTGAAACGGAAAGGTATCAGCAACTTAACGACGCTTACAAGATTTACTTGGATGGAAAGAAAGCACTCACTGAGGAATATGCCAAGCAAGAAGCGGATTACGCTCAATATCAGCATGACAACCAATTAAGCATGTACGGCTCCCTACTTTCACAGGCCGGAACCGTTTGGGGTTCTATGACCGAGATGGTCAAGGATGCTGCGGGCGAAGGAAGTGCTGCTTATAAAGCTATGTTCTTAGCACAGCAAGCAATTGCAATTGGTCAAGCTATCATTAATACAGAGCTAGGGGCAACGAAAGCCCTTGCCGAGGGCGGGATGATTATGGGGATGCCTGCTGCTACGATGGTACGCGCAATGGGTTATGCTTCAGTAGGCCTAATCGCAGCCCAAACCATTCAAGGTATGGCCCACGACGGTATCGACAATATCCCGAAAGAAGGTACATGGTTGCTAGATAAAGGTGAACGTGTTGTTGATAGTCGGACGAATGCTGATTTGAAAGGCATGATTGCCAATCAGAAGAATGGTAGTGGGGATGTAAATATTTCGGTTCACGTCACCGACTCGGGCGTAACAACACAATCAAACCAGTCAGATCAAAAGCAGCTCGGGCAGATGATTGGTAATGCGGTTCGTACGGTGATTCGTCAGGAGCAACGGCAGGGAGGTTTGTTGGCGAAGTAGATTATTCCACCAATTTCAAGTACAAAAAGAACTCCTACTTTTAAGGAGTTTTATTTTGACTGAAAGAAATGGCTACTATGCTGAACAAAATGCAAAGGCTATGGCACATGCTATTAATGGTAATCCAGAAATCACAGAGCCAATCCGTGCTTATGAGTTTTTCTGTAAGTGCATTAATGAGGTGCCAAGCTATACGACCATGCCCGAAGGTGCGATCTTATTTCGCCTAAATGGTAGTGAGGTGCTTGTGCAAGATGATGAAAGAAGGCTCGATCCCTTGGTGGAGGTGATCGAGCGAATTGTCTTTGAGTTGTATTACTCAAAACAGAAGTAACTTAACTTTACCACAGAGACCTCGCTTAATGCGGGGTCTTTTATTTGGAGCTAATAATGAACGCTAGTGCAATACAGTACACCGATTCAAATTCAATGATTCATATTTCCAAGTCTTACAATCTTGTTTGTGAATATGATGGTAATAAGCCAGATCAAATTGAAATTCCTGAACTAAATCTGGTTCTAAAAAAGGGTAACTGGCTTATCAAGGTTGAGGGAAACTTTCTTGTTTGCGAGAACGGCACGCGCTCCGCTTTATATGGAGATGTCCACCCTGTGATTAATCCCGAAGTGAAATTTAAAAAAGATCTTGGTCAAGCAATCAGTGACTCAATCAGGTCTGTGATTCGACAAGAGCAGCGTCAAGGTGGATTATTAACAACAGAATCTAAAGACAATGCTTCCGATGTCGACTCCACCACAATTAAGGATTGTAGAAAGCGCTTTCAGGTGAAGATTGATAAAAACAGTATTATTGCTGGCAACAAGTTTGCAGAAGGTGGCTACATCAAACCACCATACATCACTGAAATGGAAAATCAGATTAATGCGCTTTCAGCTATGGTTTCAGCATTGGAATGCCGTCTTAATGTCCTGAGTGGTGGGAAATGAGCAATCAAAAATTCACATGGTGCAATGACCTAGATGGAAACTCCCAAACTTCAAGCTTTAAAGTCCTTCAGTCCAGTTTTGGAGATGGGTACACACAGCGAACAAGTGTAGGGATTAACAACCGGTCAGGCACTTGGGCATACAAAAGGACTGGCAAGAAGGCTTTGATACAAGAGATCAAGGCCTTTTTTGATGCACATAAAGGCGCTGATTCCTTCCTTTGGGATTCGCCTTTAGATGGCGAGGTTCGCGTAGTAGCAGGTGACTATATGCCAGTCAGTTTAGGTGGTGATGTCTGGTCAATCTCCACTACATTCACCCAAGATTTTAAACCTTAAATTCAATCAACTTTATGCCCCACATGTTGGGGCTTTTTTGTGAGAAAAACTCATGCCGACCCAAAAAGTCAAACTAACCACAACACCGCAAAAAGTTGCTGCGGCCAATTCTCCAGCATACATCCAGTCGCATCACAACCTATTCAGATTTGCTTTTGGGCCTAGTCAGCCCACCAACTTAGAAGCGTCCCATCAAGACATGCAGGTTTATACCGACGGGGCGCTGGGTGACTTGTGGGTTTGGGTGAGCTACCCATCAAACAACGACACCATCATTGTTTCAACATAAGGGGAGCTAATGAAAACAACCAATCTTGCTGCGGGGTTATACACACCACGAACCACAAGAATTGCACAGGGGCTTATTGATAAAGGTCTGAGAATCGGCTCGACAACGCACATGATCGGTTCAACAGAAGGCTTTATTGGCAATCGCCTACCAGCAACAACTTAATTTAAAAAATTTAGGAATAATTATGGCTAAGCAAAAAATCAATCAAGGCACAGCACCAACAGGTGTCGGTGGTGATACTTTCCGAACTGGTTCCGCAAAACTTCAGGCCAATGATGATGAGTTGTATACGCATCTTGGTGCTGAAGCTGACGGTGTGCTGACTGTTGAAAAGACTCGTACAAAACTCGGTGTGATTTCAGATAAAAGTGAACTAACTATTCTCATCAAAGACTCATTGCGTCAGTCAGTAGAATTGGCAAGTGGTGGCTTGCAAACTGTACTTTATACGGCCAAAGGTCAGCCGACTTATATGAACATCATTCAAAAGTACGATATGAGTACGATTGATGCTTCATTAAGTGGTACGCACCCAGCATTTATCGTGGATGGTGTGGAAAAACCTGAAATCTTTATCGGCACGTATCAGGGAAGAATCGTTAATGGTGAGTTGCTCAGTCTACCAAATGTAGAGCCAAGCCATAGCACTAACTATGACAATTTTTTAACAGCAGCGCGAGCGTGTGGTAACGGCCACCACTTAATCACTAATGCTGAATGGAGCGCCGTGGCCTTGCAATGCTACAAGGATAACACCCAGCCGCTAGGGAATACTTATTATGGCCGCAGTTCGGAGAACCCATTACTTGTGGGTCGTCGTGCTGATGGTTTAAATCCGGGTAATACATCTGGATCAGCACGCACACTGACTGGGTCGGGACCTGTGCAATGGCGACACAACGGTAAAGAAAACGGCATTGCTGATTTATCCGGTAACGTATGGGAATGGAATTCCGGAATGCGTTTGCTTAATGGTGAAATTCAAATCATTGAAAACAACAATGCTGCAAAGTTGGCGATCAATCTTGGTGCAGCATCGACAGAGTGGAAAGCAATTGACGGGGCGACTGGCAACCTAGTTACACCGGATGGCAGTGGAACAACTCCAGGAACAGTTAAATTTGCAACATCCGGTACAGCAAATTACACGATCAACGGCTCATCATTTGGCGCAATTAAGAACCTATCAACAACAAACCCTGTTAGTGCGGCTGCATTGATTAAACTGAAAGCACTTTGTTTATTCCCGGTGGTTGATGCAGTGGCTACATTTAATGGTGATGGTCTTTGGTTAAACCTAACTATTGAGTCCCTTCCCATCCGTGGCGGCGGTTGGAACCACGCAGCCTATGCTGGCGTGTTTGCCTTGAACTTGAATAACGCTCGTTCGGTCACGAGTACGGGTATCGGGGCGCGTCCAGCTTTCGTAAATCTGTAATCTGTCTTGTGTTATCTGTATGCGTGCGCGATAGCGCACGTTCTTAGTTTTATTTTGTAGAGATTTATTGTGTCTAGTGATTTATTAATCAGACAAAAATGCGAAGAAATGATTGCCTACGGCTATATCGCATTGCGTCAATTTCCAAAATTTGAAAAGCATGTGCTTGCAGCAGAAATGAGGCAGGTCATGTGGGGGATATTGAGGTTGATTGTTGTTTGTAATAAGCGCTACCACAAAAAAACCACACTACAAGAGTTAGACGCAGAGCTAGACCTATTACGCGCTCAGGTTCGAATTTCAAAAGAATTAGGCTATCTTGATTTTAAGAAGTATGAACACTGGTCCAGACTGAACAATGAGATTGGCCGCATGGTAGGCGGCTGGATCAAAGTATTTGCCGTAGGCAAATAGGGGTGTGCGTTACAACGACGGTCCCTTCCCATCCGTGGCGGCAATTGGAACAACGCAGCCAATGCTGGCGTGTTTGCCTTGAACTTGAATAACGCTCGTTCGAACACGAATACGAATATCGGGGCGCGTCCAGCTCTTAGAGCGTGTCAGAAGCTTAATTCCTAAGGGGGTTAGGACAGAACACTTTAAAAGGATGCACACTCCTTAGATGAAAATCTAAAAAACTAAACAGGCGGCATAGCTGAGTAGCAATAGCGAAAACTTATGCCGCTTTTATTTTGAGATATACATGGCAATTACATACAACAATCTGTTTAGTCAGATTTACGACTTTGAAAATTTGTATAACGCATATTTGAAGGCCCGGCGCGGCAAGCGTGATCGGCGTGAGGTTTTAAAGTTTGAATTAAATCTGGAAGAAAACCTGATCCAATTACAGAACGAATTGATCTGGGGAACGTATAAGACAGGTGAGTATCGAATATTTAAGGTATATGAGCCGAAAGAGCGCGATGTTGCAGCTTTACCGTTCCGGGATCGTGTGGTGCAGCACGCTATCTTGCTGGTCATTGAACCCATCTGGGAAAAACGATTTATTGACGACAGCTATGCTTGCCGAGTTAATAAAGGTACGCATGTTGGCGCAGATCAAGCACAACGCATGATGCAAAAGGTACTAAGAAACCATGGCGTTTTATACGCATTCAAGGCAGATATATCCAAATTCTTCTACAGTATTGATCATGAGATCATGAAAAGCCTGATCAGAAAGAAAATATCATGCAAACAGATCCTTACCCTGATTGACGACATCATAGAATCATCTGGCGGTGGTGTCGGAATACCTATCGGCAACCTAACATCACAGCTATTTGCAAACATATATCTGCATGAGCTGGATGAGTATGTGAAATATCGGCTGTGCGAGAAGCACTATCTGAGATATATGGATGACTTCTGTATCTTTCATCACAACAAGGATCACTTGCGTCATTTACGCATTGACGTAGAGCGATTCCTATTTGAGAAGCTAAAGCTCCAAACCAATGCAAAAACACAAATATTTCCAGTGTCCGTCAAGAACGGACGAGCATTGGACTTCCTTGGCTATCAAATGTGGCCCACTCATCGACGTGTAAGAAAAAGCTCAATTTCCAGAATTTACCGAAAAATAAGGTTTATGAAGAAACAGTACAGCGAGGGCAGGATTGAGGCAAAGCGCATCCAGGCATCCATTAACTCTTGGCTTGCACATGCTTCTCACGCAGACAGTCTAGGCTTGCGAAAATCAATACTCAACAAGGCTGTTTTTGTCAGACAAGAGGACAAGAACACAACCACTACTGTTTTATTACCCAAAATAGAGGATTTAACCTAATGCTTAAGCTTGTATCAAACCGAAACGGCGCAGAGATTCACCAGCTCGAAGTCACACAAGATGGATGCACAATTACACCCAATATGGATGGTGTTGTGGATCTAATCAAAGACCTCAATTGCGACAAGGGAAAGATCCTAAACGCACTATCACAATTCAACCCTGATTACGTGTGGGCAGTCACCTACGAAAAACCGCCATTAAAACCATTAACACGCCGTCAATTCCGATTGGCACTTGTCATGAATGGCTTTGCTCTTGCTGATATTGAAGCGCTTATTAATCAAATCGAAGATGATATGCAGCGTCAAATTATTCAAATCGAATGGCAGGATGCTACGGTGTTTGAGCGAAATAATAGCAGTCTTTTCGTAATGGCAGCGCTGATGGGGTTATCTTCATCTCAAATTGATGAGCTTTGGTCGCAAGCACTAACAGTTTAATGGGGTTTTGATATGACATTAAACAGTGATTTTCAGAAACTGTATGTCGATGGCCTGATTACGCTGTTTGAACTCGATGCTCGCGCTTTAGGTGCGGGCATTTTGCGTTTTCACGGCCATATTTCTTATGAAGATTGGGAGCGCATTTATACATCCATCGGCTCAAGTGAATTAATCGGCGCGGATACAGGTTTAATTGGCAAAGTCTATGATTTAAGCGATGAAAAGACATGGTATCGAAACATCATCTGGCAAGGTGAAACCTTTGAGCCGATGGCTTTAGAGGTATCGGGCTTAGAAATGCGCTCAGATGGTAAAGCTTCAGCGCCAACTTTAAGCATGGCGAACAATATTGGCGGTATTCAAGGCGCTGTATCTGCGTACTGCTTACAGTTTGGTGATTTTGCAGGTGCAAAGCTCAAAGTCATTACCACTCTGGCTAAGTATCTTGATGCTGAGAACTTTAGTGCGGGCAATCCAACAGCATCAAACGAAGCAAAAGAGCAACTTTGGTACATTGAGCAAAAGACTTCTGAAAATGCTCAGCAAGTGACATTTGAGCTGTCAAACCCCATTGATTTTGAAGGTCTGAAAATTCCAGTTCGGCAGATTTCTAATTACTGCCACTGGTGCGCGATGGGTAATTACAGGGGTGAAGAATGTCAATTTACAGGTGCGGCAATGTTTACTGATAAAGATGAGCCAACGGACAACCCTGCATTAGATCGTTGCTCAGGTCGCTTATCTTCATGTCGTATTCGCAATAATGAAATCCGCTTTGGTGGCTTTCCAGCGTCGAGTTTAATGTGATGAAACTAACCGCAAAACTTAAAAAAGCAATCCAGACACATGCTGCTGAAGTTTATCCAGATGAATGCTGCGGTGTCATTGTGAATAAAGAATACATCCCATGCCGCAATATTTCAGACCATAAAGACCAATTTGAAATTCACCATGAAGATTTAGCTAAGGCTGAAGATTTAGGCGAGATTCAGGCTTATGTGCATTCACACCCGAATGCTTCTGCACGTGCATCTGATATTGATTTAATTCAGATTGAACTGCATGAAAAGCCTTGGGTGATTTGTGCTTATCCCGACATTGAATTTCAAGTCTATAAGCCATGCGGATATAAAGCGCCTTTAGTTGGTCGCAACTATATTCATGGCATACAAGACTGCTATTCAATCGTGCGTGATTTTTACGAGCGAGAGCTAGGCATTCAATTGATCGACTTTGAGCGTGAAGATGCGTGGTGGGAATCCAAAGAAAGCAAGTCGCTTTATTTAGATGGCTTTGGTGAAGCAGGCTTTGTTGAAGTGAGTGATATGCAATACGGTGATGTTCTATTGTGCCGAGTCGGACGTACTGAGCATGTGAACCATGCAGTAATTTGGCTTGGCGATCAGACTGAATTGAAGTCCGAGCAAACAGAATCATGTGTCGGCTCGTCAATCATTTTACATCATCCGTATGGTCGAAAGTCGGTACGTGAAGTGTTTGGTCAGCAATGGCAAGAACGAGTCGAAAAGGTGGTTCGATATGCTAAAAACAATTAAGTTATACGGTATTTTGGCTAAGAAGTTCGGCAAAGAGTTTCATTTGGCTGTTGATAATACACGCGAAGCCATGCGCGCTTTATGCGTGCAAGTGCCGGGCTTTGAACACTTTATGCTACATGCGCATGAACAAGGTTTAGAGTTTGCTGTTTTTCACGATGATGAAAATATTGGTGAAACCGAACTCGACATGAGCACCAGCGCCAAAGTGATTAAGGTTGTGCCAAAGGTCAAAGGTGCGGGTGGTGATGGGGGTATCATACAAACTGTCTTGGGTGCTGTCTTGGTTGTAGTCGGGGTTCTGGTCACCATTGGTACCTTAGGTGGTGGTGCGCCATTAGGTGCTGCTTTAATTGGTGCTGGTATCGGTATGATGGTGGGTGGTATTGCTATGATGCTCATGCCCAAGATTGAAAATCAAGACCAGAACCAAGATGGCAACAAAGCTAACAAAGGCTTTGGTGGCGCAGTCACCACAGTGGCACAAGGTAATCCAGTGCCAGTTTTGTATGGCCAGCGTGAGGTTGGTGGCTTTATCGCAAGTGCTGGGCAGTATCCTGAAGATTTAATGTAAATACTTAAACAGGCGCAGATAGCGCCTTTTTTATTGTCTAGGAAAATGTATGAACGCAGTAATTAAAGGCGCAAAGAAAGGCAGTGGTGAAGCAAGAAAGGCGGTAATCGCACCCGACTCAGCACAATCTAAAACTTATATTAAAATTCTATATGGCTTGTCTGAAGGTGAAGTCGAAGGCTTGGCGAATGGCTTGCAGTCTGTTTATTTAGAAGAAACGCCACTGCACAACCCAAATGGCGGATCAAATTTTCAGGACATTCAGTTCGATTTTCGAAATGGTACGAACGATCAAACACACATCGAGGGCTTTCCTGATATTTCATCTGAAACAGCGATTAATGTTGAGTTAGTATCAGGCACACCGTGGGTTCGCGCTATTTCAAACACTGACTTAGATGCTGTGCGCATTCGCTTTAAGTGGGGACCATTACGCCAACAAAATGCTGATAATGGGGATGTGAAAGGCATCACGATTCAATATGCGATTGATTTACAGACAGATGGCGGCGCATGGGTAGAAGTTTTAAACACTAAGATTTCAGATAAAACCTCAGAAAACTATGAACGCTCACACCGCATTGATTTGCCGAAGTCTGATAGCGGCTGGACGATCCGTGTACGTCGTATTACGCCAAATTCCACCTCAGAATATATCAGCGACAAAATGTATGTTGATGCACTGACTGAAGTCATCGACCTAAAGTTAAGCTATCCAAATACCGCCATGCTTGGCTTGCAATATGACGCTGAAACATTTTCTAATGTTGCAAAAATCGCTGTCGATTTGAAAGGGGTTAAGCTTCAGGTTCCATCAAATTACGATCCAGTTGCACACACCTATACAGGCATGTGGGACGGCACATTCAAGCGTGCTTATACCAATAACCCTGCATGGATTTATTACGACATTTGCACATCAAAACGCTATGCTTTAGGAGATCGCTTAACGTCAGCAATGTTGGACAAGTGGTCTTTATATCGTCTTGCGCAATACTGTGACCAACTTGTAGATGATGGCAAAGGTGGTCAAGAGCCACGCTTTACTTGTAACGTGTATCTGCAATCAACTGAAGATGCTTATGCGATTTTAAGCAAATTGGCGGGCGTATTCCGTGCAATCAGTTATTGGGATGGCAATTCAATTGTCTGCGATGCTGATATTCCGCAAGATACTTACTTCACTTATACCCGTGCCAACGTCATTGATGGCATGTTTGAATACTCAGGCACACGTGCGCGTGATCGACATACCGTTGCAAAAGTGGCTTGGGATAACCCTGCAAATCACTATAAAACTGAGTATGTCTATGTTCGTGATGAAGCGGCTATTGCAAAGCTTGGTGTGCGTATTGCTGAAATTGACGCATGGGGCTGCACATCGGAAGGGCAAGCACAACGTGCAGGGCTTTGGGCTTTAAAGTCTGAGCAGTTAGAAACTCGCACCGTGTCTTTTAAAGTTGGTTTAGATGGTTATATTCCACAACCAGGTCGCGTGATTGAAATTGCAGATGAGTTGTTTGCAGGTCGGGCCAATGGTGGTCGTATTTCTGCTGTCAGTGCCGACCGTAAAATTATTACTTTAGATCGTGACGATGTGGTGTGTCGTGCAGGTGATCGACTGGTTGTAAACGGTGAAAATGGCAAGGCACAAGCTCGAATCGTGTCATCAAAAATTGGTCGTAATGTCACAGTCACAGTGGCGTTTGATAGCGTTGCTGCTGAAAATGTGTGGGCCGTTGATGCGCAAGACTTAAAAACAATGAAGTTTCGCGTCATGAGTATCACTCAAGACGACAAGCATCAATTCTCGATTACGGGATTGCAGTACGAATCAGCAAAATATGATGCAATCGACTTTGGTGCTTTCATTGATGAGCGTCCAATTTCAATTATCAATCCGACTGTTCAAGCGCCTGTTACCAATGTTTTGATTTCATCTGAGAATATGGTGCAGCAAGGTTTAGCGGTTGAAACAATGTTGATCCATTGGACGCAGGCCAGCGGTGCAACGAAATACCAAGTCGAGTGGCGCAAAGACGATGGTAACTGGATTAAGATGCCTCTGACAGGCAACAACTCAGTCGAAGTTCAA
>RRZT011181231.1_pt1 | contig 10354 bp, 10 predicted proteins | sample 2165551 | NCBI WGS metagenome assembly RRZT01 (sample SAMN10456910, study PRJNA506462) | wastewater metagenome | biome: wastewater; feature: sludge; material: wastewater sludge; isolation source: wastewater sludge with Escherichia coli K12::gfp cells carrying plasmid... | place: USA: Moscow, Idaho...
ATCCAGGAATGCGTTCCAGTTCGCAGGGTAGTCTTTGCCAGACTGTGGCGTTACGAGGCCTGTGTCCATGCGATAATCTTAGCTTTAGTGGAGCTAAGTGGATACCCCATGATTATATACAGCAATCTGGACAAGAAACAGTAATCGACATAACGCGGCTTGCGTCTCGCTCACACCCTGGTAAGCAGACGCGCCTCCAGGAGATCGAGCAGGAACAGGATTTCGCGCGCAATCGACAGCGGGAACCCTGTGCGTTGGCCGTTACGCGTATCGCGCAGCAAGTGCTTCAGGTAGGTCAGGCCCTCGTTCGTGCCCCAGGTTTTGGCGATGCCTTCCCGGACATGAGGGAATGTCCCGACCGTGGGCAGTTTCTGCAGGATGTCGTCAATCGACAACTCGCTCTCGTCGAGCGGCTCGATTTTCTCGCCAAGGCACGCGCCGGCCTCGTCCCAACTTGCCGGCGCCACGTTGAAGTGCGACCGGAGGCGCGTCGAGCAGTCGACGAACTCGTCGCGCATATCGTTCATCCGGTAGATTTCCAGGAGCTTCAGCCACGGGAGTAGCGACGCGTCCGGGTTATTTTCGAGGTATTCGGCCAGCGCCTGGCACGCCCCCTTGATCCGGCCGAAGGAGACCATGATTTCCGCCAGTTCCAGCACCGTGCCAGAATCGTCGGCTTCTTCCACGTGGCTCACTTCGATCGCAGAGGCCGGCGGAGCCGTTCGTGCGTCATGGTCGTCGTGGAAGGGCAACGGCTTGGAGACGTCGAGCGGAATGTCGGCCTGGAACACGGGCGCCGTCGCCGCAACCTTGCTCTCGACCGCGTCCACGGGATCGGCTCGCGTCAGCGTGTCGTGTACGACGAACGCCCCGGGCGTAGCGCGCAAATCAGATTCAGACGAGTCCGCCGCTACAACGGCCGCTTTACCGGCGCGCGAACGACGCGCCAGCCACCAGGCGAGAAGGCCGGACAAGGCCAGGAGCAAGAGTGTGGGCGGCCACCACACGGGCGCGTCCGTCACCGGAACCGCTGTTGCCGGCTTGACCTTCTCCTTGGGCTGCGCGGCGTCGGCGAGCACTGCCTCATCCGGCGCCTTTGCGGCAAGCGGCGGCTGCGATTGCGCCACGGCCGGGTTCGCCACACTTTCGTTAATCGCCCGCATTTCCCCGAAACGCGCTTCGAGATTGCGCAACTGCTCGGCCAGCTCAAGCTGCTTTTCCGCCTGGAAGACGAGCGCGTTCAAGAGTTTGTATTCAACGCGCAACATAGCGCGCGTGTTGTCGCTGACCTTGTCCGAGAAACCAATCGACAGATCGGATGAATAGCGCAAGGCTGGATCGAAGGCATCGCCGACACTGCCGGCATCGCTTGCTGTAACCGCATCGCCGGAAATCGTCAGACGATCCGACATCTGCCCGGTCGCTGAGACGCTGGCAAGCTCGCCCGGCTTCTGCGCCGGCGGCGAAGACGGTCGGTCTTTGGGTTTCGTCGTCTTGCGTATGACAGGCGCGCGCCGGGTATCGGGGATGAGCAGCGACACCCCGGCGTCCAGCGGCTGCTCCCCCGTTTCGCCGAATTCGACCTGCGGATTGGCCTCGCGCAAGGCGTTGAGAAAGCGCCGTTGCGCGCGTGGCTGGCGCGGGAACAGCGCCTGGGTGATGGACTTTGCCGATTCGCCCTCGACCGACTCCCAGAGCGTCGGATAGGAATCATCGACAGGCGCGACGGAGGGCCGCGGATGCGGTGGATTGTCATGCACCGCCGGCCGGCCACGTCCGTCATCGACATCGGCCGGCACGCCTCCGTCAGTCGGACCCGGATCGATCAACAACGTATAGCTGCGCACCAGCTCGGCGCCACAGCCCACGTGCACATTGATCTGGAGCACGGGTTCATTGATCGTCTGCAACGACGTGATCACCAGCCGGTTGTGGCCTCCACTCTGTTCGAGGCGCAATCGGCCCTGCGTCAGAACGGGCAGGTTCTCGCCGCCTGCCGCCTCGCCCAGGCGAAAACACGTTTCGCCAAGGTTGCCCTGTCCGGGCGCCTCAAGCAGCCCGATCTCGGCACGCAGCGTCTGGCCGAGGCGCGAGCGCACGACGAGATCCCCCAAACCCAGCGCCGCGGCATTTCCCGATGTAAACAGGAAGGCCGATAGAACCGCTGCAGTTACGCTACTGCGCAGGGCGTTGGGAGTGAGTGAGAACATCAGAATCCGACGATATATACCAAGGCGCATTCTAAACGAGGGACTACAGCCTCGGGCGAGGAACTATTCCCTGTTTTTGCACTGTGCATAAACGGCAGCGCCCACGATGCGTACTCAGGCGCGCAGGATCGCCGCGTGCTGCAGGACGCCATGCAAGGCGTACGCCACCGACTGCGCGCGCACCTCTGCGCGACTACCCGCGAGGTGGCACAGCTCGGTGGTGGTGAAGCCGTCGGGGCCGGCCCAGCCGAAGCAGACCGTCCCGACCGGCTTGTCAGGCGAGCCGCCAGTGGGGCCGGCAATGCCGGTGATCGCCACCGACCAGTCGGCCCGGCTACGCCGCAACGCCCCCTGTGCCATCGCCTGCGCCGTCGCCACGCTCACCGCACCGTGCCGATCGAGCGTTTCGCGGGCGACGCCGAGCATCTCCTGCTTGGCCTCGTTCGAATAGGTGACGAAGCCGCGCTCGAACCAGTCCGAACTGCCGGCAATCGCCGTCAGGCACTGTGCAACCCAGCCCCCAGTGCATGATTCAGCAGTCGCAAGTTTTTGCCCGTTGGCACCGAGCAGCGCGCCGACTTCAGCGGCGAGCGCCTCGAGCGCGGTCTGGTCGGGAACGGATTGCGGCGAGTTCATGAGAGGAGGAAAAGCGCACCCTGCAGTACCAGGACGGTGTAGACGCCGGCAAACAGGTCGTCGGTCATCACGCCGAAACCGTTCTTGACCCGGGTATCGAAGTAACGCGCGGGTTGCGGCTTGACGATGTCGAAAAAACGGAAGAGCAGGAACGCCGCCGTCTGCCAGAGCCAGCCAGCCGGACAAAAGAGGAGCACCAGCCAGAAAGGAACGATTTCGTCCCAGACGATGCTGCCATGGTCGACGACACCGAGATCCGCACCCGTCTTGTGTACGGCGGCCACACCGATGACGAAACAGGCGATGAACACGGCGAGGAGCGCCAGATCGCCCAGCCATGGACGGAAGAGGTAGAAGGTGGCCCAAGCGAACAGCGTGCCGACGGTGCCCGGCGCAAACGGCGACAGCCCGCTGCCGAAGCCGCAGGCAACGAGATGCGCCGGATGCGAGAAGAGGAAACGCCAGGACGGCGGCTTACTTTTCTTGATGTCCAAAATGGTCGAACCCCTTGTCGGAAACGGGAACAGACTGCCCGTCCGCATCGAGCAGGCGGACTTCACCGGAGCCGGCGACGATCTGCCCGATACGCCAGAGGGCAAGGTCGAGCTCGGCGGCGAGGGTAGCGATCTCGGCGCGCTTTTCGGGTGCGGCCGAAAAGACAAGCTCGTAGTCATCACCACCGGCCAGCTGGCACTGGCGCGCCAGTTGCGGATCGGCGCCGGCGGGCAAATACGGCAGCTGACCGAGAACGACTTCCGCATCGACGCGCGAACGCTCAGTGATATGTCCGAGATCGGCGAGCAGACCGTCCGAGATGTCGATGGCCGAACGAGCGAGCTTGCGTTCACGCAGGACGAGGCCGAGTTCGACACGCGGCAGCGGCCGCTGCAGCGCGGTAATACAGCGCGAGACTAGCGCCTCAGGCAGCTGCGTTCGCGCCTGCAACTGCGCGAGGCCGAGCGCGGCGAGGCCGATCTGGCCGGAAACCCACAGGTCGTCGCCCACGCGAGCGCCATCGCGACGCAGGGCCGCGCCGGACGGCACCTCGCCCATCGCCGTCAGGCACAGGTTGAGCGGCCCGCGCGTCGTGTCGCCGCCGACGAGGTCGGCGCCGTAGCGTTCGGCACAGGCAAAAAACCCCTTGGTGAAGGCCGCGATCCACGCCTCGTCGGCCTTGGGCAGGCTGCCGGCGAGCAGCACCCAGCGTGGACGGGCGCCCATCGCGGCCAGATCGGACAGATTCACCGCCAGCGATTTCCAGCCGAGCTGAAAAGGGTCGGTATCGGCGAAGAAATGCGTCCCGGCGACCAGCATGTCGGTCGTCACTGCCAGCTCCATGCCCGGCGACGGCGCCAGCAAGGCGCAATCGTCCCCCGGCCCGAGCACGGCCTGCGGCGTCGGGCGCACGAAGTAACGGTCAATCAGAGCAAATTCAGAGGGCATTGAGACACCTGTTCAACAACCGGGTGCGCGCAGAGACCGCGCCGTTGCCTTGAGCGCAATCTGGCGACGCCCGGAAAATGCTTTTAGCCCCTGCGCTCGGCGCGCTTGGCTTCGACTTCGACCGGACGCAGCTTGAACGCCAGCTTGTCGAGTACGCCATTGACGTACTTGTGGCCGTCGGTGCCGCCGAAGCCCTTGGTCAGTTCGATGGCTTCGTTGATGATCACGCGATACGGCGTCTGCTGGTAGTTGGCGAGTTCGAAGGCGCCGGCAAGCAGGATGCTCGCCTCGATCGGCGAGAGTTCGGCGAACGGGCGGTCGAGGAAGGCCTGCAGCTGCTCCTGCAGCTCGGCTTGCTGGGCAAGCACGCCGCGCAGCAGGCCGACGAAGAACTCGCGATCGGCCTTGTCGAAGCCTTCCACGTCGGCGAGGTGCGCTTCGATCGCCGCCTCATCGTTGCCGCCGATACGCCACTGATACAGTCCCTGCAGCGCCAACTCGCGTGCGCGCCGACGCGGCGATTTGCCGCCGCTCTTCTCGGACTTGGCGTCCTTTGCCGGTTTTCCGGATACGTGGCTCATGCCGATTTCTCCCTGACAGCGCGCAACAGGTTGGCGACTTCAACCGCCGCCTGTGCGCAATCCGAACCCTTCTGCTGCATGCGCGCAAGCGCCTGATCGTCGTTCTCGCAGGTGAGGATGCCGTTCGCCACCGGTACGCCCGTTTCGAGCTGGACTTCCATGACCGCGCGGCAGGCGTCGTTCGAGACGACCTCAAAGTGATAGGTATCGCCACGAATCACGGCACCGAGGGCGACAAGCGCGTCGAAGCGCCGGCTCTGCGCCATCGTTTGCAGGACGAGCGGGATTTCCAGCGCGCCGGGCACGGCGGCGATTTCGATATCGCCCTCAGCCACGCCCAGGCGCTTGAGCTCGCCGGTGCAGGCAGCGAGCAGACCCTCGCCGATGTCCTGGTTGAAGCGGCTCATGACGACGCCGACCGCCAGACCCTTGCCGGCGAGGACGGTTTCGTATTCGTAGATGTTTTCGTAACGTGGCATTGCAGTACTTTCCAATAGATCCTGAGACAGCAAAAAGATCAGGCCGGGTCGGCCGGCGAGGCGATATAACCGGTCACTTCCAGGTCGAAGCCGGCCATGCTCGGCATGCGGCGCGGGCTGCCCAGGAGCTTCATCTTGCGCACGCCAAGATCGCGCAGGATTTGCGCACCGATCCCGTAGATGCGCGGATCCCACTTCGCCGCCGGCATCTGGCCCGCAGCCGGCTCGCCGAGTGCGGCGAGGATGTCTTCACCGCTCTCCGGACGACGCAGGAGAACGATGACGCCCGACTCCGCCTTGGACAAGGCCGCCTGCGCCTGATCGAGCGAAAAGGTGTGGCGGCCGCGCGTCGAGTCGAGGAAGTCGAGGACCGACAGCGGCTCATGCACGCGCACCAGCGCTTCGCTATCCGGACGAATCGCGCCCTTGGTCAAGGCCAGATGCACGTCGTTGGTCGTACGATCGGTATAGGCGTGTAGCGTGAATTCACCGTGCCCGGTCTGAATGGTCTTCGACAGCGTGCGCTCGATCAGCGTCTCGTTGCGGCTGCGGTAATGGATCAGGTCAGCAATGGTGCCGATCTTGATGCCATGTTCCTGCGCGAACTTGATCAAATCGGGCAGGCGCGCCATCGTGCCGTCGTCCTTGAGCACTTCGCAGATCACCGATGCCGGCTCCAGCCCGGCCAGCTGCGCCAGATCACAACCGGCTTCAGTATGCCCGGCGCGCACCAGCACGCCGCCTTCGCGCGCGACGATCGGGAAGGTATGCCCCGGCATCACGAAGTCCGACGGCTTGGCGTTGCGCGCCACGGCGGCCTGCACCGTACGCGCCCGGTCCTGCGCGGAGATGCCGGTCGTCACCCCTTCGGCGGCTTCGATCGACATTGTGAACGCGGTGCCGTTCGGGCTCGTATTGTGGTGCGCCATCTGCGCCAGGCCCAGCTGGTGCGCCCGCGCCTCGGTGATCGTCAGGCAGACGAGGCCGCGCGCGTGCGTGACCATGAAGTTGATCGCTTCCGGCGTCACGTGGTCGGCGGCGAGGATGATGTCGCCCTCGTTTTCGCGGTCTTCATCATCGACCAGCACGACCATGCGCCCGGCTCGGATTTCCTCGACGATTTCCTCGACCGACGCAATGGCCGACGATTCGCTTTGTGGTGACATGTGTGACCTCCGGAGAGTCAATCTGAAAGGGAGAAGAGGATGGCGCAGTCGCCGCAACGCGTGCGTCGCCAGAACCACGCGGAAACGGTCGGGGGAAACGCAGCGGAACCGCCTCGACGACGCGAAAACACAATAACGGCGCCATCCGGACAATGGAACATTTTCGCACGCCCAAATATCGGGCGCTAGCATTACGTGGCCAAGGCGACGCGCGCGGCGGCCGGAAAAGGCGAAGGCTGCCCGTCGGTAGCGACGCACAGCCCTCAAAAAAATGGAAGGACGGCGCCTTCCAAAAGGACGCCGGCATACAGCGGCGCTAGGCGCCGGACGCCGACGCTGGAGGGATCAGGACATGAACAGGCCGCCGTCGACGTTGACCGTCTGCCCGGTGATGTAGGCGGCGTCGTCGGAGGCGAGGAAGGTGACCAACCCGGCGACGTCTTCCGGCGTGCCGGCGCGGCCCATCGGGATGCCTTCGACCCACTCGGCCATCAGCTCGCCCGGCTTGTAGTCGCCGAGCAGCTTGCCCCAGGCGGCGTCGTTGTAGGCCCACATGTCAGTGCCGATGATGCCCGGGCAGAAGGCGTTGACGGTGATGCCGGTCTTCGCCAGTTCGATCGCCAGGCTCTGCGTGATGCCGATGACGCCGAACTTGCTCGCCGCGTAGTGCGGCGTGTAAATGAAGCCTTGGCGCGCCTGCGTCGACGCGGTGTTGATCAGGCGACCCTTCTTGCCGGCCTTGCGCATGCGCAGCGCGGCCTCGCGGCAGCAGAGATAGACACCCTTGGTATTCACCGCGAGGATCTTGTCCCACTCGCCTTCGGTCAGGTCTTCCAGGCGTGCCACGGTGATGACACCGGCGTTCTGGATCGAGATGTCGACTTCACCCAACTCCTGCGCCACGCGCTCGTAGAGCGCTTTCACCTGCTCGCTGCTGGTCACGTCGGTCTCGGCTGAGATCGCCTGTGCCCCCATGGCGCGCAGTTCAGCCGCCGTTTCATGCACCAGCGGATCGTTGGCGACGACGCAGACCTTGGCGCCCTCGCGCACGAAGCGCTCGGCAATGCCCTTACCGATGCCGCGGCTGCCGCCGGTAATGACGACGACTTTTCCTTCAAAACGCTTTTCCATGTTGCTTTCCCTTCGGCGATATAGATGGCTTACCAGCAGCAGAAGCCGCCGTCGACCAAGAGATCGACGCCGGTGACGAACGACGCGGCACGGCTGGCGAGGAAGATCGCCGGTCCGGCCATTTCGTCGACGGTCGCCATGCGCCCGATCGGCGTATCGCGCTCGAAGATCTTGCGCTGCTCGGCGACTTCCGGGCGCAGGTTCATCGGCGTCAGCGTGTAGCCGGGGCTGATGCTGTTCACACGAATGCCGCGATCGCACCATTCCATCGCCAAGCTCTTGGAGAGATGCATCACCGCCGCCTTCGAGCTGTTGTAGTGCGCCTGCAGCAAACCACGGTTGACGATTGAACCGGACATCGACGCGATGTTGATGATGCTGCCGCGGCCGTGCTTGAGCATCGCGCGACCTTCGGCCTGGCACGAGAGGAAAACACCTTCGAGGTTGATCTTCATCAGGCGCTGGAACTGCTCGATCGGCATGTCCTCGGCGGCGATCGCGTTGGCGATGCCGGCAGCGTTGACCGCCACGGACAGCGCGCCCAGTTCCTTCTCGGTGCGCGCGATGGCTGCGGCGAGGTCGTCGGCCACCGTCACATCGCCTTCGATGGCGATCGCCTTGACGCCGCACTTCTCGATGCTCGCGACCGTCGTCGCCAGTCCGGCGCTGCCCTTCAGATCAAAGCACGCAACCGCTGCGCCCGCCTCGGCCAGGCCGATGGCGATACGTTGGCCGATGCCGCTGCCAGCACCGGTAACAAAGGCGACGTCGCCGTTCAGTTGAAACAAGTCCATTGTTTATCTCCTCAGAATGAAATACCGCTGATGACTGAATTGAATCGACTGTCGGCCTAGATGACCGCCAGTTCCATGACCTTGGAGCTATCGACTTCGGCGCGTGGCAGTACCCCGCGCGCCTCGCCGCGCGACATCACCATCACGCGATGCGACAGCCCGAGCACCTCTTCCAGATCCGAGCTGACGACGATCACCGCCATGCCGCTCTTTGCCAGCTCGGCAATGACTTCATAGATCGCCGCACGCGCGCCGACGTCGATGCCGCGTGTCGGCTCGTCGAGGATGATGACTTTCGGATTGCGCGCAATCCACTTGGCGATCACCACCTTCTGCTGATTGCCGCCCGATAGGCTGCCGGCCAGCTGCTCGGGCGCGCCCTTGACGCCCAGGCGACGGATCATCTCGGCGGCGAATTGGCGTGCCTTCGTCGGACGCACCCAACCGTCGGGGGCCACGTGGTCAAAGTTGTTGTAGGTCATGTTCTCGCCGATCGAGTGGGTGAGAACGACGCCGAGCGCCTTGCGATCGTCGGGGACGAGCACCAGGTCTTCGCGGATCGCGTCGGCCGGCGACCTCATCTCGATCTTCTTGTCGCGGATGACGATCTCGCCCGATTCGATCGGGTCGACGCCGGCAATCGCGCGCACCAGTTCCGTTCGCCCCGCGCCGATAATGCCGGCCAGGCCGAAGACTTCGCCTTCACGGATGTCGAAGGAAATATCCTTGAAGCTGCCGTCGGGCGCCGACAGATTGCGTACCGACAACGCCGTCCGGGCTTCGGCCGGCGGCTCGGGAATCTGCGGGAACAGACGATCAACGTTGCGCCCGACCATGTCGCGCACAAGCACCGAAGTCGGCAGCTGGGCGGTATCGTGCTGCGCGACTTGCTGGCCGTCGCGCAGGACCACAATACGGTCGGCGATGCGCGCGATTTCGGCAAGGCGGTGGCTAACGTAGATAAAGGACACGCCTTCCGCCTTGAGCCTATGAATTTGTTCGAACAGGCGATCGGTTTCCTCGTCGCCCAGAGCCGCCGTCGGCTCGTCGAGGATCAGGAGCTTCGCATTCAGCGTCAGCGCCTTGGCGATTTCCACCTGCTGTTGCGCAGCCACGCGCAAGGTGCTGACCTTGCGCGTCGCCGGTACGTTGAGCCCGAGCCGCTGCAGTTGGCGCTGCGAACGTTCGATCATCGACGCGGTATCGATCCGCCCGTTCTTCATCGGCAGACGCCCGACAAAGACGTTCTCGGCGATTGACAGGTGCGGCAGCAAGCGCATTTCCTGGTGGATCAGGCCGATCCCGGCGTGCAGCGCATCCGCCGGCGCAGTCGGCGAGTAGGGCTTGCCCTGCCACCACATCTTGCCGCCTTCGTCGGGCGCAATGAGGCCGGCAATGACCGAGGAAAGCGTTGACTTGCCGGCGCCGTTCTCGCCGATCAGGGCGACCATTTCGCCCGGACGGACTTCCAAATTGACGCCGTTCAACACATTGACGGTGTAGTAGGTCTTGCCAATGTTGCGCAGGACCAGTCCCGGATGATCAGGCACCCACCCGGCAGATGATTCGTCGCGCTCGCTCATAGATTTCAGCTATTCATGTGTTGTTCACGAAACCGGAAAAGGGTGCCCCGCACCTGACGCACGGGACACCCGGATCGAGGTTACGGGTGGTTCTTCAGGAACTGCTCGACGTTATCCTTGGTCGTCAGCACGCCTTCCATCGGCTGGTCCGGATTGATTTTCTTGCCGGCCAGCAACTCGGTCACGGTATCGACCGCCATGCGGCCCATCGTGAAGGTCGGCTGCGTCACGGTGGCGTCGAGCGTGCCGTTCTGCACGCCCTTCAGACCGCCGATGTCGCCGTCGTAACCGACGACCCAGATCTTGTGATCCGGCTTGGCGAGCTTGACCG
>RRZT011743308.1_pt1 | contig 10354 bp, 7 predicted proteins | sample 2165551 | NCBI WGS metagenome assembly RRZT01 (sample SAMN10456910, study PRJNA506462) | wastewater metagenome | biome: wastewater; feature: sludge; material: wastewater sludge; isolation source: wastewater sludge with Escherichia coli K12::gfp cells carrying plasmid... | place: USA: Moscow, Idaho ...
GGGCGGTAGCCCAAAGCGCGCTTCGAAGGCGGCCAGCGTCTCTGCCGCCGGCGGCTGCGCGCCGAGCAGCGCGGCGGCGTTGGCAGCGATCTCGGCGGCTCGGGAATCGACCGTGGCCAGCGCCAGGCGTGCGTCGTCCGGAGCGCTGTTGACCCCGTCCGGGCAATTCGACCAACTGGCGACGCTGCGCAGCAGGCGCGGCAAACCCGCCGCGCGGCCCTGAACCACGTGCGCCAGCTCGTGCGCGAGCAAGGCGCGCCCCGAGTCAGTGGCCGGGCGATACTGACCGTCGGCGAACACCAGGTGCTCTCCCGCAGTGTACGCCAGCGCGTTGACGGCGCGTGCCGAGCGCGCGGCGACCGCATCCGTGTGCACCCGCACCGCGGCCAGGTCGTGGCCAAAGCGCGGCTCCATCCAGGCTCGCAGCTCACCGTCCAGCGGCGTGCCGGGCGAGCGTAGAACTTCCCCGACAGCCTCAGCAGCAGCCGGCCCAGGCAGCGCCGGTATCGCCGCGTTCGCCGCGTTCGTCGCACTCGTCGCGTCCGGAACGGCGCGGCGCAGGACGCGCTCCGCCATTCGGTCGGCTTCGCGCTCCAGTGCATCCCCAGGCTGGCTCAGCGGCAGGCCTGGCGGTATGCGACCGGCACAGCGGGGGCAGCTGCCGCCACAGGCACAGGCCGTCCGGCGCAGCAACGGCGCGGCGAAGTCCGCGCGCCGCCCGTCTGATGGCACGAGGGATTTCCCCCGCATAGCAGGGTCGCGCCCGGCTGAACGTAAGACTGGTTGCCGCAGCATGACTTATCTCCGTAGTCGGCTATTAAGGATAGGAAATCCAACGGCGCCATGAAAAGTATATGAGCCTCCGTCAAGGGGCGTCAATCTCTAATTGGGTCCCATGAACCCCTGAAAAGTCATCCGAATCCCGCCCGGCTCAGCGCCTGTGGCACGAGTCCTCCCACGACGGGCGATGTCAACTCGTCTTGCTTCAGTCTGGACCTTTGCGCATGGCTACTTCCATCCAGCACCTACCAGGCGACGCGCTGATCGAATTCGTGCTCAGGCGCCGATTGAGCCTGGGGATCGTCCTCGCCCACGGTGGCGCCCTGCATCTCCCAGAGCGAGGGCGCACGGGCGGGCATCGGGGTAATGGTGATGCCATCTATTGGAGACGGGAACGATTGTTCACTTGCGAAGCGAATGTCCGCTGAGGGCGCAGGACGGGTCATCCGACGCTCCCAAGGCTCGATGACCGCTGTGGGTCGGTGGCAGCCAGTAGCCTACGAAATCTGAACGACCGCTTCCAGTCTGATCCGGCCGTTGCGATCGGCCGTTCGGCGAGTACGAGCAGCGCCTTCTCAATCGAGGGTGCTGGGAAGGTCCATCCGAGCTGGGCGAGGCAAGAATGATCTTGTCGGAATTCTTTACACCCCCCACTCCCCAGGTCATGGCTGTGAAAGAAAACGCCATTAAATAAAAATATTCTATTGCTGGCACATCAATTGCTTTAATGGTGCCAAGCCACGGCGGCCCAATTCACAACCTCTACCCATCCAAGATTCATCCTTTTGAAGGACAACTCATGAAAACCCTCAATTCAAGAACAATCATCGCCACCGCTTTCGTGACTTGCATGGGACTGGCCTCGACGGCCCAGTCTGCCGTACTGACCTTCGAGGGCATTCCTGGCGGGACTGGCGGAATTACACCCAATTTCAGCAGTTCGGCCGAGGCCGGCTTCGACCTGGTAGTGAACGGCCTCTTCCTTTCTGATAATGGCGCCGGTGGCAGCGCCCAGGAACTCGAAGGCTTTTGCTGTAGTTCTACAGGCAATCTCGATGTCAAGCGGACCGGTGGTGGAACATTCAAGTTCACTTCGATCGACGTCGAACTCGAATATTTGTCTTCGCCCGCCACCGTGACGCTGATGGGATACCTTGGCGGAATCCTCCAGGCCACGGATATCCTGGTCGCCAGCGGCGGCTATACCACCAGTCCGGCGCTCAATCTGGCCGGCGTGATGATTGATGAAATCGTGGTGACCGGACAACGCGACAACTTCAAAGGGGCGTCTTTCGACAACCTCAGACTCGAAAATGTGATCCCGCTGCCCGGGACCTTGGCCTTGCTGGCGCCGTCGCTGCTCGGGCTGGCCTGGGTCCGGCGGCGTCCTCAGCAGTAAGAGCGGCGACAGACCCTTTGTCACTACTCCGCTAGCGCCGCAGCCCTGCCCCGACCCAGTCCGGGGCAGGCACCCATCGCGCAGGTAAATTGCCGGAGGCGCAGGTGCCTGGAATGATGTTCACGGCACGCCGACACGCGGACTATCCGGCACCAGACCCCTCGACGCGATCCAGTTCCTCGCGGCTGTTGATGTTCTCGAAAGCCTCGGCCTGGTCATCAAAAGCCACCTCGACCACCTGCAGCTTCGCGTGCCAGCGATCGACGCGGCGCCCACCGCTTTCCAGGTATTCGCTCAACGACGGCAGGACATCACGCCGGCACAGGCAGAATACCGGTTGCGGCTGGTCGAGGGTGCGGGCGACGGCGAGATTGGCGCCGCTCGCGGTCAGGGCCTGCAGCAGGCGAAGAACCAGATCGTCCGGCAGGAACGGTGCGTCGCAGGGAGCGGTGGCCAACAGCGAGTGCGTCGCCGCCATCAGCGCGGCGTGCACACCGGCCAGCGGACCAGCGAAACCGGGGATCTGGTCGGCAAGGACGCGGTGGCCGAAAACGGCATAGCGATCGCCGTTCTGATTGGTGTTGATCAGCAGTTCGTCGACCTGCGGACCAAAGCGCTCGATGACCCAGGCCAGCAGCGGCCGCCCGCGCAGTTCCTGCAGTCCCTTGTCCACGCCGCCCATGCGGCGACCGCGCCCGCCCGCGAGAATGACGCCGGTGATGCGCACGGCTTCATCAGGCAGGTCTTCTCTCACGGGTGTGCGGCTGAAAAAGCCTGTCGATGAGCCGCTTGCTGCCTGCTTGCCAGCTCGGCGAACTGCGCTGCCGGCACCGGTCGACTGCAGAGAAAGCCTTGATAGGCGTGGCAACCCTGCGCCAGCAGAAAATCCCGCTGCGCCGCGGTTTCCACGCCTTCGGCGAGAACCCGGAGGTTGAGGCCGCGCGCCATGCCGATGATGGCGCTGGCAATCTGCATGTCGTCCGGGTCGTCGGGAATGTCGCGGACGAAGCTCCTGTCGATTTTCAGTTCGTCGATCGGGAAACGTTTCAGGTAGGCCAGCGACGAGTAGCCGGTACCGAAATCATCGATCGACAGGCCCAGTCCCAGCGACTTCAGGGCATGCATCATCGCCAGCGCCTGCTCCCCCTGTTCCATGATCATGCTTTCGGTCAGCTCCAGCGTCAGTTGCGCGGCCGGCAAACCGCTTTCCTGGAGGATCATCGCCACACGCGCTGGCAGTTCCGTCTGCTTCATCTGGCGAACCGACAGGTTGACCGCCATCACCAGCGCGGGCAGGCCGGCGTCGCACCAGGCGCGGGCCTGGCGGCAGGCCTGCCGCAGCACCCATTCACCGAGCGGCACGATGAGGCCGGTCTCCTCCGCCAGCGGAATGAAGCTGGCCGGTGAAACCAGGCCCTGTTCGGGGTCCCGCCAGCGTACCAGCGCTTCGCAGCCGATCAGGGCGCTGCTGGCAAGATCGATCTGGGGCTGGAAATGCAACTCGAATTGGCCCTGGTTCAGCGCCCGGCGCAGGCGGACCTCCATGGCGAGTCGCTGATTGGCCACCAGGGTCAGCGCCGGTGTGTAGAAGCTGTAGGCACTGCGGCCGGATTCCTTGGCCTGATACAAGGCCGTGTCGGCGTGCTGGATCAGCTCCGTCACCGAGGTGGCGTCATCCGGGAACAGGCTGATCCCGATGCTCGATCCGACGAACACCTCCTGGCCCACGGACAGTTTGAAAGGCTCGGCGAGCAGTTCGATCACCGATTGTGCCACGCCCGCGGCATGTTCCGGGAGGAGCACCTGTTCCAGCACCAGCAGAAACTCGTCGCCACCCAGACGCGCCAGCGTGTCTTCGTCGCGCAGGCGCATACACAGTCGTTGCGCCAGGGCGGCAAGCAATTCGTCACCGACGGGATGACCCAGACTGTCGTTGACCGTCTTGAAGCGGTCGAGATCGATATACAGGGCGGCGACACGGTAGCCGTGCCGCGCGGCGCGTTCGATCGCATGCTGCAGGCGCGATTGCGCGAGCAGGCGGTTGGGCAGATCAGTGAGCGGATCGTAATGGGCCAGATGCTCGAGGCGATCCTGCGATTTCTTGATCTGGCTGATGTCGGTGAACACGCCGACATAGTTGGCGGCTTCTCCCTGGGCATCGCGAACGCTGCTGATGGTCAGCCATTGCGGGTAGGTTTCGCCAGTCTTGCGCCGGTTCCAGAGTTCGCCCGGCCAGTGGCCGGTCTGGCGCAGACTCGCCCACAGCGATTGATAGAAGGCGCGCTCGTGGTGGCCGGACTTCATTAGCGAGGGATTGCGGTCCAGCACCTCGGCCTCGGCGTAACCGGTGATCTCACTGAAGGCACGATTGACGGCAACGATGCGTGGGGCCAGGTCGGTGATCAACACGCCGTCACGGGTGTTTTCGAAAACTGCTGCGGATTGCCGCAAGGCATTGCTGGCACGCACCTTTTGCACTGCCAGGCTGGTGATGCGGGCGAACTCCTCGATCAGCCCGAGTTCGGCGGAAGACGGTTCGCGCGGTGCGGCATAATAGATGCCGAAGGTTCCCAGCACGCGTCCGGTTTCATCCTTGAAGGGCAGCGACCAGCAGGCGTGCACGCCGGCACGCCGGGTCAACTCCAGATATGCCGCCCAATACGGGTGGCGGTCGATGTCGGCGACGATCACTGGCTCGCCCAGGCAGGCCGCCGTGCCGCAGGAGCCATTCCCCTCGGCAGCTTCCAGTCCGTCCACCGCCGCGTTGAAGAAGGCCGGCAGGCTTGGCGCCGCAGCGTTATACAGGCGGCCGTCGCGCGCATCGAGCAACAGGATCGAGACGCGCATCGCTGCTGCAATCGCTTCCAGGCGGCGAGCAATGTCGTGCAGGATGTCCGGCAACGGCCGATTGGCCAGGATCTGGTCGAGCACCGCGTTGCGTGCCAGTTGCACCGCCTCAGCCAGCTTCTGCTCGCTGACATCGAGCCAGGCGCCGACGACTTCCTGCGGGCGGCCCTGGGTGTCGCGCAGCAGGCGTAGTTCGTCGCGCAGCCAGATCACCTCGCCGGCGCCGTTGCAGAACCGGTAGTCATGGACATGGTGGTCTCGGGCAGACAACAGCGCGTGCCCGGCCAACGCCGCCAGGCGATCATCGGGATAAAGATGGGAGTGCCACCACTGCGGAGCCAGGGCATCTTCAGGCGGGTACCCCAGCAGGCGAGTGATGTTGTCGCTGACCCATACCAGTCGCAGCGTCCCGGCCTCGACCCGCAGGCTGTAGAGGATCGTCGGGCTGGTCTCGAGCAGGTGCGAGAGACGCTGACTGGTGTCGTGCAGGCGCGCGCTTTCGCGCGCCAGCGCCGCCTGGCGCTCGACCCTTTCAATGGTGGCGACGAGTTCGTGCAGATAGCCCGCGTGCTTGGCCAGGCAATCGTCCGCCCCAAGATGCAGGGCGCTGGCGGCAACATCCTCGCTGCCCTGACCGGTGACCAGGACAATCGGGATGGTCAGGCCGCGTTCTGCGCGCAGCACATTGGTCAGTTCGAGACCGTCCATGCCGGGCAAGCGGTAGTCGATCAGCAGCACGTCCCACTCGGCCGCCTCGGCGGCGCTGCACGGCAGTTGCGACAGCGCTTCCTCGGCGTTGCCCAGCGCGCTCAGCTGGATATGGGGTGCGTGCTGGACGAGATGACGGCGCAGCAGGTCCACGTCGAAGCGGGCGTGTTCGACGTAGAGCACGCGCAGCCGGTGACTGCGGCGCCTGACGCCGTCGCGGAAGCGGGTCAGTGCGGTCGCCAGGGTGCGCGGCAGACGATTCCGGTAGTCGTCGCGCTTGACCAGATAATCGTCGGCCCCGGCCTTGAGTGCGCGCACGGCCGCCTGCGGGTCGCCCGAACCGGTGAGGATGACCACGGCCAGCGGCAGCTCGCGTTCGCGAACCCAGGACAGCGCCTCCAGGCCAGAGCCATCGGGCAGCGAAAGATCGGCGAGCAGCAGGTCGAACGGCGCGCCACTGGTCAGCCTGGCAACCCCCTCGCTGAGCGTCGGCGCCACCTCGATCTCGAATTCCGGCGCCGATCTGGCGAGCGCACGCCGGACCAGGTCGACGTCGCTGGCGCAGTCCTCGATGTAGAGCACCCGCATCGCACTTACCTCGGCAGTTCGTTGGTCACGCACCAGTACAGCTCGATCTGCTGGGCCACGTGCATGAACTTCTCGAAATCGACCGGTTTGACGATGTAGGAATTGGCACCAAGGTCATACGCACCATTGATGTCGCGGTCTTCTTTCGAAGTGGTCAGGATGACCACCGGGATGCGCTGCAGGCCAGGATGGATTTTCAGCTCGCGCAATACCGTAAGGCCATCGACACGCGGCAGCTTGAGGTCGAGCAGGATCACCGCCGGCTTCAACTCGCCGGCTTCCCAGCGCGGAATCCAGGCCAGTGCCTCCTCGCCGTCACGCGCCACCAGCACGGGATTGACGAGTTTGCGGCGGGTAAAGGCACGCATGGTGAGGTCTACATCGACCGGACTGTCTTCGACGAGCAGGATCGGTGGGTGGCATGCGAAGGAACTCATCATTTGCGCTTCGCAGAACTGCACAGTGGCCGCTCAAGGATCATGTCATTCTCCTTCACTTGGGCAATTGCACGTAGAAGCTCGCCCCCTGCCCCGGCACGCTTTCCGCCCAGACCCGGCCACCCATGCGTTGCATGGCTTTCTTGACCAGGGCCAGGCCGATGCCCGTACCGGGATAGTCTTCCAGTCGGTGCAGACGCTGGAAGATCTCGAATATTCGCTCATGGTACTTCATATCGAAGCCGATACCGCTGTCGCTGATCCACAGCGTCACCGTCTTTTCATCCTGGCGCGCGCCGATCTCGATGCGTGGCGCCGACCCTTCGAGACTGAACTTGAGTGCATTCTCGATCAGGTTGCGCAACACCAGTTGCAACCCCTCAACGTCAGCGCAAACGGCCAGGGGAGGAACCGCCTGGACGACGGCGACGGCACGCGCGGCGATCTCCTCGCGGCGTTCAGCCAGCACGCCAGCCACCAGGCTCGGCAGATCCACGGGCGTTCTCTCCAGCTTGCGCCGCTCCATGCGCGAGTAGGTCAGCAGATCGTCGATCAGCTCGTGCATGCGCGCAATCCCGTTGCAGATATTGGCGATGAACAGGCGCCCCTCGTCGTTCAGGCGGTCGCCGTAATCTTCCGCGAGCAGCCGGCTGTAACCCTCGATACCGCGCAGCGGTGCCTTCAGGTCGTGCGACGTGGAATAGACAAAACTCTCCAGCGACTGGTTGAGCGCAGCGAGTTCGGCAGTACGTTCAGCGACGCGCATTTCCAGCGTCGCGTTGAGTTCGCGCAAGGCTTCTTCGGCCGCCTTGAGGCGGAGCACCTGACGCTCGATCTCCCGCTCCGCGAGCTTCTGTTCGGTGATGTCGCGGGAGATGCCGAAAATGCCGATCACCCGCCCTTCGCCATCCCGCAGAGGCCCCTTGGTTGCGAGGAAAACCCTGGCGCCAACCGCGGTGTCGAGCGCCTCTTCCTGGGTCAGAATCCTTTCCTGCCGCATCACCTGCCGACCGACCTGCATGAGCATTTCCGCCTGTTCGGCCGGGAATAGATCACGGTCGTCGCGACCCAGCATCGTCTCGGCAGACTTGCCGACGAAACGACTGGCGGCCCGGTTGAACAGCAGATAACGGCCCTCGTTGTCCTTGGCGAAGATGGCGTCTTCGGTGGATTCGGCGATGGCGGCCAGCAACTCCAGGGCTTTTTGCCGTTCTTTCAGAGAGCGGCGTTCATTGCCGGTGATCTTGAGGATGATCCCGACGATCAGACACAGAGACAGGACCGATCCCAGCAGGCTGAACGTATAGGTCTGTTCGTTGTGGGCGTTCAGGGTTTCGATGTAGCGCCGTGCGGCATGATCGACCCGATCTGTCCGACGCTCGAGATCGGCAAAGGCGATGCGCAGCGCCACCAGGCCACGCTGATCGGTCGCAGGGGCCTGCCGCCAGGCCGCCAGGCGGGCGCGAAAGGCCTCGGCGCTACGCCGGAAGGCCTCGGCTTCGACGCCATCCAGGACGCCAAGCTGATCCAGCGATCGTTCGAACGAGAGCACGGACTGTTGCAACAAAGCCAGTCCGGTGTGCTGGCTGAAGGAAGAACCGGACGTTCCGGCGAGACTGATCTGCAGGAAACCTTTCGCCAGCTCGACCTGGGCTTGCCGGAGTTCCTGAACGTGCCGGGTCGCCTGCTGCAGGGCCCGGCGTTGCTCATAGTGCAGCCAGCTCAACAAGGCGATGATGCACAGCCCCAGCAGAATGGCGGCGACGATCCGGCCACCCGAGCGGCGAGGGCCATCTTGCATGGGCAGGCACATGGCGTCGTTCATTTGGGCGTCGCTCCCTGCGGCACCCGCTCGCGCTTCGGCTCCGGAACCAGGCCCAGACGGGCCAGCAGGGCGGTGTGCTCGGGACTGTGCAAATAGGCCTGCAAGGCAACATTCCAGACTTCCCACAGGCCTTGGTCACCCGATCGGAACGCGAAAGCGGGACGCCCATAGGCTTCCGCTTCACCGGCCTGGAAACTGGTCTCGACGCTTTCGGTCTGTCCCAGTTCCGCCTGGTGTGCCATCCAGCGCACGGTGGGTTCGGACAGCAGCAAGGCATCGGCCAGTCCGGTCTCGATCGCCTGGCGGCCGGTTGGCGCATCCGGAACCACCACCAGGCGTTCGTCCGGTGCTCCCAGTTGCCGAAGAATCCGCTCTTCCACCGCGCCGGCCAGCACGGCAATGAAGACGTCGTCGCGCGCGGCCGCCTCGCGGTAGGACGAAATCCGCTTGGGATTGCCGCGGGCCACCAGCAAACCGGGATGAACCTGCAGGGTAGGTACCGAGAAGCGCACCCGTTCCTCGCGCTCGGGGGTGATGAACATGCCCGCCGCGATGACGTCGATCTGACCGGTTTCAAGTGCGTCGATCAGCTTGCCGAACTCCACTTGCCGCCATTCGATGTGCTTGATTCCCAGTTGTGCGGCGACATGGCGAACGATTTCCGGAGCTTCGCCGGTGACCTCACCGTCGGCCGTTAGAAAGGCGTAAGGTGGTTCCACCGCATAGCCGATGCGCAGGCCGGCGTCGGTGCGCGCGCGCGCCAGCGTATCGTCGTGCCAGGATAGCCACCAGAGGCCGGCAAACAGGGCGAGCAGGGCCAGGAACAAACCGGCCAGGCGGGAACGTGTCAGCTGCATGCCTGCGCCTCCTCCCTGTCAAGGCTCTCGGTGAAGTCGACATTGTAGTGCGGCTACCGCCAGAGTGACGGGAAGCGTTCGTTGAGTTCCCGCTGGCACGCTGCGGTAGATCGCGTTATTCTTCGTTGCATGCCACACACACCCTACCCGCACGATCCTGTCCGCACTGGCCTGACCGGTCCGGGGTTTCTGCTGACGCAGTCCAGGCGCGGATGAAGGCAGTGATCCTTGCCGGCGGTGCGGGCACCCGGCTGGCGGAAGAAACCATCGTCCGGCCCAAACCGATGGTTGAAATCGGCGGCAAGCCCATCCTCTGGCACATCATGAAAATCTATGCCAGTCACGGGATCAACGACTTCGTGATCTGCCTGGGCTACCGCGGCTATGTCATCAAGGAGTATTTCGCGAATTACTTTCTGCACATGTCGGATGTCACCTTCGACATGGCGACCAACCGGATGGAAGTCCACCAGCGACACGCCGAGCCCTGGCGGGTCACGCTGATCGACACCGGCGATGCCACGCAGACGGGTGGGCGCCTGCGACGCGTGCGCGCGCATGTCGAAAACGAAGAACTCTTCTGCTTCACCTACGGCGATGGCGTGGGCAACATCAATATCAGCGGAGCGATCGACTTCCATCGCCGGCAGGGAGTCCGCGCGACCGTCACTGCAGTGACCCCGCCCGGTCGTTTTGGCGCACTCGAGATTGCTGGCGATCGCGTTCTTGCCTTCCGGGAAAAACCGGCGGGGGATGGCGGAGAGATCAACGGCGGATTCTTCGTTCTCCACCCCAGCGTTCTCGAACTGATCGATGGAGATTCGTGCCTGTGGGAAGCCGGGCCGGTCGAACGTCTGTCGCAGACCGGCCAGCTCGCCGTGTGGCGACATGATGGCTTCTGGCAGGGAATGGA
>RRZT012251316.1_pt1 | contig 10354 bp, 8 predicted proteins | sample 2165551 | NCBI WGS metagenome assembly RRZT01 (sample SAMN10456910, study PRJNA506462) | wastewater metagenome | biome: wastewater; feature: sludge; material: wastewater sludge; isolation source: wastewater sludge with Escherichia coli K12::gfp cells carrying plasmid... | place: USA: Moscow, Idaho ...
AACGCCGATCTGGTCGGCGCGATCAATGTTCTAAGGGCGGGACACGCCCGGTTCGCCTGTGAAGTGAGCGGTGCAGCAATGCCGCCAGCAGCAGGAACCCACCGAAGCGACTCAGGTGTGGCTCAATGCCGCGCTTGAGCGCCGTAGGAATCTCCGGCCTTCAGGCCGGGGAGGATGTCAACAAATAGTAGTTTTTCAAATACCATCATTGCTGTCCTCGCTGTGCGGTATTGTTGAAAGATGCTATAGGCGAATATCATAATTATTTCAATATTGGCAAAAAAATTATATTTAATCAGACAATATCCTCACAGCATGTCAGATTGTTTTTGATTGGGATAGGAAATAGCGATGCGCATCTTGCACACGTCTGACTGGCATTTAGGCCATTTACTTTTGGGTCAATCACGCCATGCTGAACATCAACAATTGATTGCATGGTTGGCTAAGCAAATCCGGCAACAGGACATTGATCTGGTGTTGTTGACAGGTGATGTGTTTGATAGTGCAACGCCCACCAGTGCCGCACGTGAGCTGTATTTTGAATTGGCGATGACGGTTGAGGCGGCAGGGGCGCAGTTGGTGGTGGTGGCGGGAAACCATGATGCGGCGGCGACTTTGCAAGAAAGCCGTTTATTACTGGAAAAATTACATACATGGGTGGTGCCACACCGCCTGTCAGCAGCAGAGCATGTACGCTTGTTAACAAACCGGCAGGGCGAACCGGCATTGTGGTTGGCTGCTGTGCCGTATCTGCGCCCACATGAATTATTGCTCAGTCGAGCAGGGCAAGATGCAGAAGAAAAAGAATTGGCTTTGCAGCAAGCCATAGCCAATTGGTACGCTGAAATCTTTTTCTATATCCAAGCGCAACAAACTACCCTTGCTCGGCCTGTGCCGATCATGATGACCGGCCATCTCACGGTATTAGGTGGCAGCAGCAGTGAGTCGGTGCGTGAGATTTATATTGGTAAACTGCGTGGCTTTCCGGCGACAGCCTTTCCAACAGTGGATTATGTGGCGCTTGGCCATTTACATCAGGCACAGCACATTCCTGCACCATCGCCGATTTATTACAGTGGCTCGCCGTTGGCACTGAGTTTTGATGAAGCAGGCCAACAAAAATCGATGAATCTGATCGACTGCCAACCCGACGGGCTGCAAATTGATACGCTGCCGGTTCCCTGTTGGCAAGCCCTCGCTAGCATTCAAACTTCGCTTGATAGTTTGGTTGCTGATGTCGAAGCACGGTTATCACAACTGGCACTCTCACCACCACAGGCCCTATGGCTAGAAATTGTGTTGACCGATCCACAAGCCAGCCGCGATGTGGTGGATCAGGTGCGTGAACAATTGGCATCGCATCCAGTGCAAGTGTTACGGGTAAAACGGGCTTCCCGTCCCGTTAGCGTATTGCAACCAGCCGACACAGTGATGTTGCATGAATTGTCGGTACAAGACGTGTTTGAACAATGTTTACGCCAAACCGAATTTGATACCGAAACCTGCCAAGCATTGCAACAGCGTTTTGCTTTGGTCTGTCAGCAATTGGAAATCACAGCATGAAAATCCTCAAATTGCGGCTTAAAAATCTGAATTCACTGCGCGGCGAATGGACGATTGATTTTAGCCAAACACCGTTTACACAAAGCGGTTTATTCGCCATCACCGGCCCCACTGGGGCAGGTAAATCAACTTTGTTTGATGCGATTTGTTTGGCTTTGTATCACGAAACACCACGCTTAAAAGCCATCTCCGCCACACAAAACCAACTGATGACCCGCCATAGCACCGAATGTTTGGCAGAGGTGGAATTTGCCGTACGCGGTGAGGTATACCGCGCTTTTTGGAGTCAACGGCGCGCCCGTGGCAAAGTCAATGGCAATTTGCAACCACCGACAGTCGAATTGGCACGCGGTGATGGCACGATTTTGTGTCATCAAATTCAAGACAAACTGAAAACCATTGAGGCTTTAACTGGCCTGAATTTTTCGCGTTTTACCAAATCGGTGCTACTGGCACAGGGTGGTTTTGCTGCCTTTTTACATGCACCGATCAACGAGCGTGCCGAGCTATTAGAACAACTGACCGGCACCGAAGTATATGGTCAGCTATCGCGGCAGGTATTTGAACAAACCCGCGAAAAAAAACAGGCGCTGTTGCTATTAAAACAACGGGTCGCTGATACTGCGCTGTGGACGGAAGAAGAACGTCATCAACACTTACAACAACAACAGCAAGGGCAAAGCGAACTGCAACGATTGAAGTTAGCCATCACCGAATGTGAACAACAGCAGGCACGTTGGCAAACATGGCAACAGGCATTGGCCGACTATCAACATGCGGAGCAGGCATTAACAAGTATTGAACAGGCGGCGAATGACTATGCCGAGCAAGATCGTTGTCTAGAACAAGCCAAACTCGCTCGCGATATCGCCCCAGACCATCAGCGTTGGCAGGAAGCCGAGCAGCGTTATCAGCAACTGACAGCGCAATATCACAGCGAACAACAACGCCAGCAGCAACAACAGCAACAACTCCACCAATTGGCAACGCAGGGCTTTCGTTTACTACAACATGCACAACAACAGTGGGCAGAGGACAATCAAAAAACCTTAGCCAGCTTACAACACTATCAAGAGCAATTAGAGCAGAACCAGCACATTGCCACATGGCAAAACCAATACGCCCTTTGGCAACAGCAGTGGCAGGAACTGCAACAAGAACAAGTAAAAATAAACAATGTCGCCGCACAACTGGCCGCACAACAACGCTTGCTTGCTACCGCGCAAACTGCTTCGCAGCAGCAACAACAGGTGGCAGAGGAAAAAAAACAGCACCTGTCGGAGCAAGAACGACAGCAACAACACTTACAACAACAGCTCACTACACAACTGGGTGATCAGCCCAATCTCGCTGCATTTTATGCGCATTGGCAACAACAGCAACAACAAGCGCACTGGTGGCAAAATCTGTTGACATCAGTTCATAACTTGCAACAGCTGAAACAAGACCTCGCCGTTCTCCAGCAACAACAGCAACTCGCGCAGCAACAATACACCGCCGCGACACAACAACGAGAACAGGAAGCTGATTGCTATCAAAAGCTGAAACAGCAGTTACAAACCCTCCAGCAACAAGCTGAACAAGCCCGTTTTATCGAACAATTCGCCGACCACCGCGCCAAACTGCAAGCAGGTGAACCGTGTCCGCTATGTGGTTCGCGAGAACATCCGGAAGTGGCGACCTATCGCCGTATCGAGAGTGATGCGTTCACGGTCGAGATGAAAGCGTTAGAACAACAACTGGCTGCCTGTGAAGAACGTGGTAAGACACAACGCGATGTGAAGACACGGGCTGAACGTGATAGCCAACATCTCCAACAACGCTGTGAAGATAAGCAAAAACAACAACAAAAACTGGAGCAAGAATGCCAAGTATTGCTACAGGACTTGGGGTTGCCGCCATGGGTATGGCAAGACACCATGACGCTGCTGCCACCATATCAGATGAAGTTCCAACAACAATATCAACAATTTAAGCAACGTATTGAGGCAGTGCAGACCTTACATCAGGCACTGCTTGACATTGAAAAAATCATACAGCAGGCGACAGAGCAATACCAAGCAGAGGAAAAAGCATGGCAACGACAGCAAACCTCGATAGAGGACGTATTGGCACAACGCGATCAGCTACAAACCACGTTGCAACTGTTACAACAGCAGCAACAACAACGCGAGCAACACCTTCAATCTACTTTGCCTGGGGATGGCCCAGACCTCGCACAGCGTTTAGCGCAAATTGCCAAGCAGGTGAAACACTGGCAACAGTGGCAAATCGAACAAAAAAAAGCTGAGTCAGAGTTAACGGAACAACAGATTCAACAGCAGCAATTGGCAAAGCAAGCGACTTTATGGCAACAACGACTGGACGAAACAGCAAACATCGTGGGGCAACCAAGCGGAGACGATATTGTTCTCCCGAATGACCAAACTCGCTGTGATGAAATGTGGCAAATCCTGCAACAACAGCGCTCTCATACCGCCGGTGTATTAAGCCAATTACAACAACAGTTGGCAGCGCAAGAATTGGAGCAACAACAGCAACACCAGCGCTGGCAACAGGCCTTGCAACGGGTTGGTTTAGCTGATGAGGCAGCGTTTTTACATGCTTGGCTCGATGACACAGTTTATCAGACGCTATCCACACAACAGCAGCAACGACAGGAACAATGGCAACAGGCGCAGCATGAATTGCAGATGCGAGAAAATCTGTGGCAACAACAGCAAGCGTTTGGCTGCCCCACCTTATCAGAGACCGATCTCGTAACACAGTTAGCACAACTGCAAACAGAACAACACCATGTGCAAACACAGTTGGCACAGTTAGCCCTGTTGTTACAACAGGATGAGGAAAAACGACAACAACAGCAGTCGCTGTTGCAACAATGTGCGCAGCAACAACAAGACTATGATTATTGGGAAAAACTCGACCAACTGATTGGTTCGGCCCAAGGTGATAAATTCCGCCGCTTTGCGCAAGGGCTGACGCTGGCGCATTTAATCGCGTTGGCGAATCAACATTTGGCAATGTTGGATGGACGCTATCGCTTACAACGCAAACTAGATGCGGAATTGGAAATGGAAATTATCGACCTGTGGCAGGGGGATGTGGAACGCGATACCCGTACTTTGTCAGGGGGAGAAAGTTTCTTGGTCAGTTTGGCCTTGGCTTTAGCACTGTCGGATTTAGTCAGTCACCAACTGCGATTAGATTCGCTGTTTTTAGATGAAGGGTTTGGCACCCTCGATCCTGATACGCTTGAGACTGCACTGGCGGCCTTAGACCGCTTACACGCACGCGGCAAAATGATTGGCATCATCAGCCATGTGGAAGCCCTGAAACAGCGCATTCCGGTACAAATTAAAGTTAACAAACAACATGGTTTGGGGGTGGCGGCGTTGGAGATTGTCGGCTAACGCCATGGCCAGCAGGGGAATACCTGCTGGCGCATTAGATTAGCCCCGTTGCAATTGACGCAAACGCCAAATCATCAGTTGCAACGCGGTGAAATACATCCACAGCACCAAAGCACAAATACTGGTCCACGCTTCCAATTGCAAGGCGAATAACAACACAGCAAAACCATTGAGCAACAGCAAAATGGCACAGATGATATTGAGCGCGACAAAGCGTGTTTTTAAGAAAGCCGCATGATCGATGGCTCGCCCGCGCCAATCGCGTATTTTGTCCACCTGACCGCGCTTACCGACTAGAAACGCTAAACGGATAAAATGTCCGGCCATAAAAAACATAAATAAAAACAAAGCCCAATAGAAAATCAGCGATAGCATAATGTCCGGTCCTTAGATGAGTGATTTATAAGCGGCTGGCACGCCGTTTGGCGTTTTCTAATGCGGCTAACCCTTGTGCATGATAAATCCCTTTTTTGCGCGCCCGTTCAATCGCGATTCTGGTCAGTTGGGCGGTAGCAAGACAATCACTGATCGCAGTGTGACGGGCAAAAACGGTGATACCAAACCGCTTGAGCCAAGTATCCAATCCCACCGGCCCACCGTAATGTTCAGGAAATAACGCCGGCAACAACCACGCCAAATCTAACCACGGTGCTTGATATTGAAAACCAAGATATTGCCGCATGGCGCGTGCCAACATCGCCTCGTCAAAAAACGCATGGTAAGCAACCAACGGGCGTTTGCCATTAAATTCTAAAAAATCCAGCAAAGCTTCAACAGGTTCATGCCCATTGCGTTGGATATTGCCGCTGATGCCATGAATTAAAATATTTTCGTGGCTAGACACCGTTTCTTGCCGCAACACCACTTCAAATGCCGCTGTTGGCTGTAACAGCAATCGATCTAACGACACTGCCCCAATGGCAATCAAACTGTCTTTACGCAAATTGAGGCCGCTGGACTCAACATCAACAATATCCAGCCGCGCACTGCCAAACGGCTGTTCCCAATCTGCGGCACGCGGCAAAGCCTGCCAACGGGCTAGACGGTCTTGTTGTATCGCTGTCAGCTGCACGCTTGGCGTGCGCCAAAAAGCCAATTTTTTCAGCCAAGTGCTCATAGGCTATAGCGGGTTTTTAGGTGAGATTGCAGACGCCGTGCCTGTTGTAACGACTCTTTTAACATCCGCCGTTCTAGTGGATTTAACTCATCCACCCGCAATAAATTGGCTCGTAATTTGTCGGTGTGTGGTTCTTGTTGCAACCGCAGGCGCAGCAATTGAATAAAACGGAAGGCATCTAACATGGCGTGTAATACATCAGGATGAATGCCGCTTTTTGGCGCGGCTTGTTCCAAGCGCGATAAGGTATTGGTTGCCGCCACGCCATGCGCCAAAGCCAACACCCGCGCCGCATCGACAAACAAACGTGCCCCAGATTTTTTCAGATCTAACCAACCGCTTTGGCCCTGATGGGTTTCGGTGACAAAGTCGCGTACCAAACCCAAGGGGACATGAGAGCTCAGAGCATTACCTGCCAACATATGTTGGAACATGGTATTGCTGCTGACATGTTGTAACAGGTGTTTTGTTAAACGCTGGGCTAGGGATTCATCACCTGCCAAGGGCCGCAGGTCAAAGAAAATGGTGGCAGCTAATAAAGCTTTTGGATCGGGCGAGCTGATCCAATGGCTGAATTTACGCTGCCATGCTTCCAATGACAGGGTGAGATCGGGATTGCTCGCCATAATATGACCCTGACACAGCGGAAAACCGCACTGATCGAGGCCAGCCACGACTTCAGCAGCAAAAGCAAGCAAACTGGGTTTGATTTCGTCGTCTGGCCGTTCGCTCAGATACACCAAGCCGTTATCTTGGTCGGTGCTGAAGGTTTGTTCCTCGCGGCCTTCCGAGCCAAAGGCTAACCAACACCATTGGATGTCGTGTAAATCATGTTTAGGCAAGGTCAGGGCAATCACTTGCCGCACGATGCAATCGTTCATTGCCGACACAAATTGGGTCAGCTGTTCCGGCCCAAGCCCCTGCGCCAGCAAATTATAAGAAAGCTGTCGTAAATCTTGCCCAGCCTGTACCAAATTTGCCAAATCAGTGGCGTGTTCGATGCGTTGGCGCAATTCGCGTAGCCCCACGCGCTGCATAGCGAATAAATCACGCTCAGAAATCACACCGCGCAAACGCCCTGCGCCATCGACTGCCAGCACATGGCGAATGCCGCGAGTCGCCATTGCCAAGGTGGCATCATAAGCGGTTGCATGTTCGGAAAGCGTAAAGGGGGACGGGGTCATGACTTGGCTAATTGGGGTGTCCAGCGGCGTATTTGGCAATAACACCCGTGGCAATAAATCCGATTGCGTCAAAATCCCGATTGGGACACCCGCTTCGGTAATCACCATCGAACCAGCGCGTGCCGCATGCATGGCAGTAAAAGCCTCGGCCAATGAAGTATCAGGGGGGCAGGTAATCGGTTCACGCCGGATTAACCGCGATAACGAAGCCGCCATCCCTTGTTGTTCAAGGGCTTTTTGTTGAAACGCCTGCTGCATATTGAGATGAGTTTGTCCCAACAAGGTGGCAAGATAGGCGGTGCAAAAGCGATTAAACTCGCTGCTTTGTTGCAAGAGCCGATGAAAATCAGCACTGGCTAATTGATAGCAAAAGGTATCTTCTGCTGCGGTATAGCGGTTTACGGTTGGTCGATCACCGCTGGCGGCACCAATCGGGAAACATTCCCCTTCTTCTAATAGCGCATGGGTATCTTGCGAGGGGCCGCTGGTCGCACCATCCACACGAATGGCACCACGTTGCACAATATAGAAGTAGGCAGGAGCGCCCATTTCTGGCTCCAACACAATATGGCCTTCGGGGTAATAGGCGAGGGCTAAACGTTCGGCAATAAACGTCAAATCCTCTGCCCGCATCGTGTCAAAGGGCGCATGTTTCGACAGAAATTCGACCGTGGCAAGACACAAAGTAGCGTTAGCAGTCATAGCGTGTTTTCTATCTGTGGGCAGGGTTTTTCTCAAACAGACCCAATAATTGGCTTTCTTGAGAAAAACCCCGACCGCAAGGTCGGGGTAATCTGAAACAACTCAGGATTAGTGAGCGTGGGCAGGACCTGCACCACGTGGTGTACGGATATCTTCCACCAAGTGTTGGATATGGTCAGGGCAAGCTGGTGTGACACGAGACACAATCAGCGCAACGACCACGTTCAAGATCGCACCCACACTACCAATACCCTCTGGCGAGATACCAAACAACCAGTTAGCAGGGATGTTCTCTGCCATTGGTGTGATAAAGATGCCTTTGAAGTAGAGGATGTAGCAGAAGGTGAAGATCAAACCGGTCAACATCCCCGCAATCGCACCTTGGGTATTCATCTTCTTCGAGAAGATACCTAACAAGATGGTTGGGAACAGCGAGGCGCAAGCCAGACCGAAGGCAAATGCCACCACTTCAGCCACAAAGCCAGGTGGGTTGTAGCCTAAGTAACCGGCAACCAACACCGCCACCGCCGACGCTGCACGACCAGCCATCAACTCACTCTTCTCGGAGATATTCGATGCAATCACGCCTTTCAACAAATCATGCGAGATAGCGGCCGAGATCACCAATAACAGACCAGCAGCAGTGGACAAGGCAGCAGCAATACCACCGGCAGCCACCAAGGCAATCACCCAGTTAGGCAACTGCGCCACTTCAGGGTTAGCCAACACCATGATGTCACGGTCAACAGTCAACTCATTGCCTTTGTAACCCAGTGCTTCAGCCTTCGCTAACACCTCTGGGTTCTTCGACTTGTCGTTGTAGTGTTGAATCAGGCCATCACCGTTTTTGTCATCCCATTTCAGCAGGCCGGTTTTTTCCCAGCGCTTCATCCACTCTGGGCGATCTTCTGCTTTCAGGTTGGCTTCTTGCGCCAGCAATGGCTTGTCTTGGGCGACGTGGGTGTTAACAGTGGCGATCACGTTGTAGCGAGCCATCGCGCCAACAGCAGGCGCAGTGGTGTACAGAATGGCGATAAACACCAAGGCCCAACCGGCAGAAGAACGAGCATCACGCACTTTTGGTACGGTGAAGAAACGCACGATCACGTGAGGCAAACCTGCTGTACCTGCCATCAAGGCAAAGGTGATAGCGACAATGTCGATCATCGATTTGCTAGAGGTGGTGTAGTTGGCAAAGCCAAGATCGGTGACCACGGTGTTCAGGCGTGCCAAGAAGGGTTGACCGTTGGCCAAATCAGCGCCCAAACCGGTTTGTGGCTACAAGTGGCCGGTGAGTTGCAGCGAGATAAAGATGGCTGGAATGGTGTAAGCGAAAATCAGCACCACATACTGCGCCACTTGGGTGTAGGTAATGCCCTTCATGCCACCTAACACTGCATAGAAGAACACCAAGCCCATCCCGATAATCAAACCGGTGGTGATTTCCACTTCAAGGAAGCGTGAGAACACAATCCCGACACCGCGCATTTGACCCGCGACATAGGTGAACGAGATAAAGATTAAACACACCACCGCCACAATCCGCGCTGTCTGCGAGTAGTAACGGTCACCGATAAACTCTGGCACCGTAAACTTACCGAATTTCCGCAGGTAGGGGGCGAGCAACACCGCCAGCAATACATAACCGCCGGTCCAGCCCATCAGATAGACCGAACCATCGTAGCCCATCGCAGAAATCAAACCGGCCATCGAAATAAACGACGCCGCCGACATCCAGTCCGCTGCCGTTGCCATCCCGTTTACCACCGGATGCACCCCACCACCAGCGACGTAGTAGTCTTTGGTGCTGCCTGCTCGTGCCCAAATGGCTACACCGATGTAGAGCGCAAACGACAGCCCTACGGCGATGTATGTCATGAGTTTCAGATCATCCATGATCTACGCTCCAAGTTAGTCTTCGTGCACATCGTGCTTTTCGTCGATCTTGCCCATTTGTTTGGCGTACCAGAAAATCAGTACCACAAACGCATAAATGGAACCTTGTTGCGCAAACCAGAACCCGAGGGGATAGCCTGCTAAGTAGATGTTATTTAATGCAGATGCGAAAAAAATCCCAGCAAAGTAGGAAACAACAGCCCACAAAGCAAGCACGATCCACAACAGCTTGAGCGTGTCTTTCCAGTAGGCATCGGCATTTTGTTGCGCCGTTGCGTCTTTTTTGATCGATGACATCGTTTCGATCTCCTCATGAAATTGTTTTTGTTGACCTGCTTCTAACGAGAACGTCGCGGGAATGTGTTTCCCTCCTTCATCAAAGAACAATCCATTCCGTTTTGGCATCAAATTTTGTGATGTGAGCCATCACCGATGTCGATATTGCATAGCAAAAACTGTTATCTGATAAGGCTTCT
>RRZT012904060.1_pt1 | contig 10354 bp, 6 predicted proteins | sample 2165551 | NCBI WGS metagenome assembly RRZT01 (sample SAMN10456910, study PRJNA506462) | wastewater metagenome | biome: wastewater; feature: sludge; material: wastewater sludge; isolation source: wastewater sludge with Escherichia coli K12::gfp cells carrying plasmid... | place: USA: Moscow, Idaho ...
CCACGAACGGATCGCCCGGCACCTGGACTGGCTCGGCACGGACGTGCCCTGGACCCTGGAGTGGCACGGTCTCTACATGGCGCATGCCCGGGCGTTGGACGAATTCGTCCACGGCCCCGTGATCTTCGCCGGCGACTCGGCCCATCTCGTGCCGATCTTCGGGGTCCGTGGGCTCAACTCGGGGCTGGAGGACGCCGAGACCCTCGCGTGGAGCCTCGCCGCCGTCATCGACGGGCGCGCCGGGCCGGCGCTGCTGCAGGCGTATGCCGCGGAGCGGCGCTCGGCGTGGCAGCAGAACGTCAACAACGCCGTGAAACCGACCCGCTTCATGACTCCGGGAACCGACGGGTACCGCTTGAGCCGCGACGCGATCCTGCGCCTCGCGGCCGAGTACCCGGCGTTCGGCTTCCTGCTCAACCCGCGCCAGTCCAGCGCCACCCATGCCCACACCTCACCGTTGACCTGGCACGCGCAGGCACACGCCCGCGGCACCTTGCCGGGCGACCCGGTGCCGGACTGGGCCGTCCGGACCGCCGACGACGCGCATACGACGTTGAACATGTTGCGCGGCAAGGGATTCGGGCTGCTCGCCTTCGGTTTCAACGACAAGATGTATGCCGTGGCCGCGCGGGCCACGCAGCGACTGGCCGTCGACCTGGCCCCTGAGCAGTGCCGGCTCGTGCTCGTCAACGGCACCGCCCGGCCGGCCGAGCACCCGGTCGTGCTCGACGAGAGACTGCAGCAGGCACTCGGCGCTCTCGACGGTGAGGTGTTCGTCGTGCGCCCGGACGGGCTGCTGCTGGCCCGGCTCACCGACCCGGTCAGCCTCTCGCACGTGCCCGACGTCATCCGCGACGGCCGCGCCCCCGAAGGTGGGCGGATGGCGCCCGACTGGCCGGACCCGACACCACCGGCCGAACGGCACCTGGAGCACCTGTGGCTGACCCTGTCGCAGGCCATGGACTCGGTCGGGCCGCAGGGCCGCGAGGGCATGCTCACCCGGCTGGCCTTCCTGCTGGGCAGCATGGTGCCGGTGAACCGGCTCACCTCGGCGATCAACAGTTCGGTGGCCCTCGGGCACGAGCACGATGACCACCCGGCATACACGATGGCCTTGGCGCAGAACGAGACCCACGACGCGGAGCAGGCTGCCACGAAGGCCGGCGAAGGAACACCATGATCGACTACAGCTTCGACCAGGCCATCGAGCTGGCCTATACCGAGTCACCCGACGTCTTCATCGCCGATCTGCCGACGTCGTGGCGGGTGCACCGCGGGCCGATCAACGGTGGGCTCACCGTGTCGGTCGCGCTCAAGGGGCTCTTCGAACGGTTGGAGAAGCAGTTCGGTCACCCCGACCCGCTCGTGGTGAGCGCCTTCTATCTCGCCGCCGCCGACCCCGGCCCCACCGAGGTGCGCACCGAGGTGATCCGCTCCGGGCGGTCCATGTCGACCGGGCAGGCCAGCGTGTGGCAGATCGGGCGGGACGGCGCACCGACCGAGCGGCTGCGCACCATCGCGACCTTCGCCGACCTGGGCTCCACCCCACCGACGGTGCACACCGTGGCCCGACCGCCGTACTTGCCGCCGCCGGAGAAGTGCATCCACATCGACGACCTGCCCGGCTACCCCCGCGACGAGGTCGAGGTCATCCAGCACTACGACATGCTCATCGACCCGGACACGGCCGGCGGTCCCGACGGCCGGCCCTCGGGGCTGGGGCAGCTACGGGCCTGGTTCCGGATGCGTGACCTGCGCGAGCCGAGCGCCCTGTTGTTGCCGCTGGTCGTCGATGCCTTCCCGCCGATCGCCTGGGATCTCGGTGTCTCCGGATGGGTGCCCACCCTCGAGCTGACCGTCCACGTGCGGGCCCGGCCGGCGCCGGGTTGGCTCAAGGTGGAGATCACTTCGGCGAACCTGGCCGGCGGCTTCCTCGAGGAGGACGCCGAGGTCTGGGACTCCAGCGACCGGCTCGTGGCGCAGGCCCGGCAGCTGGCCAAGGTGATCACCGCCCCGAACGCACTGCCGGTCGGGCACGGCTGGGTGGTGTAGTCCGCGAGCGGGTTCCCTATGGTGGCGACGTGAGCTTCTCCGTCGGCGCGCCGCCGCGCACCTGGGCCTTCGTGGGGCGCGACGAGGAGCTCACCGACATCCTCGGTCGACTCAGCCGTGGTGCGGGTGTCGTGGTCACCGGGCCGGCGGGTCTGGGCAAGACCCGCCTCGCCGCTGCCGTCGCCGACCGGTATGCCGCGGACGGGCTCGGCACGGTGCACCGGATCGTCGCCAGCCCGGCCGCCGTGCCGATCCAGCTGGCCCCGTTCGCCGCACTGGTCGGTGGGGCGCTGGGCGCCGAAGCGGTGACACTCGTCACGACCGCGGTGCGCCGCACCCCGCCCGGCACCGTGGCGTTGCTCGTCGTGGACGACCTGCATCTGCTCGACGAGTCGAGCGCGACGGTGCTGCACCAGGTGCTCGCCGCCGGTGAGGTGCGCCTACTGGCGACCTGTCGGGCCAATGTCACGCCGGCCCCCGCGGTCGCTCGGGTTCGCCACGACCCGGTCGTCGAGCACATCGACCTCGGCCCCTTGGACGACACCCAGTTGACCCGACTGGTCGAATCCGCGCTCGGGGCATCGCTGTCCGGTCACGCCCGCCGACTGTTGCTGGACACCGCCCAGGGCAACCCGATGTTCGCCCGGGAACTCGTCCTGGGCTCCGAGCGGGCCGGGGTGCTGCGCCAGCATGGCGGTGTCTTCGGTTTCGCGGGGCGGTTGGCCGCCACCCCCTTGCTCGAGGACGTCGTGCAGGCCCGCCTGGCGCCGCTCGGGGCGCCCGAGCGAGAAGCCATCGAAGTGCTCGCCGTCGCCGGCCCGGTCAGCCACGAGTTGCTCGGGCAGGTCCTCGACCTGACGGCCCTGGAGCGCCTGGAACGCGAAGGGCTGCTGATCACCCGGCCCGCCGACATCGGCGGGCCGCCCGGTGACATTGTCGTCGATCTGGCTCACCCGCTGTATCGGGAGGTGACCAGCCAACGTCTCGGGCCGCTGGCCCTGATGCGGATCTACCGCACCCTCACCGATGCCGACACCCGCCGCAGCGGCCCGCTGGAGGCGCAGGCGCCGCTGGTCGGGCACGGCGGGCAGGGCGGGCACGGCCGGCGCACTCCGGAGCAGGTGCTGCAGGCCAGCGCCTGGCGGGTGCGTGGCGGCATACCGGTCGATGTGTCGGTGCTCGTGGCGGCCGCGCACCGGGCCGTCCTGGCCGGTGACAACCCCCTTGCCCAGGAACTGGCGCAGGAGGCACATCGGGCCGAGGACTCCACGACCACAGCGCTGTTGGCCTCCCGGTGCGCGTCGCTGGCCGGCGATCACAGCGGCGCGGTCGAGGTGCTGGAGCGTGCCCTGCCGGGCGAGCAGGATCTGTGGCAACGCACCGTGATGCGGGTGCGCCTGGTCGAGGAGTTGCTCTGGCAGGGCCGCATCGCCCCGGCCGGCGCGGTGCTCGCGGCGACCGAACCGGGCCCGTGGCAGGCCCTCGTGCAGGCCCAGCACGCCACCCATCTGGTGCTGGCCGGCGAGCTGACCCAGGTCGGCGACGAGCAGATCGCGGCCTTGGCCGCTCATGAGCACCCACTCGTGGCCTATCTCGGCGGGGTCGCGCACAGCATCGTGGCGATCCAGCGCGACGACCCGTCGACAGCGTTGGCCCGGGTGCAGCGGCTGCGGGATCTGCCGGCGCCCACCGATGTCGCGGCCGACGGCATCCTCGGTGACCCGAACCAACTCGACGCCCTCGAGGTCGTCGCCTTGGCCCAGTTGGGGCGGGTGGCCCAGGCTCGGGAGGTGGCCGCCGCGGCATACGAGGACGCGCAGGCCCTGCCCGGCGTGCAGGGGCGCGCCTGGGCGGCGCTGAGCCTGGCCCAGTGCTGCCTGCTCACCGGCGAGAGCGACCGGGCCGCGACGGCCGCCGCCGAGGCCGAGCAGAGTTGGGCCTCGGTCGAGGTCTGGGGCTTGGCGGTGACGAGTGGGGCGCTGCTGGCCCGGGTGCAGGCCGAGCGGGGTTTCCCCGACGACGCCGCGGAGACCCTGACCCGGGTGCAGGCCTATCCGCGCCCACCGAAGATGCTCAACGACGCGCAGCTGAGCGCGGCCCAGGCGTGGGTGGCGGTGCGCCGCGGCGATCGGGCGGCTGCGATAGCGACCCTCGCGGCAGCGCTCACCGAACTGCGCGAGCGGGGTGAGTGGAGCACTGCGCTGGAGATGTGGCACGAGTCGAGCCGCCTGGATCTCGTGCGCGACCTGCCCCCCGATCTCGCCCCGGCCCAGCCGGCCGCCGCGTTGGGGTCGGCCCGGTGGGCCGCTGCGTCGGCACACCGCGATGCCGACGGACCGGCCTTGGCCACTGCTGCGGAACGGCTTGCCGAGCTCGGCTGCCTCGGGTATGCCGCGGAGGCCGCCGCCGCCGCGGCCCAGCTCTTGCGTGCCGCCGGGTCGACGAAGCCGGCGTCCGCTGCCGACGCTCGGGCGCGAGAGCTGTGTGCGCGCAGCGGGGTGAGCACCACCCCGCTGGTGGCGACGCTGGCCGCCCGGCCCGGCACCGGGCCGCTGTCGGCCCGGGAGGCCGACATCGCAGCGTTGGCGGCCGGCGGATTGACCAACCGCCGGATCGCCGAGCGGCTCGTCGTGAGCGAGCGCACCGTCGAGAACCACCTCTACCGGATCTTCATCAAACTGGGGGTGACCCGCCGGGACGAGCTGCCGGCCGCGTTGGCGGCCATCCCCTCGGGTCCGGCCTCGGGCACGGCCCCGAGCACCGGGCCGTAGTGGAGTGGTGAACGCGCCGGTTTGAGTACCGACCACTCACGCGGTCACGGGGCGGCACGCGGTCTCCTGGAGACATGTCAGATCTGGATCGCGTCCTGGCTCGGCTGGCCGAGGACCCCGACTTCGCCGCGCAGGTGCGGGTGGACCCGGCCCGAGCGCTGCGGGGCTATCAGCTCGATACGGCCGACCTGAGCCGGCTGGAGCAGTCGCTCGAGGGAGCCGCGCCGGCGGGGCCGCAGTTGTTCATCCCCGCCAACGGCGACTCGGGAGCCGCGCCGGCCGGTGCGCAACCGGCCTCGGGCCAGGGTGCTGGCGCGTTGGCAACGGTCTTGCGGCACAAGGGGATTGCGGCCGGTGTCGCGGTGCTCGCCGCCGCCGCAGCCGGTTTCGGCGTCGGCCGTGCCGGGGTGTTGGGCGGCTCGTCGGTCGGCGCGACCCTGCGGGCCGACGCGGTGAGCTACTACGCCTGCAGCGACAGCGACGGGCTGGGCACGCGCCTGGGCGAGCTGCACCGCGGTGACCGGGTGTGGTTGGTGGGCCGCAGTGCGGACTCCCGCTACCTGGCGCTGCGTCACCCGCAGGAGCTCACCGCGCTGGCCTGGATGCCGGCCGAGGTGCTGCGCGACCTGGGCGGTGACCCGGCGACGCTGCCCGCGATCAGCTGCGAACACCCAGCGACCGCCGCGGCCTCGCCGACCGCGTCGACCGCAGCGCCGAGCACCCCGAGCGCGACCACCGCGCCGACGACCGCCCCGACGACAGCGCCGACCACCCCGACCACCACGGCACCGAGCACCACGCGCCCGACCCGATCGACGCCGGCGACGACGGCGCCGACGACGACCCGCCCACCGGCGGACACCACCGGACCAACGGTGACGCTCACCGCAAACCCGACGCTCATCTACTCGGAGGGGTCGGCGGCGTGCGCGGCATACGTGCAGCAGGCCGTGGTCACCGTGGCGGCCAGCGACCCGTCCGGGGCGACGGTGCGCTCGGTGCGCTGGACCCTGGGCGCCCAGCAGGGCGCCGCGACCGCGACCGGGCCGACGACCTGGCGGGTCGGGCCGATCTACAGCAATCACTCGGGCGTCGCGACCCTCACGGTGACCGTGGTCGCCGAGGACGGCGCCGGCAACACCACCACGGCCACGACGACCGTCGCCGTGCGCCAGATCGCCGAAGTCTGCATCGGGTAGAAGGACATTCACGATGAGTCACCCCACCCCAGCGCGCCAGAGCGCGCCCGCCCGACGCTCGTTGCTGACCCGGATCGGTGTCGGCGTGCTCGTGCTCGGCGCCTTCGCCGGCGCCGCGGCCTTCGGCCGGACCGGGTATGCCGCGTCCGCCGCCGCGGGCGCCGTGCCGCGCCCCACGCCCCTTGCAGCCCCGTCGGTCACCGGCCCGGACGGTGTCGCTCGGCCGGCGCCGACCGGCCAGCGCGCGGCATCCGACATCGCCGACGAGGCCTACCCGCCGGAGGCGACTCCGGCCGCCCGGCTCGGGCGCCCCGGTGAGCTGGCGATCGGTTCGGGAGTCCCGCAGGCCAACCCCGGTGGTGGCCTGGATCTGCGCGCCGACCCGGCTGCCGGGATCGGCGGCGCGGTGCCGTCGCCGCGACCGGCGGGCACCCCGGAGGACCCGAGCTACCCCGACGCCGAGGTGCTCGCGGCACTCGGCACCGTCTACGCGAACCTGACCGGCAGCGCGCCGGGGGCCTCGCCCACCGGCCCGGCCAGCGGCACGACGTCCCCGAGCACCGGGCCGGGCTCAGCGGGCTCAGCGGGCTCAGCGGGGCCGGGGGTGCGCAGCATCCGGGCCTTCACCGACCCGTGTGTGCGTCGGCCGGATGCACCCGGGTGCGGCGGCGGCATCGGGGCCGTCGTGCTCGGCGATCGGGTGCGCCCCCCGTTGGCCACCCACAACTTCTCGCAGGTGCGCCCGAGCGATCGGTTCGCCGGTGAGTGTGCCCGGCAGCTGCCGCGGATCAATTTCCGCGACGACGCGATCTTCATGGTGTCGGTCAACCAGCCCGTCGTCGCCCGGTTGATGTTGCAGCTCAACACCCCGTCGGTGGAGAACTCGCTGATCCGGATCGCGCATCGGGGGGTGCTGTTGCCGAGTGTGACGGGGCCGTCGAGCGAGCTGGACCAGGCCTGGGTCGCGGCCTTCGAGCGGGGCGCCGCGACCCCGGACATCCCGTTGTGCATGTCGGTGAGCAAGGCCCAGTTGGAGCAGAACCGGGACGGTTGTCTGGCCGAGTGGAGCTTCGGGATTCGCGACTGCTATTCCCTCTTCTCCGTGAGCTATCGCACCGGGTGTGACGGCACGGATCCGGCGTGTGACGCGGTGGACGCCCGGCTGAGCGCCCCCACGGCGGTCACCGGCCCGCACGGGCCGTTCCACGCCGGCTACAGCTACGACCCCCAATTCGCTTCCAGCGACAGCCAGTTCGGCGACCGGGCCGGCCTGACCCAGGAGGATCTGCGCCGCCAGGTGCGGTTGGAGCCGGTCGACCCGCTCAATGTCGAGGTCCGGATCCCGATGCAGCGGGTGACGCTCGACGAGTCGAGCCCGAACCCCGAATCGGTGACCGGCTTCTACCGGGGACGGCTCATGGACGCCCAGATGGCGGTGGCCGGCGGCTACCCGGCCGGCACCGACTGTCGGGCCGCGGACCCCACCGCGTCGACGACGGTGCTGCCGGTGACCCGCCAGGGGTCGCAGACCCGCTATTGGACCCCCGACCCGGGCAAGCCGATGCTGCGCGAGGCGGTGGTCAACCTCACCATGCCGACCCTGGCCCAGGGTGAGGCGGTCGACATCTGCGTCTTCTGGTATCTGCTGCCCACCCGCTCCTACGACTCCCCGGTGGTCACCTCCATCGAGCAACACCGGGTGGTGCCACCAGCGCGGGCCGCGACCGAGTTGAGCTTCATCAGAGCCACCGGCCCCGGCCCCACCGTGACGGACTGGGACTTCCAGATCGCCGGCAACCGGCGGCTGGACTCCGCCTGCGGCTTCACCGATCGGGCCAACGGTCGGCCGGGTGCCCAGATCCGCATCGGCAGCCCCGGCTTCCTCTGCTCGATCCAGTCCTCGATGTTCGTGTTCGAGCCGCAGGAGATCACCCTGTATGCCGCGCGCCGCCCCACCGGCTCCGGCCACGGCGCGACGCGGGTGTTCATCGACAACCGCGGGTGCGGCTGGGACGGTTGTGGTCCGTCCCGCACGGCCCGGATCCCGCTGGATGACGGCTCCGTGGAGCTCGCGGTGACCAAGGTGCCCTTGTCGCTGGTCCCCTTGTTGCCGGGCGGTTTCATCTCCTCGGTCTGGCGGCCGGATGCCTGGACTCTGGACCCGTTCGGATTCACCTATGTCGCACCGCGACTGGCAACGCCAGCGGTGGGCCCGACGCCTCGGGTCGACACGCTGGGTCTGCGGGTGGTGCCCAACCCGGAGCAGCCCACGACGGCCTTGGACGTCATCTGGCGGACCGACCGGGAGGTGCGGATGGCCATCTCGGCGACACCGACGGTGGCGTTCGTCTTGGCGCCGCCGGGCTGCCGGAGCACCGCGATCACCCTGCCGGATCTGCGGTCGTCCGGGCGGATCACCATCCCCGGGTTGTGCCCGAACACCACCTACCGGGTGAGCCTGCAGATGACCGATCCGAGCACCGGTCAGTCGGTCATCCTGCGCACCGACGAGGGCGGCACCCGGGTGGACGAGCGCGGAGCCCGGGTGGCCAATCTGGTCGGCCGCACCCTACCCAGCCCCCAGGCCCGCAGCGTCACCTATGAGTGGTCGCTGGCAGTCCGCACCGTCGCCGGGGCCACGCCGACGCACGGGGTGATCTCCGATCTGCAGTTCCAGCTCGGTGACCGGTTGCTCGCCGACCGGGTCGCCACCCCCGGTGCCTGTATGCCGCTCGGCGAAGCCAACCGGGTCGCCGGCGGGCAGGGCGGTGGTCAGGATCTGGGTCAGATGCCGATCACCCTGCGGATGACCCTGCACCTGTCCGATGCCGCCGACTGCTCCGGCACCCGCACCCGGCGCACGCTCACCATCCTCGAACCGGTGAACTGGGACGGCGTGACACCCGTGCAGTGGCTGCTGCGCAACGAAGCGGGCGACAGCTTCGTGGTGCTCACGCTGCGCCGGGTGAGTTGATGCCCACCGGCCAGTGGATACCCCGAACACCCCGCGTGATACCTCGACCTGATACCCCGACACCTCTGCCAATCACCAGGAAGGCCCGCATGAACCCTCGATTCCGCACCGCCTCGCTCTCGGCCGCCGCGGTGGCCCTCGCCGGGGCCTCGTCGTGGCCCTCGCCGGCTGCGGCGGCGGCTCCGGCGCCGCCCCCGGCGCGGCTGCCAGTGCAACCCCCAGTGCTGCCCAGAGTGCGGCTCCCGGCGCGGCCACCGGAGCCTCGGGTGGCGCCGCCAGCACCGCCGGCCCCGGCGGCAGCGGCAGCAGCGGCAGCAGCGGCGGGGGCGGGGCGAGCCCTGTCGTCGACAACGCCTGCACCGTCTTCACCCTCGATGACCTGCGGGTCCCGCTGGGCATCACCGACCTCGGCGCCGGCGACAGCACCGGCTTCAAGGTGGTCTACAACAGCGACAAACTGCCGGTCGTGCAATGTGATTGGGAGCAGGGCAGCGGCGCGCCGGAGGACTTCACGATCCACCTCGACGTCTACAACTACGCCACCGTCGAGAAGGCCACCCGTGACCTCGACGACTCCAACGTCAACTTCGGCAGCCTCACCACCGAGGTCGTCACCGGCGTGGCCGACCAGGCCCTCTCGCCCGAGTCGGCACCAAACCGGTGCAGGCGGCGCTCTTCTGGCGCAAGGGCAGCGTCGTCTACCACCTGAACGCGGTGCGCCTGGCCGGCGTCGACCGACCCGCCATGGAGGCCAAGCTCAAGCAGGCCGTGGTGCGCAAGTTCTCCTGAACACATGGACTGAACACGTTTGGCCGGGCCCAGGCCGGAGCCAGGGTCGGGGCCCTCACTCCCCAACACTGAGACTCTGCACGCGTATTGCGTGCAGAGTCTCAGTGTGCCGACACCCAACGTGCCCGCCGACGCCCAGAACCCCAGCGGCGTTCTCACCCCTCGCCCCACACGATAAAGGCCCGCTCACGCGGGCCCTTCGTTGTGGTGGAGCTGCTGGCTCGACATTCCAGAGCAGCGTCGACCCTGGGCGGGGTGCGTCAACGTGTTGAGGGCGCCGGGCGGCGGCGCTCCCCTGAACCCGAGCGGAACCGCCTGCACAGTCTGGAGGACCGACTCTCCGAGGAGACCGTCGCCAAGATCGTCGCTGACTACCGGCGCGGTGTGCCGAGTACTCAGCTGGCGCGCTCGTTGGGGGTCGCGAAGGCAGGCGTTCTCGGTATCCTCCGGGACCACGGTGTCCAGCTCCGCATGCGCCCGATGACAAACAACGAGGTCAAGGAGGCGGTCCGCCTCTACCAACAAGGCTGGTCACTCGCGCGGGTAGGGAGGCAACTCGGCCGTGACCA
>RRZT012702055.1_pt1 | contig 10352 bp, 7 predicted proteins | sample 2165551 | NCBI WGS metagenome assembly RRZT01 (sample SAMN10456910, study PRJNA506462) | wastewater metagenome | biome: wastewater; feature: sludge; material: wastewater sludge; isolation source: wastewater sludge with Escherichia coli K12::gfp cells carrying plasmid... | place: USA: Moscow, Idaho ...
ACCGTTCGCTGGTTGCCGCCGGCGACGCGCGGCACCTCGGCATCTACGGTTTCGGCGCGGCCGCGCACATCATCGTGCAGGTAGCTCGCTGGCAGGGACGCGAGGTCTTCGCCTTCACCAAGCCGGGCGATGTCGAAGGCCAGGCTTTTGCCCGCCAGCTCGGCGCGGCCTGGGCCGGCGGAGCCGACGCAGCGCCACCTCGGGAAATGGACGCGGCGATCCTCTTCGCACCGGTCGGCGACCTGGTACCGCAAGCGCTTCGCCACACGGCCAAAGGCGGCACCGTGGTCTGCGCCGGCATCCACATGAGCAACATTCCCGAGTTCCCTTACGCCATTCTCTGGGGAGAGCGCTGCGTGCGCTCGGTCGCCAATCTGACCCGACGCGACGGCGAAGAGTTCTTTGCCATCGCGCCCAAGGCCGGCGTCCGCACCGAAGTGACACGATTTCCCCTGGAATCGGCCAATGAGGCGCTGCAGCAATTGCGGGCGGGCCAGATTCGCGGTGCTGCAGTTCTCGTCACCGGCTAAAGGTCATGACTTTTCCAGGCACCCCCGATCATGAGTCATGACCGTTTCCCTCTCCCCCGACCCCTCTCCAGCGAGTGGAGAGGGGAGATTCGTGAGTCGCTGACGCGACTTTCACATGAACAGCACCAGGATCTGGCGGCGATCACGACTCGTCAGAAGTTGTAAAGGATCTCGGTATACACGCGGTCCTTGGCGTCGTAGCGACCGAAATACCCTTCAGGTGACCCCTTGAAGATATCGACACCCACCGCCAGGCCCCAGTTCTTTTCGAAATTCCAGTTTACCCGGGGGCGCAGCATCCAGTCGGTTCGGTTCAGGCTGGCGATCCACAGCGCCTGTGCCTCGACCTTGTCGCTGAACTTGTGGTTGAGCAACAGGCTATAACCATATTCTTTGGCCAAGGGAATGATATCCGGATCATGGTTGAAGAAATGGTTCTGGAAGATCTGCATGTTGATCCGGGTATCGGCGAACTGGTTGAAGTCCAGGCCAAGCACCCAGAGCAGCGTGTTCTGCGGCACCACCCCGTTGGCATCGGTCGCATTGGTGACCTCATAGTTGCGACCGCGCGTATACACCACCTCGCCCTTCAGGACCAGCGAACCGAAATCCTTGCCCAGCGTGCCGCCCAACTGATTGATGCGATCATGCCTGGCCTGATAAATCACGGTCGGCAGTGGATCGGTAACGATTGCCCGGTAGAAGGTCGGCGCGACGCTCATGCTGCTGTAGGCAAAGCCAGCCACATCCCAGCCATCGCGCAGCATCGACAGCCGCAGACCATAGTTGGTATTGTCCAGACTGCGCACGGGAATTTTTTCGTTGCGGAACATGCTGGCGACACCCGGAGGTGGCGGCGGCGTGTAGGCGAAAAACTCGGAGCCCGGCTTGCCGATGTTATCGTAGCTGGCGACCGGGATCCAGACCAGTTCGGCGTGGAAATCGTTCTTGAAATACTCGGCCCTGGCTGCCCATTGTGGGATACGCAGGATATCGAAGGTCGGCAGGATGAACTGCCGCATGTCCTTGGCGGAGACGACGTCGCCGAACAGCAGCCCGACCATTTCACCCCAGACGATCTGTTGCCGGCCGAGGCGGAAGTCCCAATCCCCGGCGCCAACATCGAGATAGTTTTCGCGCAGCAGGACATTGAAGCGTTGATTATCCGCCACCGCCTGCGGATAGAAATCGGTGAAGGTATAGGTCGCGTCATAGTCGACACGCGCGCCCAGTTTCCATTTGACATGGCTACCGAGATCGCCCTGCGTGCTCAGATCGACGCGGGTCATCATTTCCGACCAGTGTCGTGGCTTGGGCCAGTCATAGGCCATCACGTTCTGGATGAACCCCTTGAAAGCCGCTGCACGTGCCGACGATTGCTCGGCAATGGCTGCGGCCTGCGGAGGCAAAGGCCGATCATCGCCAAACAAGGATTCCCGACTGGCAGGCTGGTCTGCAGCCGCTTCGGGCTCGTCGTCGCCAAACAGGCTATCCCTGCTCGTCGGCAGGGCGTCGGCCGACTTGGCGGCGAGCAGAATGCGCGTTGACCTGCTCGCCCAGCGGTCGGACACGTCGACCTCGGAGCGGCCGGTGCTGCCCGTGGGGTCACTCGCCACGGCCATCGGTGAACTCAGCAGAGCCGCGACGGCGAGGCAAACGCGATGCCGGCTAATTCTTCTGATCTGCATTGCGGTCTTCATCGTCATCTTCCATGGAGGTATTCAACAGGTCGGCAGATTGGCTGAACCATTCATCGTTGTCATTGTTGAGAGGGCTTTCGGGCTTGCAAGCGGGCAAGAAAATCCACTTCCCGCCGGAAGGACGCTTGCCGAGCGTGATGACTTCGCCATCCTCGATGCGGATCTGACGGCGAGCATTGTTGATCACCCGATCATCGTGGGTCGAGAATATGAAAGCCGTGCCCTGCGAGCGATTGATTTCTTTCATCAGGAAAAGGATTTCCTTGCTGGTCTGACGATCGAGATTCGCCGTCGGTTCGTCCGCCAGCACAATCGCCGGATGGATTGCCAACGCTCTGGCAATCGCCACCCGCTGGCGCTGACCACCACTCAACTGATTCGGGCGATTCGCCGCGTATTTCGACAAACCGACGACATCCAGGAAATATGCGACGCGTTTCCGACGCTCGGTGCTCGAAAGATCCTTGCGGTGCAGCAGAGGATATTCGACATTCTCGGCGGCTGACAACACCGGCAACAGATTGAAGGTCTGAAAGATGAAACCGATCTTGCGCGCCCGAAGATCGGCCAACTGATCAGGCGTCCGCCCACTCACATCCTCACCATGGATGTAGATCTTGCCGCGGCTCGGCGTGTCGATACAACCGATCAGGTTCAACAGGGTGGTCTTGCCACTGCCCGAAGGACCTGCAATCGCGAGGAAGACACCAGGCTCGATACTCAAAGGAATGTCCTTCAGGGCTTGGACTTTCTGTTCGCCAAGTAGATAATCCTTGTATACATGTTCTATGCGGACAATGGGTTCGAGCATGCTCATCGGTGGCACTTCCTGCCAACCGCGTCGACGGTCAGCACAATGGGTTGAATACTATGGAAATCATGATCATCCGCCATCTTGGTGTCAACACTGCCTTGGCACTCCTGTTTGCCATTGTCCTGGCCTGTGCTGTGCCGGCCCGGGCGGCGGAGTCCGTTTCGCAAACCGCGGGCGACGATGCCGAGGCCCGGCAGATCGTTGAAAAGGCCGACCAGGTTCGCTTCCCTGCGGATGGTTTTCAGGTGGACGTCAGCATCACGACGACCGGCAGCGGGCAGGATGCCGAGGTGCGCAAGTACCGCGTGCTTTCCAAGGGCAACACCAACAGTGTCGTGATGGTCACCGAACCGGCTTCCGAACGTGGCCAGATCCTGCTGATGAAAGGTCGTGACCTGTGGGTTTTCATGCCCGACGTTTCGCAGCCGATTCGGCTCTCCCTCTCGCAACGGCTGACCGGCCAGGTCGCCAACGGCGATCTGGCGCGCGCCAACTTTGCTGCCGACTACAACCCCAGGCTGCTACGGAGTGAAAAAATCGGCAACGAAGAATATCACGTCCTCGAACTGATCGGCGTCGACCGCGGCGTCACCTACCAGCGGGTACTCTACTGGGTCCGGACCAAGGACTTCTGGCCTTTCAGAGCGGAGTTCTATTCACTCTCCAACCGCCTGCTGAAGACCTGCAAATACGAGAACTTCAAGACCATGGAGGGAAAAAAGCGGCCGACGCGACTGGTCATGGAAGACGCTCTGCGTGGTGGCGAACAGTCCGTCCTCGAGTATGGGGGCATGAAGTTGCGGGATCTGCCGGACAAGGTGTTCACCAAGGACTATCTCAAGAAGCTCGATTAGCGATCCCCTGCCGTCATCGCGATGTATAGTTTGCCGGAACCGATACGCCAGGCCATGGAGTCGGGACGCGCGCCATCGCCGCCGCAGATACTGCTGCGACTCCTGCAGATGGTGGACGATGACGGCACGACCATGGCCGAACTCGCCAGGCTGGTCGAGCAGGATCCCGGCTTGTGCACCCGGATTCTGACTGCTGCCAACTCATCCGCTCTCCGACGAGGCAATCCCCTGCGCAGTATCGAGAGTTGCCTGCTGGCGCTCGGCACCCGCCTGGTTCGTTCGATCGCGACCTGCCTGTCGGTTCAGAGCCTGTTTGACGAAAGGACAGCCACGCGGGCGGTCGACCTGTCGGCGTTCTGGACCCACTCGCTGCTGGTTGCCGAGTTGTCCCGCAGCCTGGCGGCAGCAACCGGTTATCAGCGACCCGACGAGGCCTATCTGGCTGGACTGCTGCATGATGTCGGAGAACTCATTCTGCTTTCGGCTCTGGGCGAACCCTATCTGCAAATCCTCGCCGCGTGTCCCGACGAAAGTGCGCTGTCGGCAATGGAAACGGAACAGCTCGGCGTTCACCATGGCGAGATCGGCAGCTGGCTCGCAGATCAGTGGCATCTTGATTCACTGCTTGCCGATGGCATTCTTTTCCACCACTTGCCGGCCGAACAGATCGTGACCGGCACGCAGCTGATCCAGGTGGTGTGGCTGGCGCACGCACTGGCCTGCGACGACGAGGTACCCGAGAAATTCGGGAAGCTCGCAGAGCAGATGTTCGGCAATACCGGCGATGGTCTACTGGGTGGAATGCGTGCTGAGGCAGCGCAAAGAATGTGCATGATTGCCGACGCCATCGGCATTACGCCCCAGGACTACCCGGCGTGCAGCAGCGCCGGCGGCCTGCCGCGAGTGCTCGGCATGGTCACCCGCTCCATACCCGATACCTATGGCCAGATCGCCCACATCATCGGCAACAAGGCTCTGATGCAACCTCTGCAGGATGATCTCTTCGCGCTCGATACCGCTGCCGAGGTATTTCTCGGCCTGCGTGAGTCCGCACGCATCCTGTTTGATCTGAATCACCTCGCTTTCCTGCTGTGCGACCCGCCGGATGGCCGGCTGACGGGCATGGGCATCGCCGGACAAGCTGCTGTTTTCAGTCAGGTCAGCATTCTTCCCGAGGCACAGCGAAGCCTGGTGGCAGCAGCGGCACTCAGCAAGCAGATCCGGTCTTCCTACGACCGTGATCCCTTACCCGCAAAGTCCCTGATGGACCTGCAGTTTGCCCGGGCTTTTTCGAGCAACGGCCTGTTGTGCATTCCGATGATCGGACACGGACGAACGGTCGGGGTCATCGTCGCCGGTCTGAGTGCTGGCCAGTACGCTCGCCTTGGTCGCCGCCTGCCGGGACTGGCCAACTTCGGACGAATTGCCGGCGGCAGTCTGGAAAGTTGGCGCGCAGCCCAGGAAGTCCGCGCACAGACCGAGGACGCGGTCGTGGCGCGCTTCACTCGCCAGTCCAGACGCATCGTGCACGAAGCGGGAAACCCACTGAGCATCATCAAGAGCTACCTCAGGATTCTGGGCGCAAAGCTGCCACAGGCAACCGATGCTCGCCACGAGCTGAACATTCTGACGGAAGAAATCGAACGGGTGGCCAGCATTGTGCAGCGCATGAGCGATACTCCCGAGGCACAGGCCGATGAGCACACGCTTGACCTCGGCAAGCTGCTGCGCGAACTGCTGCTGCTCTATCGCGAGGTGCTTTTCGATTCGCGCGGCATTACCGTCGAAACGGTCCTGCCGGCGCAGACCGTGCGCATCGCTTGTGATCGTGACAGCATCAAACAGATCCTCCTGAATCTGTGGAAAAATGTCTCCGAAGCGCTTTCCAGAGGGCAACGCTGCAAGATCTCGCTGACCGACGGCATTCTGCATCAAGGGCAGCACTTCGCCGAACTGAAGATCGAAGACAACGGGCCTGGCATCAGTGAAGAAGCCATGCGTGTACTGTATCGCCCGGCCGAAGTGCGCAGCGCAGGAAACCGCGGCATCGGGCTGTCGATCGTCGGCGCACTGATACAGCGCCTGGGAATCCTGGTGAGCTGCCGCAGCAAGCCAGGTTTGGGAACCATGATCGCCTTGCTGGTGCCCATACCGGAGCGGACGCCGTCCCTGGGCAGCGGCGAAAGCCAGCCACAGCAGAAGACCATCCCGTCGCCGGACACCGCTCAGGAGCAACCATGAAGGCCATCGCGAATTTTGATTTTTCGCCGCAAAGCCCGGACATCCAGGAGACCCCCTGCAATATCCTGATCGTCGACGACGAGGAGCGGATCCGGGAGGCCTATCGTCACCTGCTGGCTGGCGAGGGACGCATTATCGAGGAATGCGGCAGCGGCAACGAAGCCCTTCGTCGGCTTGACCATCGCGACATCGATGTTCTGATCCTCGATCTCATGCTGCCCGACATCAATGGGCTGGAAATCATGGAATGGATGCTGCACCAGCATGTGCCGACGGCGGTGGTCGTCTTCAGTGGCGACGAGTCAATCGACTCGGCAATCCGTGCCCTGCGCCACGGCGCCTTTGAATTCATTCGCAAGCATGGCGATCCCCAGGAACTCATCGACACCGTAGACCGCGTCCTGCGTCGCCGCCGCGTCGAACGGGAACACGCCCTGATGACGGTTCGCCTGGAGCAATCCGAACGTTTGCATCGCTTTCTGGTGGAACAGTCACCGGACATCATCTATACGCTCGACAAGGATGGTGCCTTCATTTTCGTCAACGGCCGTGTGCAGGCATTGCTCGGTTACACCCGTGAAGAACTCCTGGGCAAGCATTACTCGATGATCGTTTATCCGGACGATCTGGAACATGCCCGCTTTGCCTTCAACGAACGGCGAATCGGTGACCGGGCAAGCACCAACGTCGAAATCCGGCTGCAGACGAAAAACCAGGGGGTGCGCCACTTCGAAAACCGGACCATCGTCGCCATCCTCAGTGCACAGGGCATCTATGCCACCAATGAGGAGCCGGCCAGCCGGTATTTCATGGGCACCTCCGGCGTTGCGCGGGACATCACCGACCGCAAGAAGGCCGAGGAAACGATCGCTTTCCAGGCCTTTCACGACCTGCTAACCGGTCTTCCCAACCGGATCCTGTTCAAGGACCGACTGGGAGTTGCCCTGAAGCAGGCGAAAAGGAAAAACAAGCGAGTGGGTGTGATGTTCATCGACATCGACCGCTTCAAGCTGGTCAACGACACCTTCGGCCACGCCGAGGGCGACCTGCTCCTGCGTGCGATCGCGAGCCGGCTGTCGGCCACGCTGCGCCGCGGCGACACCCTCGCCCGCCTCGGCGGCGACGAGTTCACCGTGCTGCTCCCGGACATCAACCAGCCCGAGGACGCGGAGGTGATCGCGCGCAAGGTGCTGGAGGCGCTCGCCACCCCGGTGCGGCTGAGCCAGGGCGAGTTCCGCGCCACGGTCAGCGTCGGCATCGCGCTCTTCCCGCGCGACGGCACCACCGCCGAGGACCTCACCCGCCACGCCGACGCGGCGATGTACCAGGTCAAGCGCTCGGGCAAGAACGCCTTCCGCTTCTTCGACCCCGAGCTCAACAGCCGCCACCGCGACCGCATCGCGCTCGAGAACGACCTGCGCGGCGCCGTCGCGCGCGGCGAGCTCGACCTTCACTACCAGCCCCAGGTCAGCCTGGCCACGCGAGACATCGTCGGCCTCGAGGCCCTGCTGCGCTGGAACCATCCGAGCCTGGGCGCGATTCCGCCGACGACCTTCATCCAGGTGGCCGAGGAGGTCGGGCTCATCGGCGAGCTCAGCAACTGGGTGCTGGAGACCGCGTGCACGCAGCTCGCGCGCTGGCGGGCGGACGGCGTGATCGCGCCGCGCGTGTCGATCAACCTGTCGGCCTGCGACTTCCAGCGCGGCGACGTGGTCGGCAAGATCCGCGCCTGCCTCGGCCGCCACGACGTGGCCCCCGATCGCCTCGAGGTGGAGATCACCGAGAGCCTGATGATGAACGACACCGCCGACATCGCCGCCAAGGTGCGCGCGCTGCGCGAGGCCGGCATCAGCGTGGCGATCGACGACTTCGGCACCGGCTACTCGGCGCTCGCCTACCTGCAGCGCTTCCCGGTCAGCACGCTGAAGATCGACCGCAGCTTCGTGCGCGACCTCGAGGGCCCGATGACCAACCCGATCATCTCGGCGATCACCGGCATCGCGCGCGGCTTCGAGCTCGACCTGGTCGCCGAAGGGGTGGAGAGCCTCGAGCAGGCCGACGCGCTGCGCGCGCTCGGCTGCGAGGTCATGCAGGGCTATCTGTTCGCCCGCCCCGCCCCGGCCGCCGACGTGCTCGGCTGGCTGCGCCAGCCCGAGCGCCTCTTCCCCGGCGCCGGCAACGCCGGCCTGCAGGCCGCACCGGCATAAAAAAGCCGGCTTGAGCCGGCCCTGGAGGCATGCGGACCGGCTGCGCCGGCCCGGGATGCGGCATTACTTGAGCGACAGGACCCAGTCGACCAGCGCCTTGGCGTCGGCGGCATTGACCTGCGGGTTGGGGGGCATCGGGACCTTGCCCCAGGTGCCCACGCCACCCTTTTGCACCTTGTCGGCGAGCATCGCCGCGGCATCGGCCTGGCCGGCGTACTTGGCCGCGATTTCCTTGTACGAGGGGCCGACCAGTTTCTTGTCCACCGCGTGACAGGCCAGGCAGTTCTTGGACTTGGCCAGCGCCTCGGACGCGAACGCGGGCGAAGCGGAGAGGAGACCAGCAGCGACCGCAGCAGCAACGAGAGCCTTCATATTCCTTACCTCTTGGTGTTGGTTGTTACAGGGATGTATTAAACCACCGCATGCGCCCGTTTGGGCAGGGCCCGCACACGATGTTGCACATTTGCCGCGCATGCTGTCACGGTATGCGACGCCCTCACTGGCGCACTTCCATCGCCTCGTCCGCGCGCAACCCGGCGCGGCTGGCACGGAAGGGGTTGATGTCCAGCCCGCCACGGCGGGTGTAGCGCGCCCACACCGCAAGCTCCTGCGGCTTGCAGCGCGCCATGAGATCGCAGAACACGCGCTCCACGCACTGCTCATGGAACTCGTTGTGGGCGCGGAAGGACACCACGTAGCGCAGCAGGCCCTCGCGGTCGATCGCCGCGCCGCGGTAGCGCACGACCAGGGTGCCCCAGTCAGGCTGACCGGTGACCAGGCAGTTCGACTTCAGCAGGTGCGAGTACAGCGTCTCCTCCACCTCCGGCCCCTCGGCGCGCAGGGTCTCCGGGCAGGGCTGGTAGCGCTCGATGTCGATCTCGAGGGCGTCGAGGCAGACGCCCTCGGGATAGCCGAAGCGGCGCCCGGGGCGCTCGTGCAGCGGCCGCAGCACCACGGTCACTGCGGCACCGGCCGCCGCCGAGAGGTCGCGCGCGATGGTCGCGCGTACCTCCTCCACGCTCGCGCAGCGCTGCTGGTTGAAGGAGTTCAGGTAGAGCTTGAGCGACTTCGACTCGATCAGCCGCGGCGAGGCGGCCGGCACGCGGAACTCGCCGAGCGCCACCACCGGCTTGCCGCGCGCATCCAGCCAGGAGAGCTCGTAGGCGTTCCACAGGTCCTCGCCGACGAAGGGCAGCGCGTCGGCGTGCAGGCCGAGCTCGTCGCGCTTGAGCTGGCGGGCGATCGGGAACAGCAGCTCGGGGGCGTAGGTGTCGCGGTAGGCGACCGCCTGGCCGAGCAGGGATTCTTCTGCGCCGTGGCGGCGGGGCGTGTCTGGGTTCATCGTGGGTCCTGCAAGCATTCAGATCCGGGCCGGGGCGAACAGGGCAGCCAGGTCGACATGGGCCTCGATCGCATCGGCGAGGCGGTCGAGATCGGCCTCGCGGCGGGCGGCGAGATCGACCGCGCCAGCCCCTTCCAGCGCCTGCGCGTCCAGCCCCGCCCAGGCGAGCAGCGCGGACAGCGCCGCAGGGGCGTCGAAGAGGCCGTGGACGTAGGTGCCGAGGAGCTGCCCGTCGGCGGAGATCGCGCCGTCGGGCCGGGTCGGCGCGTCCCCGTCCCCGTCCTGCGCCAGCCACAGCGCCGGCCTCGCCAGCGCCGGGCCGGAGGTGACGCCCATGTGGATCTCGTAGCCGGTCACGTCCGCGTCGAGCCCGTGCTGTGCATCGGACCGGTCGTGGCACGACAGGTTCGCGAGCCGGCCGCGCAGGTTGCGCAGCTGCTTGTGCTGCTCGAGCACGGTGTCCACCTCGAGCAGGCCCAGCCCGGCCATGGTACCGGGCGCGCCTTCGAGGCCGAGCGGATCGGACAGCTCGCGGCCGAGCATCTGGAAGCCGCCGCAGATGCCAATCACCTTGCCGCCGTAGCGCAGGTGACGGCGGATCGCCGCCTCCCAGCCCTGCGCGCGCAGCCAGGCGAGGTCGGCCTGTACGCTCTTGGAGCCGGGC
>RRZT011268572.1_pt1 | contig 10351 bp, 6 predicted proteins | sample 2165551 | NCBI WGS metagenome assembly RRZT01 (sample SAMN10456910, study PRJNA506462) | wastewater metagenome | biome: wastewater; feature: sludge; material: wastewater sludge; isolation source: wastewater sludge with Escherichia coli K12::gfp cells carrying plasmid... | place: USA: Moscow, Idaho ...
CAGCCAGCGACTGTTGGCTTCGCGGGCCTCGGGGGACATGTCATCCCGGGTGTAGGGCTCGACGAACGATTTATAGGTGCCGACGCGGAAGACATGGGGGGTGATGTTGAACTTATCCAGGGCTGACTTGTAGTAGAAGTTGTACAACCCCAGCCCCTGCAGCATCACGGCGCCTGCCGGATCGAGTAGTATCTGGTCGGCATGGGCGGCCAGCAGATATTGATGCTGGACGAAGAAGTCACCACCGGCCACCACAGGTTTGCCGCTGCGACGGAAGTTATCAAGAGCCTGGGTAATTTGCCCAAGTTTGCTCAGGTTGCTGGACTCCAGATCCTGCAACTGCAGAACTATCCCTTTGATTTTGGGATCTTTGGCTGCCTGGTCAATGGCATAGACCACATCGCTGACCAGGGTTTCTGTTGGCTTCTCATCGCCATCGATCCACTTTTTCATCAGGCGGCTGGAGGTCTCCTCGATGCTGTTCTGTTCAACCAGCTGGCCGGAGAGATTGAGAACCAGGGCTCCGGACTCGAGCTTGAGTTGATCCTGCTCGTCGTGGCTCACCGCAAGGATGAACAGCACGAGCAGCACCAGGAACAGCAGGTTGATCACCAGTTGGCGGGTGAAGTTCAAGCCGCGCCAGAGTGTTTGCAGTAGCCATTTGAATGGGCGAAGAATGGTAGCCATCCGTATCTCATCTCCGGAATAGTAGGAGCCCCATTATGGGGGGGAGCCGGGAAAATACCAAGGATGCGATCGCGACCACGAATGGGGGAATCGCTTTTGCTGCATCTGGCCGAGGTTACTATTCTCAAACCGTTGCTTTACTTCCTGCAGGAGCCGCCATGCCTCACTATCCCCACCTGTTCACCCCCCTGGATCTGGGATTTACCCAGCTGAAGAACCGGGTGGTCATGGGGGCTATGCAGACCGGGCTTCTGGCTGCATCCCATGGGGTCGAGCGGCTGGCGGCATTTTACCGGCTGCGAGCAGAGAACCAGGTGGCACTGATCATCACAGGGGGGGTTTCTCCGACGCTACGCGGCTGCCGTCAACTGGATGCGACCGAGCTAAGCGCACCACGTCATCTGAAGAGCCACCAGGTCGTGACCAGGGCTGTGCATGAGGCAGGGGGCAAAATCGCCCTGCAGTTACTGCATGCCGGCCGCTATGCCCAGCATCCGTTAGCGGTCGCCCCATCCCCCCTGCGGGCACCAGGCCTGCCGTTTACTCCCCATGAGTTAACCGATCAGCAGATCCGGCAGTTGATCCGCGACTTTGCCTATTCGGCAGACTTGGCTCGGGAGGCTGGTTACGATGGTATCGAATTGAACGGAGCGGGAGGCTACCTGCTCAATCAGTTCCTATCGCGGCGAACCAATTTGCGACAGGATGGCTGGGGTGGTGATTTGGCCGGGCGTATGGCCTTGGTGCTGGCGGTGGTGCAGGCTATCCGGCAGGCGGTTGGTCGAGATTTCATCCTGATTTTCCGTCTGTCGATGCTGGAGTTGGTCGAGCAGGGGGCTACGCGCCACGAGGTTGTTCAACTCGGCGAGGCTGTGGTCGCGGCGGGAGTCAATCTCATCAGTGCCGGAATTGGCTGGCAGGAGTCACGGATCCCCACGCTGGACTGCTCTGTGCCGCCGGGAGCCTTTAGCTGGGTGACCGGCTTGCTGCGCGATCAGTTGTCTGTCCCCCTGATTGCCACGCATCGCATCAACACCCCCGAGCTTGCCGAGTCCATTCTGGCTAGTGGCGAGGCCCAACTGGTGGCTCTGGCTCGTCCGCTGTTGGCGGATCCCGAGTTTGTCAGTAAGGCGGCTCGCGGCGACGGTGCCGCCATCAACCGCTGTGTCGCTTGTAATCTCAACTGTCTGGATCGAGTCAGCGAAGGCAATGTCATCAGCTGTTTGGTGAATCCACAGGCCTGTCATGAAACATTACGAGTCAGTCGTCCAGCCCGGAGCAGCAAGCGGCTGGCTGTGATTGGCGGTGGCCCAGCGGGCATGGCCTTCGCCTCTCAGGCTGCCGAGCGAGGACACAAGGTCACCCTGTATGAGCAGTGTACTGAACTGGGTGGACAACTGTTGCTGGCCAGCCAGATCCCCGGCAAGGGGGAGTTCGTGGAAACGATCCACTATTTTCGCCAGCGCTTGCTGGCAGCGGGTGTCAAGTTGGTATTGGGGGCCCGGCAGGATGGGCACAGTTTGCTGAGTCTGCCGGTTGATGAGTATGTGGTAGCCACAGGAGTGACACCGCGTTTGCCGGACATCCCGGGCATTGATCACGCCAGGGTATTGACTTATCAGCAGGTGCTCGAAGAGCCACAGCCGTTGGGCAAGCGGATCGCCATCCTGGGAGCTGGTGTCATCGGTTTCGATCTGGCTCATTATCTGCTGGGGGGGCAGACATTGACTCGGGAGCCCTGGCTGGCTCGCTGGGGGATCGATACAACACTGGATTTGCCGGGGGGCATTGGTGAGCCAGCGCCGCAGGCCAACACGCGAACGCTCTGGTTGCTGCAACAGCGTAGCGGCAAGGTGGGGGATGGCCTAGGCTACAGTACGGGTTGGCTACAGCGCCAGCAGTTGCGACAAGCCGGAGTGTTCATGTGGAGTGATGTAAGCTGTCTGGGGATTGACGACTGTGGCTTGCATATCCGGCATGGCGAGGAGACGAAGACACTCCCCGTCGATCAGATCATCCTCTGCGTCGGCCAGGAGTCCTGCACGGACATCTCGACCGTGCTGACGCTATCGGGGCGGCCGGTACACCAGATTGGCGGTATCTGTTCTGCACGAGAAATAGATGCCAGTCTTGCCATTTTGCAGGCTACCGACTTGGCGCTGCAGATCTGATGGGGTGTTTCCATCGACGATTGCCAGCTATCAACGGCGCCTTTGGCTGCAGCTTGGGTGCTCATCCAGCCAATGCCGGATGACCTGCAGGCATAGCTTAGGATCGTCGAGAACTAGTTGGTGAAGCAGCTTTTGCATCTGGCGCTCCGCCTGCTGTCCCTGAAGTGGATTTGTGGGCGGCAGCGGTGGTTGCCGGGGGCTGTTTTTCATGGATACTGTCCGTTAGCAATTAATTGACTCTAAATAGCTGATCCTAATTATGCTACATCGACAAGGAAGCACACGCTGACACGCCGTGAACCCATCCAGGCTGCGCCGCGCCATCCCTGGCGCAGAGGGTCAGCTTAGTGCTACCTAAGTCGCTGTGATGAGTGATCTGCTATTTGGAACAGCCATTTAGCCCTTTCGCGCCGAGGTGATTCATGGACGCCCTTTCATTATTGCTGCACCGTCAGTCGATGGCCCAACTCCAGGAGCCAGCCCCTTGTGGTGAGGTGCTTGAGCGGATACTCCAGGCTGGGTTGCGGGCCCCGGATCATGGTGCATTGCATCCGTGGCAATTTTTACTGGCTCAAGGCGACGGACGGCAACGGCTAGGAGAGCTGTTCGCCGAGGTGGCTCTGGCGCGGGAGATGTCGCCGGATGCCATCGAGAAGGCGCGCAAAGCTCCGCTTCGTGCTCCTCTGGTCATTACGGTTGTGGCTCGTATTCAGCCCCATGACAAGGTTCCGCCCCTGGAACAACAGTTGTCGGCTGGCTGTGCGGTCATGGCGATGCAGATGGCTGCCCAGGCTCAGGGATTTGGTGGCATCTGGCGCTCAGGCTGGTTCATCTTCGATCGATTGATCCATCAAGCTCTCGGACTGCATGAGTCGGATCAGATCGTCGGATTCCTCTATCTGGGCACCCCGGCGACCACGCCGAAACCCCCGCGATCTCTGGCCAGTGATGCCTTCATCCGCTACCTATGACGACAGCGCGGCTGAACCATCTTGAGGATATAGAACCGATTTCGCTAGCTTATGGACTCTGTGACTTGATCCCGCCCGCTGAAACAGGCATGTTGGCGGCCCTTTCGCGAATAGGACATCGGTGTTGATGAGCAACAGGCATTCGGCTCTGGATATGGCCCTGCTACTTGGGCTCTGGTTGGTCTGGGGATACAGCTGGATTGCCAGCAAGTTAGGGCTCTCCTACGCCTCAGCCCTGCAGATGGCCGAATATCGTCTGTCTCTGGCCTTGTTGACCCTCGGTGGCTTGTTGCTTTGGCGTCGCAGTTCCTGGCAATTACCACCGCTGTGGCCGACGCTCTGTTTGGGATTGACCCAAACCACGGGCTTTACCCTCTTCTCGACCCTGGCTTTGTTGGAGGCGGGAACCGGTAAGGTCACCATCCTCTGCTACACGATGCCGTTTTGGACCCTGCTGTTGGCCCGCCTGTTTCTGGGGGAACACCTGCGCCCCTTGCAATGGTGGGCTGTGCTCTTGGCGTTTGCCGGCCTTGTCTGTGTGCTGACACCATGGCAAGCCTGGCCCAGCTGGCGCGGCGATCTGCTGGCACTGGCGGCCGGTTTTTGCTGGGCTCTGTCGGCCATCATCGCCAAACGGTTGCGGCAGAAACACCAGGTGGAGACCCTCGGCCTGACCTTCTGGCAACTGCTGTTCGGCCTGTTGCCACTGTATGGCTTGTCACTCTTCTGGCCGCAGCCTGCGGTCGATTGGCAACCCGAGTTCTGGGCAATTCTGCTGTTCAACGGCTGTCTGGCGGCGGGCCTCGGCTGGCTCGTCTGGTTGCATCTGTTGTCGCGGTTGGCGGCTGGAGCCGCCGGCCTGAATACCCTGGCGATCCCGGCTGTGGCTCTGCTGTTTGCCTGGTGGCAGTTGGGGGATGTGCCGTCACTCGCTGAGTGGATTGGCATGGCGCTGATTGCCTCGGCTCTGGCGCTACTGGCAACCATGAGTTACTGGGGAGAGCGACCGCCTCTGGCCGCTTAGTCGGTCACGCCCGGTATTCGATGCTTAGCCTCAATCGCGCCACTCGGTGCGACGAGCTATGTCATCAGGCAGCCGGATACCCCAGCGCGCCAGGGCGGATCGACTGAATAGATACTCACCGCGAGGGGCAATCCGTGGCGGAAATGAGACCCCTTGGTGTTCACTTAATATCTTGCGAGCCAGATTGGCGGCTGTCTCTCCTTGCTGCTGTCCACTGATAACCAGACCACCAATAGCCAGTTGTGGACCTATGCTGAAATCCCAGAATGAAAACAACGGCACCTGGGTGTTTTGCCCGGTCCAGGCCAGGACCTGATCGGCACATTGATACTGACCGAGGCGATCTGTGATGGTGTGATACAGACCGACGAAGATCAGGGCATAGCCGTTGTTCTTGGCCTGATCCACCTCCTGCTTCCAGAGCTCGTAGTTGTTAATCTGCTTGATGTCGACGGTCATGTTACCCAATTGCAGGCTGTTCTGGTTGCCAAATTCCGCTGCGATGGCGGTGTGCGATACATCACTGTCATCAAACAGGATCAGGGCTCGTTTGGCATTTGGTACCAACTGCCCCATCTCGTGGATATTACGCTTCATCAAGGGGCGTTCGAGTACACCAGTCAGATTCTTCACGCCATAGAATCCACTGCGTCTGGGATTGCCATTCATCCCTAGATAGACCACGGGGGTGTTGTTTGCCGTGATGCGTAAAGCCAGCAGGTTGATGGCGTTATCGTCGCCGAGAATCACCAAATCGGGGTTCATTGCCAAATAGGCATTCCAAGCCTTGTTGGCCTGCTCGTTAAACGACTCTTTGGCTATCCGTTTGGTATCCAGATAGAAGAAGTGGAGGGTGTTATCGGTGCCAAGCTGCTGTCGCAGGGCCTGACGGTAACTGGCGTCCCATGGGTGTTGATAGTGATAGCTTTCGATGACCAGAATGTTGGCCGCAAAAAGCGGCTGCAGGCAGAGCAAGCCAAACAGACAGAAAAGTCGCAGTGCACTGCGTGGCCAGCGGTCAAACATGGAGAGCACACTAGTGGGGAAATTCATGATCTAGTGATATCAAACTGCACTGTTCTTTACTCTGAGCTAGCTCGCGTTACCGGGATCTTGTTGTCTCTTGATGGTTGATTTTTTGCACCTCAAGAGAGATATCGCCATCGAGGAGTCTGGTTTTAACTCGTTGACCAGGAACAACATCTTCGACTGACCGGATCAACTTCCCCTGCTCATCCTGAGTGATGCTGTAGCCTCTCGCCAGCGTCGATAATGGACTGATGGCGTTCAGGCGGGTTGCCAGCAGGAGCTGGCGATGTTGCCTCTGCTCCCACAGTTGCTGCCAATTCAGCATCAAGGCCTGCTGAAGTTGCTGCAGACGCTGTTTAGCCTCTCGCACATGGAGGCGAGGAGAGCTCTGCTGCAGGCGATCGCGGAGGCGCTCCTGATGATGCCGGGCCTGGGTTAATCGTCGTTGCATACCGAGTCGCAAACGCTCCTGGCATTCATCCAATCGCTGCTGCTGTTGTTGCAGGCGACGTTCAGGATGCTGATGGTGCAGCGAGCGCTGCAACAGTGCAAAACGGTGGGCGAGAGCGGTCAGTTGCCGCTGGTGAGCCCGTTGTAGACGCCCCCACAGCGTCTGCAGCCGTTGCCGCAGTTCGCCCTGATCCGGCGTGACCAGCTCAGCAGCCGCCGACGGGGTTGGGGCGCGCAAGTCAGCGGCAAAGTCACTCAGTGTCACATCGCTCTCGTGGCCTACCGCACTGACGATGGGCAAGGGGCTGGCCGCGATGGCGCGTACCAGTCGTTCATCGTTGAAACACCAGAGATCCTCGATGGAGCCGCCGCCACGGCCAATGATGAGCAGATCGCATTCGCGACGGCGATTGGCACGATTTAAGGCGGCGATCAACTGCTCGGCCGCCTGTTCGCCTTGCACCATGGCCGGATAGAGGATCACCGGGATGCCGGGGGCGCGCCGGCGCAGCACTGTGAGTAAATCGTGGATGGCGGCGCCGGTGGGTGAGGTGATGAGGCCGATGCAGCCCGGATGAGCGGGGAGAGGGCGTTTGCGCTCGCTGGCAAACAGCCCTTCGGCCTGCAGCCGCTGTTTGAGCTGCTCCAGTTGCAGTTGAAGTTGCCCAGCGCCGGCCGGTCGCATGGTCTCTATGATGAGCTGGTAGTCACCACGTGGTTCATAGAGCGAGAGGCGAGCCTGCACCAGAACCTGCTGCCCCTCTTGCGGCCGAAAGGCGACGCGGCGGTTTTGTCCGCGAAACATGGCACAGCGCACCTGAGCGCCAGAGTCCTTGAGCGAGAAGTACCAGTGTCCTGAGCTGTGCAGTACCAGGTTGGAGATTTCACCCACGAGCCATACCAGCCCCATCTCCTGCTCCAGCAGGATACGCACGGCACTGTTGAGACGGCTTACGGTGAAAATCGTTGGGCTTGCTTCTGGCACTGGGGCGTCCTCTGGGACATCTCGGGGAGGCCATTATCCGGGAGTCGGCTCGCTGGCGAAAAGCATTTTCGTAAAATAACAACAAAAAGAGCTTTACCAACCGGGATCAACTGCCTAGAATTCCGCTGCAATATTTTACCCACCCTCAAACCTCCTTAACGGTGAGATATTGCCATGTTGCGTATAGCCAAAGAAGCCCTGACCTTCGACGATGTTTTGTTGGTTCCGGCTCATTCTCAAGTGTTACCCCATACCGCTGATCTGCGTACTCGCCTGACCAAGGATATTGTTTTGAATATCCCAATGGTCTCTGCTGCCATGGATACCGTCACTGGTGCCCGTCTGGCGATTGCCCTGGCGCAGGAAGGTGGTCTTGGTTTCATCCACAAGAACATGTCTATTGAACAGCAAGCCGAGAAGGTTCGCCGCGTCAAGAAGTTCGAAAGTGGTATCGTTGCCAGCCCTGTCACTGTTCACCCCGAGATGACCATTGCCGAGATCAAGGAGTTGACTCACTCCTGTGGTTTTGCCGGTTTCCCTGTGGTGACTGCTGCCGGTGAACTCGAAGGCATCATCACCGGTCGTGACGTTCGTTTCGTCACCGATCTGTCGATGAAGGTCCACGAGGTGATGACCCCCAAGGCTCGTCTGGTGACGGTGCGTCAGAATGCCTCCCGTGAGGAAGTGCAGAGCCTGATGCAGAAACACCGTATCGAGAAGGTGTTGATCACCGACGATGCGTTCCACCTGACCGGCATGATCACCGTCAAGGATTTCCAGAAGGCCGAGCGTAAGCCCAATGCCTGTAAGGATGCCCTGGGTCGTCTGCGCGTCGGTGCTGCGGTCGGTGCCGGTGCCGGTAATGACGAGCGGGTTGCTGCTCTAGTCGAAGCCGGTGTGGATGTTCTGCTGATTGACTCCTCTCACGGTCATTCTCAAGGGGTGCTGGATCGTATCCGCGCCACCCGCCTGGCCTATCCGGATCTGCAGATCGTTGGCGGTAACGTCGCGACAGCTGCTGGTGCCTTGGCGCTGGCCGAAGCGGGTTGCAGTGCGGTCAAGGTCGGTATCGGCCCTGGCTCCATCTGTACGACTCGTATCGTCACCGGTTGCGGTGTACCGCAGATTACTGCGGTCGCCGATGCGGTTGAAGCCCTCAAGGGTACCGGCATTCCGGTCATCGCCGACGGTGGTATCCGCTTCTCCGGTGACATCGCCAAGTCGATTGCCGCCGGTGCCAGCCTGGTCATGGTTGGTTCCATGTTTGCCGGTACTGAAGAGTCTCCGGGTGAAATCGAGCTGTTCCAGGGCCGCTCCTTCAAGTCCTACCGTGGCATGGGTTCTCTGGGCGCCATGTCCAAGGGCTCCTCGGATCGCTACTTCCAGTCCGATAATGCTGCTGACAAGCTGGTACCGGAAGGTATCGAAGGTCGAGTTCCCTACAAGGGGCTGGTCAAGGAGATCATCCATCAGCAGATGGGCGGTCTGCGTTCGGCCATGGGCCTGACCGGTAGTGCGACCATCGAGGATCTGCGTACCAAGGCCGAGTTCGTGCGGATCACTGGCGCGGGTATCAAGGAGTCACACGTCCACGACGTGACCATTACCAAAGAAGCTCCCAACTACCGTATGGGTTGATGGGAACGACAGGGCGCTTGGCGCCCTGTCTGTTTTGTTATCGGCAGCCGGGGTATCTAGCTGCCGCAATCACAGCGTTATATCAGGAAGACCATGAATAAAAATATTCACGATCACCGTATTCTGATCCTGGACTTCGGTTCACAGGTCACCCAACTGATTGCTCGTCGCGTGCGTGAAATCGGCGTCTACTGCGAATTGTGGGCCTGGGATGTCACCGAAGAGCAGATCCGCGAATTCAAGCCGAACGGCATCATCCTCTCCGGTGGCCCTGAGTCGGTTACCGAAGCGGGCAGCCCGCGTGCACCTCAGTACGTGTTTGAAGCCGGTGTCCCTGTGATGGGCATCTGCTATGGCATGCAGACCATGGCTGAACAGCTCGGTGGCAAGGTGGAAGGTTCAACCACCCATCGCGAATTTGGCTATGCCCAGATCGAGGTGACGAATCCTTGCGCCCTGTTCGACAAGATTGAAGATGCGCTGAGCGAAACCGGTACTCCGCTGCTGGATGTTTGGATGAGCCATGGTGACAAGGTTACCGCGATCCCGGAAGGGTTTGTCACCACCTCATCGACACCGAACTGCCCCCATGCCGCCATGGCTGACGAATCCCGTCGTTTTTACGGCGTGCAGTTCCATCCGGAGGTGACGCACACCCGTCAGGGCGCACGCATGCTGGAGAACTTCGTCAAAAATATCTGTGGTTGTGAGTCGCTGTGGACTCCCGCCACCATCATCGATGACGCCATCGCCCGCATCCGCGAGCAGGTCGGCAGCGATGAGGTAATTCTCGGTCTGTCCGGCGGTGTCGACCCCTCCGTGGTTGCCATGCTGCTGCATCGCGCCATCGGCAAGCAGTTGACCTGCGTCTTCGTCGACAACGGCTTGCTGCGTCTGAACGAAGGCGAGCAGGTGATGGAGATGTTTGGTGACCACTTCGGTCTGAATATCGTCCACGTCAAGGCTGAGGAGCGTTTCCTCTCGGCTCTGGCTGGCGAGTCCGATCCGGAAGCCAAGCGCAAGATCATCGGCCGCGTCTTCGTCGAGGTGTTCGATGATGAGTCCAAGAAGCTGAGCAACGTCAAGTGGCTGGCCCAAGGGACCATCTATCCGGATGTCATCGAATCGGCCGCCTCCAAGACCGGCAAGGCCCATGTCATCAAGTCCCACCACAATGTCGGCGGTCTGCCCGATGACATGAAGATGGGGCTGGTCGAGCCGCTGCGCGAACTGTTCAAAGACGAAGTGCGTCGTGTCGGCCTGGAGCTGGGTCTGCCTTACGACATGCTCTACCGTCACCCGTTCCCGGGGCCGGGTCTGGGCGTGCGCGTCCTTGGCGAAGTGAAGAAAGAGTACTGCGATATTCTGCGCCGCGCCGATGCGGTCTTTATCGAAG
>RRZT010113254.1_pt1 | contig 10350 bp, 7 predicted proteins | sample 2165551 | NCBI WGS metagenome assembly RRZT01 (sample SAMN10456910, study PRJNA506462) | wastewater metagenome | biome: wastewater; feature: sludge; material: wastewater sludge; isolation source: wastewater sludge with Escherichia coli K12::gfp cells carrying plasmid... | place: USA: Moscow, Idaho ...
CTGCACAGCGCTGTGTTTTTCACACTTACAATGCTGGCAATCGTCTGCTTTGTAATCCTTGGCAGTCCTGTTCCGCCCGGTCTTCTGACTGCCGTCGGAATGCTTCTGTTTCTGGTTCTCGGCATCCTCGGCAGCGCAGTGCATTACCATTTTCTTTGTGAAATTTCTGACAAAAAATATTTCGCACGCATGGTTGGCATTTCCTATGGGTTTGCTATCCTGCTGCAGTTTCTAAACAACAGCCTGATTTCTTCTGCCCTGGCAGAACAGCTGCTGCTTTGCGCCGCGTTACTTTTTATCGTATTTTTCCTGTTCCGGTTTCAACACCGGGAGGCAAGCCGCAGCTCCCAGATGCCGGACACTGCAAATTCCAGCCCTCAGGTGTCCGATATGACAAATCCCTGTCCACATATGTCAGACGCGTCAGCTTGCGTCTCTTCCGGCAGCACCGACTCACAGCATAAGCTCCCTGCCTCCGGTGCCCTGCCGCAGCTCGTTTTGCTGATCTTTCTCGTCATTTTTATGACCTGTATTTTCAGTACGCTGGACAACACCGTTACACTGGGACACGCAGACGGAACCATGGATATCGGTCAGTGGCCTCGTATCCTGCTCGCCTGCAGCGGACTTGCTGCCGGATTTTTGTTTGACCTCCATAACAGACGTTTCATGAATCTCATCATGTACTGCATTATGATGCTTTCCACGCTCAGCGTCGCAATCCTGCAGCTTGGCGGTTCTTTCCTGATCGGACTGATCGTCTTTTACCTGTCCTCCGGATTTTTCGTCGTATTCTTTACGACCTCTTTTCTGGCGCTGTCCGAAGATACCCGCTGCCCGCGCCTCTGGGCAGGAATGGGGCGTGCTGTCAACAATGCGGGCGCTGCCCTGGTCTCAAACCTGTCTCTCTCCCTGATCGCATCGAACAGCAGCATCACGCTGATTATCACGGCTCTTGTCCTGTTCGCAACGGTAAGCATTTTGATCGCAGCCTATAGCATGTTAAATGCGCCGGGCGTACAGACTGAGACAGGCGGCACTATGACTCACAAAATGCAGGCAGCTTGCGAAGCGAACGCGAGCCATAACACAAAGGCCGCCCTCGGCAACGATTCGTCCGCCTCTACGGTTTCGGACATTTCCTCCGATCCGGATTATCCACAGAACACTCCCAATGCAGACCCGTTTTCCACATTTTCCACGGCATTTTCCCTGACTGACCGGGAACAGTCTGTTTTTGACCAACTCGTCAACACAGAAAAGAGCATCCAGGAAATCGCCGACAGCCTTTTCATCTCCCGAAGAACCTGTCAGCGCTATATCACATCCATTTATGAAAAGGTCGGTGCAAAATCCCGGATGGGACTGTACCAGTCCTACATCGAATGGCAGCGCAAAAACCTGTAACCGGAGCTGAAATTATATTTCCCTAAGTCTCAGGAACCAGCTCTTTTAAAATATCCGAATACGTCACAAGCCGGACATTGCCAAGATGTTCGGCTTTTTCTATGCAGCCCTGGGTGAAACCGGTCTTGGCAAACAGATAAAGGAAGGTCTGATCATAATGAAACAAATGGCTACGCTCAACAAGCGTATCCAACACACCAACATCCACTTTTTCATTCGTCCATTTGCATTCTCCAAACAAAGCTGCCTGCCGATCCTGCTCTGCCATAATGTCGATCTCCGTCTGGCTTCTGGTACGCGGATCTGTTCCCCACCAACGTCCCAGCTCCGAAAAATCAACCGGGCTTTTTCCTTTCAGCAGCAATGCCCAGAGATACTGCGAACAGATATCCTCAAAAATATGTCCCATATAATCTGACAAGTGCGGCTCAATCCGCCTGTAAGCCAGTTCCACCGCGCCACGGGCGATGATCGAATTATTTTCCGGAACAAAACGATACCAGAACCGAAACATATTATCCTCGATCGAATAAATTGTTTTGCGCGTCGTTTTTTCTCCATAAGGAACTTCCTTACGAATAATACCAAGTGCAATCAGATTTTTCACATAGGTCGAACAAACATTGGAATCTTCCCCTACTTTCGTCGAAATCTCAGCCATCCGGGATGCCCCTGTTGCTATCGCTGTAATAATTGCATTGTAAATAGCAGGTTCCCGTACCTCCTGCTTCAGCAGACTGGAGGGTTCTTCATAAATTGCGGAGTTCGGATTTAAAAAGGTATTTTTAATATTTTCCTCCACACTCTGATGATCATTCATCTGTAAAAGGTACTGTGGCGTACCTCCTGCAACTCCATACATCAAGGCTTTTTCTTCCGGGCTGAAATACTGGCAATAACGACAGGTTTCCGCAAAATCAAACGGCTGTATTTTCATCTGGGCAGTGCGCCGTCCGTACAGGGGGGCTTTATATGCCAAAACCTGATCCTCCATATAGGACATCGAGGATCCGCAGAGAATCAACATCAGTTTTGAAGCTTCTTTATATTTATCAATCAACAACTGTAATGTGGAAGCAAGGCTTTTGGAAGCGCGCGCCACATACGGATATTCATCGATCGTCAGAATGACCCGTTTCTTTTCTGCCAGTCGGAACACATATTCCAGTGCCGCCTGAAAAGAAAGAAAGGACGTCTCAGCCTCTATCCCGCTGCTGTATTCCATAATACTTTTGCTCAAGTTTTCAAGATTTTGTTTTTCACTGCTTTCAACACCCATAAAATAAATCGCATCTTTATCCTGAATAAAACGACTGATCAAAGCAGTTTTTCCCACACGCCGTCTGCCGTAAATAACAGCGAACTCAAAATGATCCGAATAAAACAGCCGCTCCAGCGTCTGCAGCTCTCTTTCCCGTCCGATAAACATTCTGCCGTACCTCCTGTTTCTTTCATCATAGTATCGAATTACGGTTTAGTCAATTACGATTTACTAAAGTATGATTCGATAAATTGCATTTTTCTCAAATTACCGACTCAAATCGATTCCTAATCCACACTTCTCCCTATTTTTCCCCTGGCGCACCAGCGCCAAACCGCATTTTTCGCCGTTTTGGCGCGCATACGGCATACCCGGATGACCGCCCGACGCGTAGACTGAAGGTAACAATAAAACTGCAAAACGGAAAATGCCCGCCTGACGCAAACCGCAGCGCAGCGTTCAATGCAGTCGCATTTTCCTTCGGAAAACAAGGAGGACTCTATGAATCAGTGTGATAATGGTCATTTCTATGATGAAGCAAGATTTGAAAGCTGTCCGTATTGCAAGGAGAATACAGGGATCGGAAAGACGATGGCTGCAGCGGATATCGGCAAGACAGTGGCTGCCTTTCCGGGCAATCCTGCTGCTGCAGCTGCGACAGCCTTCGACAGCGGCAAAACAGTCGCCGTGATGAAAAAGAAAATCGGTATTGATCCGGCAGTCGGCTTTTTGATCTGCATCGAAGGTCCACACCGCGGAACGGATTTCCGTCTCGTTTCAGGAAGAAACTTTATCGGCCGGGCTGCCGCGATGGATGTTTCCCTGCCAGACGATGATACCGTATCTCGTGAAAGCCATGCACTGGTCACTTACGATGCCAAACACAATTCCTTTTCCCTTTCGCCCGGGCAGGGACGCGGCATTACCTACTGCAACGATGAACAGGTCGAAATGGTTCGTCCGCTCAAAGCATACGACATCATCGAGGTCGGGAAAAGCCGACTGCTTTTCCTGCCTCTTTGCAGCCAACAGTTTCAGTGGAGCGAGGAATAGCCCATGTTCTTTTTTAAAAAGCGAAAAAAAGTACAGACTCAGCAGCAGCCATCCGAACCAACACCGGAGTCGCTTCGCGTTACCACGGTTTTGACCCCGGAAAAAACTTCCATTCTGGAAATTGCAAACCTGCAGGGGCTCGGACAGCGTGAACAGCAGCAGGACGCCTTCGGAATCTCTCCGGCAGACCGCTATGAAACAGACGGAATTTTAGCCGTTCTCTGTGACGGCATGGGCGGAATGGCGGAAGGACAACGGATCGCCTGCCAGACGACCGCCTGTCTCCTGAACGCTTTTCCATTTCCGGAACCAGCCGTCACGAGCGTTCCAAAGCTGATTTCCACTTGTACAGAAACCATCTATCAGCAATTTTACGGCCACGGCGGCTGCACCCTTGTCGCAGCCTGGATTTCGGGAAATCAACTGCAGTTCTGGAGCGTCGGAGACAGCGATCTTTTTCTGCTCCGGGAACATCAGCTCTATGCATTAAACACCCGGCAGGAATTTCAAAAGGACCTGCTGCTGCGTTCCTTTCACGGCGCATTTCCCATCGAGGAAGCTTTTTCTGACCCACAGGCAGGCGCACTTTCCCAATATATCGGGAAGGAGGAGGTCACGCCGGATCGCACCTACATTCCACTTTCCCTTTTCCCGGGGGACGTCCTGCTCTTATGCTCCGACGGAATCAGCGATCCGCTGACCCTGAAACAAATCCGCGAGGCGATGGAGCTTCCGGTTCAGGACTGCTGCAGCGCGCTCGAAACAGCAATCCGAAAAGCCGCACTTCCCACACAGGATAACTATACCGCAATCGTTTTACATTATTACGGGGAAAAGGAGAATACTGAATGAAAACCAAACAACTCTCTTCTAAACAGCTGATCGCCCTTGTGCTAATCCTGATCGGCACTGTCTCATCCATTTTCGGCATCACAGGGCTGACCAAAAGCTCCTCTGAGGATCCCTATGAATCCAGAAACGGTATCGTCATGGTCTATGCGACAGTCTATGACAACGAAGGAAACAGCGAAGCCGGAATGGGAACCGGCTGGGCCATCGGCACGCCCGGACAGCCGATTCAGTACATCGTGACAAACGGGCATGTCGTCAATAAAGCCTATACCTATCCCCGCTATGATTCCAGTCTTTACGGAGGGGAAATTGATGTCTTTTTTTCCGCAGCGGAAAACGACTATGTAAAAGCCAAGGTCGTCTACTTTTCCCCTCAGGAGGAAAAGGATATCGCCATCCTGCAGCTGCCCTCCCCGACGGATAAACGGACTGCCCTGACGCTGCGCGACTCCGGCGACATCAAGATCGGCGACACCGCCTACGCGCTCGGCTATCCCGGCAATTCCTCCCAGCGTCAGGATTTTGCCACCTACGATATAGACGATATTACAATCACCCGAGGCATCATCAGCAAACGTACAACCACCTCTTTTTCCACCTATGAGGCATTTCAAATGGACGTTTCCATCGCTCCCGGCAACTCCGGCGGTCCTCTGGTCGATGAAAAAGGAAACGTAATCGGTATCAACGTTGCAGGCGCCATTGATCCCAATACCGGGCTGAGCCTTGGCATGAACTATGCCATCATCATCAACGAGCTGACGAAAATCCTGGATGTTGAACGCATTCCCTACACGTTTTCGGGCTCTGGTTTTTCCCTGTTCCACGGTCCCGGCAGTGCTGTGCTGCTCCTACTCGGCATTCTGTTGATCGCAGCGGGCACGTTTTTCTTCTGGAAGGAAAGGAAGGCTGCAGCCAGCGTTACAAATAGCCGCAGCGGCCTGGGCGACGGTCTGGCGAATGGCTCAGCAAGCGGCTTAAACGGCAATCCTGTACACTCCGGTGCGGCAGGCAGCTCCAGTGCTCATGCGATCCTGCGTGGAATGACCGGCAGCTACGCAGGGCAGAGCTTCGACCTGCTCAAGGGAAAGGTTACCATCGGCAGAGATCCTGCGTTCTGCAACATCGTTTATGAAAAGAGCACGCCCGGCATCAGCAGCCGCCACTGCCAGCTTTCCTACAATCCGGGGGAAGGCTGCTTCGTCCTGACCGACCTCGGTTCCTCCTATGGAACCTTTCTTGGAAATGGGAAAAAGCTCGCCCCGAACGTCCCCGAAAAGCTCTATGCCGGAGATACGTTCTTCCTCTGCGATCCCTCAAACCGTTTTCTCGTTGCAAAGGAATAAACGAGATTTGTGTCTGCGCGCACTTGACACAAACCCGGCATGCACAAAAAACGTGCGCAGAAATGAGAGAACCTATGACTGCATCTGATACGATTTCTGCCAGAACAGGTCTTTCCTGTGCGGCTCTCCTTGAAACACGGCTGGTCGAGCTTTCCTCCGATACGCTTTCTTTTCCCGAAGCTGCCGTCTTTTACCATCTGATGGCAGATGGTCGGCTGCAAAAAGAGACTTCCCTCCCGGTGCTTTTGCCGGGGGAGGGCAGCCTTGTCTGCTGCGGAGATTTTTATATTGAACCTTTGGAAATCCAGATTGAATTTTCAAAAGCCAACAACGCGACAGACTGGCTCGTAGGGCTGCTGTTTCGCCATACGGAACGCATCCGCAGCATCGATGGAACGCTTTTCGTCCTGACCTGCATCAGCCGTCCCGATGCGATCTCGCCAGCCTTTTCCTAATACACCGGAACATTTTACAACTGTCTATCATCAAAAGCCGCTTTTGCGGCGGAATGTGAGGAATTATGAATCCCGAACGTATCTGTTACGGCTGCTTTTCCGAAAAAGAACCCGGCACGGTCTGCCCCGTCTGCGGGTTCGATGAAACAAAGCAGCAGCCCTATCTCGCCCTTCCCCTGGGCACAATTGTAAACGGCCGTTACCTGATCGGCAAAGTCCTCGGCATCGGCGGCTTCGGCATTACCTACCTCGGCTTTGACCTGACCCTCGAAATCAAAGTCGCCATCAAAGAATATATGCCCTCCGCCATGGCTACCCGGAATACCGACCGCTATACTGTCGTTCTGACCAGTCATCAGGAAAAGGATTATCAATCCGGAATGGAACGTTTTCTGGAGGAAGCACGCATTCTGGCAAAGCTCCAGAACACACCGAATATCGTTTCCGTCCAGAACTATTTCCGGGAAAACAACACTGCCTACTTCGTCATGGAATACGTGGACGGCACCAGTCTAAAAGCCTATCTCGCTGCGCACGGGGAAAAAATTTCCTGCGAAGAAGCATTGAAAATCCTGCTGCCTGTTATGAACGCGCTCGTTTCTGTCCACTCCATGCAGCTTTTACACCGGGATATCAGCCCGGACAACATTTACCTGACCGCCGACGGTGACAGCAGGCTTCTGGACTTCGGCGCAGCGCGCTTTGCTTCCGGTGATGGGAAAAGCGTTTCCGTTATTCTAAAGCATGGCTATGCCCCGGAGGAGCAATACTCTTCCCATGGAAATCAGGGACCCTGGACAGACGTTTATGCCATGGGTGCAACGCTTTACCGCTGCATCACCGGAGTTCTTCCGCCGGATTCCATCGAACGGATTCACGGCGATACGCTCAAACGCCCCTCAGAGCTTGGCATCTCCATTTCCCCTGCCATCGAACAGGCGATTCTGAAGGCGCTCAGCATCCGTACGGAAGACCGCTTCATGAGCATGGAAGCCTTTATCTGCGCGCTGAACGGGGATGTCGCAACTGCATCGGCACAATCGCCATCCCCCGGATCAACGGCAAACGCACCGCAGCCATATTCCGGCGCGGTGTCTTCCCGACCTGCCACATTTTTTGCTGTCCTGTCGGCACATCTGAAACAAAATCCGCTTCTGGCAGTCGCTCTTGGCGGCGCTTTGGTCGCGGTAGTCGCCCTCGTCCTCTTTTTGCCCCTTTCCGGAAAATCCGGAAAAAATACCAGCTACACAAACTCTGCTTCGTCCATGAATCCTTCTTCTGCATCTGCACCTCCCGGTTCGGATACGCCGACGCCCTCTCAAACCCCGCCCGGGCAGGATTCAGACGCACCGGACGATTCTTCTTCCGGCGATTCAAACGACAGCATCGGTACAGAAGTTGTCACCTATGATCTCGGAATTTTAAATGCTACCATCGACGTTCCGGCAGAGTATAGCGTTTCAGATGATGGTTTTACTTTTACCAACAATGCCAGAAACTGCCGGATCGAAACCAGCTTCAACTGGGCTACAATTGTTCCGATCTATTCCCTTGCCGACATCGAAAACTACCGGGAGGATATTGTTTCCTCCTACGCAGAGGGCTACGGTCTTACCGACGCCATGATTCTGACCGCAGGACCGGACGATTTCGGCGGACAGTCCGCTTACCAGATTTTCTTCCAGGGAACAGATTCCAGCCAGACCACCCTGCAGCATGTACTGCTTGCAGTAGAAGGAAGGAATGACTTTGGCGCATATCTGCTCGTCGGCTCCTATCCAAAGGATTCCGAAACAGACCACACACAGATTTACAACAGTCTGACATCCTTTCGTATAAATGGTCCTGTGGATATTACCTACGAGCGCTATTGCGACACCGCTGCAGGCATCCAATGCATCACGGATTCCACTCAGATCAGCAGCACAAGACGCAGCAGCTTTACGCTTCCAAACGGCAACAGCGGAACCGCCCTCCTTCTTTTCCTTTCCTCCAACGAAGAGGAATATATTGAGGTGGAGCAGGGACTTTCTGCCGGAAAAAACGCAGACGAATGTATTGCTTACCTTTCCGGCATCTGGGAAGATGTCTCCGGCGCTTCCCTTTCAGAGATCATGACAGAAAGCCGCGAAGACGATATTATCTGGCAATTTCGGATCGTTTCTCACGATTCCGATATTTCTATCTTCGCTGCAGCTGATATCGACGGTGTCCCCTATATCGTCGGTGCAAGCACATCCGAAGAAAATATTGATATCTCCAGCAATGTGTTTGCCGAAATAATAGGCACGCTGCGGCCGCTGTAAGTCTGCAGCATTGAAAAAAGCAAAAAACGCCAGTTTTCATTGGAAAATGTAATAGGAGGGCTCTCTCATGTTCACGCTCAAACAGGATCTAGGCTGTCCGCGGCGTATGACCGTCTATGCGATTTTTGATATTCTGGATCGCCTGAAAAGCTCCTATGACCAAGTTATGACCGGTGATATTCAGGCGCAGGTTTCCGTATTTGGCAAAGAATGTCTCTGTGCCTTTGCAGTTACGGAAAGCTCTCTGGATACCTCAATTCTCCACATCACTCTCCTGCAGCCGATTTCCGACATGACAAAGGAGGACGAGCAACTCGTCCTCCTCTATCTCATGGAACATATTCTTCTTCATATTGATGAAGTTCTGGTACACTGAAAATCATTTTTGTCTAGCTTTCGATAATACCACATGTTTAACAGTGCCGCAAATATCCACGCCAGCGGATAGGCCATTGCCAGTCCCGGAAAGCCCCAGATACGGCTTAAGCAAAGTGCTGCAAAAACACGCATGAGAAGCTCCAAAAATCCGCCCATCATCGGGATCTTCGTATTTCCGGTTCCCTGCACCGCGCCCCGGTAGGTGAACAACAGTGCCGCACACCATAAGCAGCTGGCTTCAATACTGTTGTAAATTCTGGACAGCCGGATCACCTCTACTGCACCGCTTCCAACGAAAATCGAAACGAGCGGCTTACAGAACACAATGATCAATCCGCCTACCACAACACTGAAAAAGAGACAGCTCAAAAGGGAAACCTTCATTCCTTTTCGAATTCTCTGATATTGCTTCGCACCAAAATTCTGTGCTGTAAACGTTACCATGGCAACTGCGATCGAATACATCGGCATCACGACAAAGGTTTCCAACTTATTACATGCAGTGTATGCCGCAATCGCATCTGCACCCATCCCGTTTAGCGCACTCTGAAATACCATCATTCCGACGCCCGTAATGGAGTCCTGAATCGAAAGCGGCAGCCCTACCCGGAGATGATCCGCTAAAAAAGCAATCGATATTTTAAAATCTTCTTTTCTGACACGCAGCTGCGGATATTTCCGAAAGCTGTAGATCAGACAGCCGACCCCGGAAAGGCTTTGGGCCAGAATCGTCGCTGCAGCTGCTCCGACCACATCCATATGAAACACCAGAATAAACACAAAATCCAATATAATGTTCAACACAGAGGAAATGATCAGAAAAATAAGCGGTACTTTACTGTTTCCAATCGCCCTCAAAAGGCTTGATTCCACGTTGTATAAAAGCTGTCCTCCAAGTCCGATAAAGCAGACCAGCTGATAAGCATACGCACGCTGAAACAGCTTTTCCGGCATATTCAAAATATGCAAAAGCCCTGGCAGGCAAACAATACCTACCACGGTACAAAGCAGGGAAACCACCGCCCAGATCATATAGATCACCGCTGTGGAACGTCTCGCATTTTCCGTTTTTCCTGCGCCAATAAACTGAGATGTCACAACTGTCACACCGCCGGCAAGGCCGGAACAAAATCCAAACACCAGAAACTGCAGACTTCCGATACTTCCAACCGACGCCAGCGCGTCAGAACCAAGGGTACGGCCCACGATGATCGTATCCACAGCAGAATACAGCTGTTGAAATACGTTTCCTGCCAGGATCGGCAGCATAAACATCAAGATCGTCTGGAAAA
>RRZT011623776.1_pt1 | contig 10349 bp, 10 predicted proteins | sample 2165551 | NCBI WGS metagenome assembly RRZT01 (sample SAMN10456910, study PRJNA506462) | wastewater metagenome | biome: wastewater; feature: sludge; material: wastewater sludge; isolation source: wastewater sludge with Escherichia coli K12::gfp cells carrying plasmid... | place: USA: Moscow, Idaho...
CCGGGCCCAGCCTGCAACGCCGCACGATCGATGCTCCGGCGCCGTCATCGGTCCCGCCATCGGCGGTGGCCCCGACTGCACCATCGGTCGTGTCCCCGCCTGCACCATCGGCGGTGCCGCCGCCAGCATCGGTCGTGCCCTCGGCTGCACCATCAGTGGTGCCGGCGGTCGAGCCTTCGGCCGTCCCGATCGAGGCCCCATCGCCGACTCCCGCGGACTCTCCCAGCTCGGGTACGCCGGTCAGCGCAACGTCCGCGGTCGAGGTGACTGTCGCCCGGACACTGGCCGATCCCGCCGGCACCTCGGGCGCCTCGGGCATCACACCGGTGAGCATCCCGGCGCAGTCGACCCCTGATTCGGCGCTCGCCGTACCCGAGCCTCCGACGCGATCGGTCGACCCTGAGCTGGTCGTGGCCCGGACCGCGATCCCCGGCGATTCGACCGCCTCCGCGCTGGGCAGTCGAACGGCCGGCGGACTCGGCGCTCAGACATTCAGCGAGCCGGCCGGCCCGGCCGCCACACAGCCGGCCGACGGCACTGCATCGGCAGGCCCGGTCATAGCAGCGGAACCAGACTCACCGCTGGCGCCAGAGACACCGGCCACGTCAGGCACTCCGCTGGGATCGGACACAGCAGCGGCGCCAGGCATCCCAGCAGCGCCAGAGATCGACGTACGCGCTGGCGAGCGGGGCATCGATCCCCCCGCGGTGCAGACCCTCACCAGCAGTGACGCCTCCGTACCAGCGCCCAGCCAGAACGAGTCATCCACCGAGACGGCCGGACTGCTCGCTGAGCGGCCCGGGCTCGTCGACACCTCTGCTCACGATGCCCTGGCCCACGATGCCCTGGCCCACGGCGGAGCCTCTGGACCCGATGCCGCCAGAGCCGACATCGCCAGCCCCACCATCCGCGAATCGCCGGGCGAGCTGCCGCCGCTGACGGTGCCGACCGCGCCCACAGCCCAACCGGAATCCGCCCGGCCCACGCTGCAACGTCATACGCTTGACGCACCCGCGGGTCCGGTCGCCCCAACACCGGGGGCTTCGGCAGTTGCTGACTCCTTCCCAGCAGCCGCATCGGGCGATCCGATGCCGTCCACCCCAACTGCAACCGATGCGGGGACGTCGACCCCGACCGCAACTGCTCCGGCTTCGCTGACTCCGACGTCCACCACCGAGTCGGCCGCAACGGGCTGGGCAGCCCCGGCCGGCCTGACCGCCCCGGCCGGTGCTTTCGTAGCGAACGTTGAACCACCGGCAGCCCCGCCCGCGGCTGAGTTGACCGTGGCCCGGATCCCCAGCACCTCAGTGCCCTCCGCATCGGCGACGGATGCCGGGCTGAGCGTCGTTCAGACCCTTCGCACCGGCGAGTCCTCGACGGCCGAGTCCTCGACGGCGATGACCACAGCCGCAGCGTCGTCCGTCTCCGACTCCCTGTCCAGCGGCTTGCAGCCCACCGATTCCCCGGCCGCCGACTCGCTGCCTACCAACTCGCTGCCGGTCGAGCCGGTGTCAACCGGGTCCGCATCGGCCGAGTCTCCGTCGACCGACGCTGCTTCCCCGTCCGTCGAGACTCGGCCGGCTGACTCTCCAGCGGCCGCAGCTGGCGACGTACCGCAGCACGAACCCGAGCCAAGCCTTCCGACGGCCTCCCTGCTGGCGGACCGGCCGCCGCTGATCGAGCGCGCGACAGCCGACTCGGGCCACGACACAAACTCGGGCCAAGCAGCCCAGTCCGCGGGCAGCGAGCCATCCGCGCAGCTCCTGCCACTGACCGTGCCGACCACCCCGGCAGCGCCGCCGGAATCAGACCGGCCCACGCTGCAGCGTCACACCATCAGCGAGTCCGCCCCCGGATCGGCGGCTCAATCAGCCGTGCCTGCGAGCCCGCCGGTCTCGATCCCCATTCCGTCAGCCCCAACGGCATCGGGCACCCAGACGATGCCCACCGTCCAGACGTCCTCGGCAACAACCTCCTCCGCCCTTTCCTCGCTGTCCACGACCTCGCCGCTGAGCGTCTCGACGCCCACTGCCACGACTCCCACCGGCGCAGCTCCCGATAGCGCGACTCCTGCCGACAGCGAGTACCCGCCGCTGATCGCCCGCCCGGTGCAGCGACGGATGGCCGGCGAATCGGCATCCCAGGGATCGTCCGGCCCCTCGGCTGAGGGCTCCACCGGATCGTCCGAGGGCCACGCAGGGTCGTTTGAGGGCTACGCGGGGGCTCCCGAGAGCCATACCGGGAGCCCAGCAACGGAGCTGGCGCAGGCGCCGTTGAGTGGCTTCTCGGCCGCCATCTCCGCGCTCCAGACCAATGATCCGCTGTTCACGGCCGCCGGCCAGCCGGCCGTGTCCGAGGGCGCCGCCGGCCCCACCGCCGATCTGGTCGTCAGCCGTGATATCGCCGGCAGCCTAGATCCGGCCGGCGACCTTGGACCCGCGGCCGGCCATGGACCCGTCTTCAGTTCGGCACCCGATGCCAGTTCAGATGTCGCCGTTGCCGTTGACCCACCGGTCCGCTCGGACGCGGCGGCCGGTGCTGGCCGGACGGCCGGTCCGGAGTTGGTCGTGGCACGTCACCTGGCCCCCGATGATAACGGTGTGCTGCCGCCCGCGGCAACCCGGCTGATGTCGACGTATCCCGCCACGTCGACGTCTTCGGCTGGGCCGTTGTCCCTGCCCGTCCAGCGCAGTCTGCTCGCACTCCGCCCCAGCCCCTTGTCACCGGCGCCAGCGGTGCCCATCGGCCCGGCGGCACCATCGCAGCCGGCCAGCGTGCAGCGAATCCACTATCGCGATGTCCGGGATCCGGTGCCCTCGAACCCCGGCAGCCCGGACGCCACCAACGGCTCAGCAGCCGCCGGTGCCGCCTTCGGGAGCAGCATGCCTGGCGGGAACAGCTTTGACAGCAGCGCACCGGGCGGGAGCACCATGCCCGCCGCACCAGCGTCAGCCGCTTGGTCACCGGTCTCCTCGCCGACCCCGGTGTCTTCGCCCTCGCTGTCCGTGCCGTCGGCCGGTCCGATCTCGACCAACTCACCGGCCACGCAGCGGCTCAGTCAGGAAACCTCGGGCTACGAGACCGCCCAGCCAGCCGTCCAGCGCGCTTCGGCCCAGACCGCATCAGTCCAGCCGCTGTCGATGCAGGCGATGCCGATGCAGCCGATATCGATGCAGGCTGGATCAACGCAGGCTGGATCAACGCAGGCTCCGGCGATGCAACAACAGTTCGATCCGCCGGTCGCGGTGTCTCGATCCAGCTCAACCTCCCCGGCTCAATCCATATCCTCCAGCCACGCAGCCGACGCACCAGCAATGGCGGTCTCCAGCCGTACGGTCGGGCTCGCGGAGCTGTTCTCGATGGCAGCGGCCCAGTCGTCCGCAGACGGCGCCACAGTCCAGCGGCTGGGCGCCGCTCCCGATGCTTCCCCAAGCGCACCACCGACCGAGACCGTCGTCCAGACCACGCTGCCCCCGGACGCCGCGGCGCCGGCAGCCGCCCCGACGCCCGATGCCGCGGCGGCCACGCCGACGGCCGAGCAACTGGAAGAGATGGCCCGCCGCCTCTACGAGCCGATGGCGTCTCGTATCCGCGCCGAGCTCTGGCAGGACCGGGAACGCGCCGGCCTGCTCACCGACCTGAGACCCTGACCATCCCCGGAGGAGGACGACCATGGCTGCAGCGCAAGGCAGCACCGGTGCGCAAGGTGCCGCCGACCCGGCGGTCAGCCTGCGCTTCACCGTCACCATCGACGGAAAGAGCATCGGCAATTTCAACACCTGCAGCGGCTTGAAGGTCGAGGTCGTGATGGAACAGCGCGAGGAGGGCGGCACCAACGGCTTCGTCTGGCAGCTGCCGAGTCGCGTCAAATACAGCAACATCACACTCAAACGAGCGGTCGGCCCGGACAGTCACAAGCTCACCGATTGGCTGATCAGCTTCGCCAACGAAGCGACATACAAGACCGCATGCATCACCGCCATGACCGGCGACGGCGAAAAGGTCACCAGCTGGAACCTCGATGGAGTAGTCCCGGTGAGCTGGAGTGGACCCGACCTCGATGTCGGGGCCAACAACGTCGCCATGGAGACCCTGGTACTCGCCCACCACGGCTTCCTGCCGAGCTCGGGGGCCGGCACATGACCACGGCGATCGCCCTCGCCGGCAGCACGGGTCAAGTCGGCATCCCTGGAGACAGTGGTTCAGGAGGAAGCGCGGTCGAGGGCCGTCCCACCATGGACAAGGCCAAGCTGACCGTCTACACCCCCGATCCGGCGCCGGGCGGCTACAAGCCCGGCGGGATTCTGGACACGATCGGCTTCCAGTTCAACCCGAAGGAGGTCAGCATCACCAAGTCGGCGAAGTGGACGCACAGTCCCGCCAAGGAGTCCGAGAGCGCGCCGCCTCCCGAGTTCACCGGTGCCGACCCCTGCAAGCTGACGGTCGAGATGTTCTTCGACGCGACCGCGTCCCGGTCCGGCTCCGTGCTGGAGATCGTCGAGAAGCTGTTCGGCTGCTGCGTACCGACCGAGCAGAGTGCGGGTCAGAAGAAGCCGACTCCCCCGCTGGTCGTCCTGCAGTGGGGCAGCATCTCCACCTTCCCGGCGGTGATCACCTCGGTCACCGCGAAGTACAGCCTGTTCCGCTCCGACGGGACCCCGATCCGGGCCACTTGCAGCGTGGCGATGGAGGAGATGCCGGGCGCGCCGCCGCGCCAGAACCCGACCTCGGGCAGCGACAGCATCCGCCGCGTCCATCGCACCATCGTCGGTGACACCCTGGCCTCGATCGCGTACGCCGAGTACGGCGATCCCGCGCACTGGCGGCCGCTGGCCGCCTTCAACGGCGTCGACGACCCACTGCGGCTACCGATCGGGCAGATGGTCCTGCTCCCCTCACTGTCGGAGATGGGGGTAACCCAGTGACGGTACTCGATGGCCGCGCTCCGCGCTCCGCGGTCCTGGGCTCCGCGAGATCTCGCTCGTTCGTCGCGATTCTGGCCGACAACTCAGCCACATCCACTCGCTTCACCCTCGGGCCTGTCGCTCAGAATCGCTCCTGCACTCCCGAGAGGCTCCGCCCATGACCGGGGGTCTCTGCCAGGTGGAGTTCAACGGGTCCGCGATGCCCGCCGATCTCGAGCCGCTGCTGACTTCGGCGCATGTCGAGACCAGCCAGCGCCTACCGGACATGTTTGCCCTGCGGTTCCGAGACCCCGAGAGGATCGTGCTGTCCAAGAGCGGCGCCAAGGTCGGCGGCAAGATCACGATCAAGGTCAGCACCTCCGCGTTGTCCTCGCCGGTCACCCTGATCGAGGCCGAGATCACCGCCCTCGAACTCGAATTCGACATTGGCGGCACCTTCACCCTGATCCGCGGCTACGACGCCGCCCATCGGCTGTTCCGCGAGCGACGGACCGTCAGCTACGTCCAGATGACCGCCTCCGACATCGCCACCAAGGTCGCCAAACGCGCCGGCCTGCGAGTCGACAAAGTGGACGCCACCTCGACGGTCTTCCCCTTCGTAAGTCAGGCCGGCCAGAGCGACTGGGAGATCTTGAGCCAGCTGGCACGAGACACCGGCTCGGACCTGACCGTCCGCAATGGCGCCTTCTCGTTCTGCGCTCCGGCCGCCGGATCCGAGATCACCCTGAGGTTCGGCGAGCAGCTCCTCCGCTTCCGCTCGGTGCTCACCTCCGCCCAGCAGGTCAAGGAGGTCGAGGTACGCGGCTGGGACGTCACCGAGAAGAAGGCACTGGTCGCCAATGCGCCCGCCCAGACCAGCAGCATCGAGACGACAACCAAGCCCAGCGACATGGCTGCCGCCTTCGGCGATCCCACGTACGTGTCCGCCGACGTGCCATACCGCACTCAGAACGAGGTCGACCAAGCCGCGAAGGCGCTCGCCGACGAGATGGCCTCCGCCTTCGCCGAGTTCGAGGGCGTCGCGAAAGGCGATCCCTCGCTCAAGGCCGGCGGGAAAGTCAAGCTCGAAGACCTCGGAGAACCGTTCGACGGCAAGTACACGATCACCAGTGCCCGGCATCGGTTCGATCCGACAACCGGCTACACCACCACGATCACCGTGACCGGGAAGCAGGACCGTTCACTCCTCGGCCTCGCCTCCGGCGGAGCACGCAGCCGGCGAACCCCACCCGGCGTGGTGATCGCCCAGGTCACCGATGTCAAGGACCCGGACAAGCTGGGCCGAGTCACGCTGAAGTTCCCTTGGCTCAACGACCAGTACGTCAGCGGCTGGGCCCGGGTGGTCTATCAGGGTGCGGGCAAGGACCGCGGCTGGGTCGTGCCGCCCGAGGTCGGCGACGAAGTGCTGGTCGGCTTCGAATTGCAGGACTTCGACCGGCCGGTGGTGCTCGGCGGCCTTTACAACGGGATAGACAAGGTGCCGACCACCGGACCCAACGAGTTGATCGACGGCAACTCCGGCGCGATCAACCGGCGTTCCCTGATCTCGAGGACCGGGCAGCGCATCGACCTGCTCGACGAGGCCGGGACCAAACAAGGCATCAGCATCGCCACCGACGACGACAAGTTCTTGATCAACATCGACAAGACCAACACCACCATCACCATCAAGGCCGACGGCAAGGTGCTGATCGAGGGAGCCCAGGGCATCACCTTGGATGCCAAGACCTCCGAACTGACGATGAAGGCGTCCTCGATCAAGATGAACGCGACCCAGGGTGTCCAGCTGGACGGCGGTGGCGGCGCCGTCCAGGTGAAGTCGAACGGCAGTGTGGCCGTCGAGGGAATGACCGTCAGTGTCAAGGGCCAGACCACGGCCGAGCTCAAGGGCTCGGCCATGACCACGATCAGCGGCGGGCTGGTCAAGATCAACTAGCGGAGGCTGAGCATGCAGGAAGTCGACTTCATCGGCGCCGGCTGGTGCTATCCGCTGCGCGCGGATCCCACCGGCCGAGTCGCCCTGGTCACCCGGGAGCGGGAGATCGAGCAGGCCATCCTGCTCATCTTGGGCACGGCGATCGGCGAACGGCCGATGCGACCCGACTTCGGCTGCCGCATCCACGATCATGTCTTCGGTCCGGCCAACACCGCGACCGCCGGACAGATCGCGTACGACGTCCGCGAGGCCCTGGAACGGTGGGAGCCGCGGATCGACGTCGCCGACGTCCGGGTCAGCTTCGATCAGATCAGCTCTGGTCGGGTGCTGATCGACATCGGCTACACCATCCGCGGTCTGAACGACCCGCGCAACCTCGTCTTCCCGTTCTATGTGATCCCCGACGAGGGCGAGCCGGGGCGGCATGCCATCGGCCAGCCGATCAACGGGCAGTTGGAGACCGGCCGGCCCGCGTACGGAGCCATCCCGCTGCCGGGCTCAGTTCTCGGCCAGATCGGAGGCAACTGACCATGCTCCCCGCCCCGAACCTCGACGACCGCCGGTTCCAGGACCTGGTGGACGACGCCAAGCGGCTGGTGCAGCAACGCTGCCCGACCTGGACCGACCACAACGTCTCCGACCCGGGTGTCACGCTGATCGAGGCCTTTGCCCAGATGGTCGATCAGTTGATCTATCGGGTCAATCGGGTGCCGGACCTGCACTACATCAAGTTCCTGGAACTGATCGGCGTCGAGCTCCGGCCGCCGGCCGCGGCTCGTGGTGAGGTGACCTTCTGGCTGTCGGCGCCCCGGCCACAGCCGATCACGGTACGGGCCGAGACTCAGGTCGCCACCGCCCGGACCGATGTCGCCGACCCGATCGTGTTCAGCACCACCCGCGAGCTCGAGATTCTGCCCTGCTCCTTCGTCAGCGCGGCCATGCAGCCGGCCGGGGGCAATGCCGCCGACATGACTTTGGCGCTCGCCGGCCCGCAGGGATTCCGCTGCTTCAGCGACTCGCCGGTCGTGGGGGATGCGTTGCTGGTCGGCCTGTCCGACGCCGTGCCGCACTGTGCGGTGGCCCTCCGCCTCAACTGCCGGGTGTCGGGTCGTGGCGTCGACCCGCGGAACCCGCCCGTGGTGTGGGAGGCCGCGACAGAGAACGGCTGGGTGCCCTGCCAGGTCGACTCCGACGACACGGGAGGCCTGAACAAGCCCGGCGATGTGATCCTTCATGTGCCGGGCGCGCACCAGGCGTCGATCATCGCCCGGCAGCGCGCCGGCTGGCTGCGTTGCCGACTCGTCGCCGCAGAGCCCGACCAACCGACCTATTCCGCACCACCGCAGATCCTCGCCATCAGTGCGTTCACCGTCGGAGGCACCGCGCCCACGGTCCATGCCGAGGCGATCAACAACGAGATCATCGGGCAGTCGGACGGTACGCCCGCGCAGAGCTTCGTCCTGCAGGAGCGGCCGGTGCTGCCCTCGGAGACGCCGGCCCAGCTCACCGTGCTGCACGGGGGCCGCGAGGAGATCTGGACCGAGGTGCCGCACTTCGCGGCATCCGGGCCCCAGGACCGGCACTTCCGGATCGACCGGTTCGCCGGGCAGGTCCAGTTCGGCCCAGCCGTCCGATCGGCCGACAACGACGTCATCCACTATGGGGCCGTGCCGCCGGCCGGTGCGGTGCTGAGACTGGAGACGTACCTGACCGGGGGTGGCCAGTCGGGGAACGTGGGCCGCGGGTTGGTCCGCGTGCTCAAGACCTCAGTGCCGTACGTCAGCACGGTCGAGAACCGGATTCCCGCGATCGGCGGCGCCGAGGCGGAGAGCCTCGCCGATGCCAAGACCAGGGGCCCGCTGGTGTTGCGCTCTCGCGGCCGGGCGGTGACAGCCGAGGACTTCGAACAGCTCGCCCTCGACGTCGCGCCGGATGCCGCCCGGGTGCATTGTGTGGCCGACCCGACCGACGGCGGGATCCGCGTACTCGTCGTGCCGCAGGTCGCCAGCGATGAGCTGGGCCGGATCAGCAGATCGGATCTGGATCCGCGCGAGGTGACTCTGCAGCGGATCGCGGACAACCTGGACGCGCGGCGGCTGGTCGGCACCCGGTTGCTGGTCCAGCCACCGGACTATGCCTGGCTGACCGCCGTGGTGAGTCTCAGCTGTCGGCCGCTCTTCGACCCCGCGGAGGTGCGGGCTGAGGTGCTGCGTGCGCTGTATCGGCTCTATCACCCGCTGGTGGGCGGCCCGGACGGCACCGGCTGGCCGTTCGGCCGCTCGGCCCAGTCCCACGAGGTACACGCGGCCCTGGCTCGCATCCCGGGAGTCGACATGGCCCGCGAGGTGAGTGCGGCACTGTTTCCGGCCGAGGCGTTCACCGGCAAGCGCGGTGCGGCGACACAGCGCATCGACATCGCGCCAACCGCGCTGATCTACTCCTTCGAGCATCAGGTTCGGGTGCGCAAGTGACTCAAGCTGTGTGGGTGACCCGAGGCGCGGGTGAGCCTCGATCGATCAGGGGCGGGTGATGACGCGATGAGAGGCACGATCAACGGCGCGTCCAGCCCGGTTCCGCTCGCCGCGACGCTGCCCGGGATGCTGCGCGAGGACCCGTTCACCCAGCAGTTGTGCGCCGGGCTGGACGAGGTGCTTGCGCCGGTGCTGATGAGCCTGGATGGGTTCGCCGCCTATCTGGATCTGGGCACGACCCCGCCGGACATGCTGCCCTGGCTCGGCCACTGGCTCGGCATGGAGGTCGATCCCGGCGAGGAACTCGGCCTACAGCGCGCGTTGCTGGCCTCCGCCGGTGAACTGCACGCCATCCGTGGCACCCGGCGCGGGATCGAGCTGGCCTTGGAGGCTGCCCTCGGCATCGACGTACGGGTCACCGAGACCGGTGGGTCGGCCTGGTCGCTCCAGCCGGACGCCCAGCTGCCCGGCTCACCTCAGCCGATGATCGTGGTGACCGTGGACTCGACCGAGGACGACCCGATCGACGCGGAACGCCTCGACGCCCTGGTGAACCAGATCAAACCCGTGCACGTACGCCATCGGCTCCAGATCAACGAGCTCTGAGGTCGATCTCGGCCTGCGGTCGACCCAAGGTGCTGGTGCCAAAGTTGAAAGGTGCGCAGATGTAGCTACCTTCGCCTGAAGCTACATCTACGCACCTTTCGATCTGCCCTTGGCGGGCAGCACGCGCGGACTTACCCGGCGCGGACGTCCTCGGGTTCCCAGACGACATCCGACCGGCTGCCGGCATCGCTCGCCGGGGTTCGCCGCGTGGGATCCAACGGCGCGGGATCCAGCGGCGCCGGATCTGGCAACTCGGCGGCGTGGGACTCGCCGGCCCGCGGCCGGAGCAGGACCGGCGGCGGCAGTTGGTGAACCGGCGGCGAGATCTCGCCTTCGTCGCTCGTTTGCGTGAGCCGGTTGCGGAGCCGGTCGATGAGCAGCGTGACCACCGCCAGCGCAAGGATGATCAGG
>RRZT010917363.1_pt1 | contig 10347 bp, 9 predicted proteins | sample 2165551 | NCBI WGS metagenome assembly RRZT01 (sample SAMN10456910, study PRJNA506462) | wastewater metagenome | biome: wastewater; feature: sludge; material: wastewater sludge; isolation source: wastewater sludge with Escherichia coli K12::gfp cells carrying plasmid... | place: USA: Moscow, Idaho ...
ATAAAATGATCGGAATTTGTCACACAACTTGTGGGACAAATTCCTTGGGGACATTACCGATTGATATTAAATAAGATTAAAGATGCTGAGCAAGCCTTTTTATTTTCAAGACACAATTGGAAATGGATGGTCTCGTAATATACTAGAATTACAAATAGAAAGTAAATTATTTGAACGGCAAGGTAAAGCTGTTACTAATTTTAATACTACATTGCCAAATCGTCACTCCGAATAGGTTAATCAAACTTTAAAAGACCCATATATTTTTGATTTTTAAACTTTAGAAAAAGGTGACCATAAATTAGATATCGAAAGGCAATTAATAACACACATAACAAAATTTCTACTTGAGCTTGGTAAAGGGTTCGCATTTATCGGAAGACAGTATGAACAGCAGATCGGAAACAAAACGCGATATCTTGATTTGTTGTTTTATCACATCTGATTAAAATGTTTTGTTGTAATTGATTTAAAAGGTGGAGAGTGTGAGTCTGCAGGCAAAATGAATTATTATCTTTCAGCAGTTGATGATTTTAAAAACAGAAACAGACAATCCAACAATTGGTATAATTCTTTGTAAATCAAAAGATAAAATTGATGTATAATATGCTTTACGTAATTTTAGAAAACCAATTGGAGTGAGTAATTTTACGATAATAGAGATTATTCCAAGCAACTTATAATCAGAACTACCAACAGTGAAACAAATTGAAGATGAGTTGACGAAAAACTAGCACATATTTGAAATTCCTAACTTGGATAGAACACAAGTGGTTTAAGTATGGTTTGTTTATGTTTATGAATTATGAGGTTTTATAAATTTCCTTTTATGAAAGAAGTTCTTTATAGAGCTTTTTGTATTCATTAAAATTCTGATCCCACGAAAATTGTTTAGCATAGTTTATCATTTCGGCAATTCTCATCTCCTTTTCGGCCTCAAAGATTCTCATTTTTTCAGTGTATAAACTTGACATATATTCGGATTCAAAATTCTCCCAATAAAATGCATGTGTGCCTCCAATTTCAGGAAGAGACGTCATATTAGAGCAAAAAACAGGTTTGCCATTAAGCATAGCTTCAATAACTGGAAGTCCGAATCCTTCGTATTTTGAAGGAAAAACAAATGCTTTGCAATTTTGGTAGAGATAAGCTTTTTCCTGTTCAGATACTGCTCCTGACAAAACAACTCTATCTTGAAGATTATTTTTATTAATTAACTCTACAATAAGGCTAGCATACTCACCATTCTTCTCACCACTGATAATTAAATTTACATTCTCGATGTATTTAAGCATTTCGATCAACACATGAAAGTTCTTCTTCTCGCGAATTTGACCTATCGTGAATAAAAATTCACCTTCGGGTAAAAACAAAGGCTTCTCAGATACAGGTGTTAAATCAGCAACAACCCCATTATAAATTACTCTATTGGGTTTGTTTTTAGCTTCAGGTATATTTAGCTCAACAGTATTTCGCGTAAATTCAGATATATAGGTTAAATATTTGGCATTTTTAATCTGTTTCCTGATCTTATTTAGTCTTTTATCTACATTTGTTTCTCCAGTCTCCCAAAGAAAATTTAAATCATGAATCGTAAGAATGCTTATAGCTTTTGATGGCGCTAATAATCTTCCAGTTTGATGTGTAATGTGCCATAAATCAAATTTAGGTAGAAAAAAATAAAGATTCTCTTTCCAAATTTTATTAATTGAATGATACTTCACCGCTTTACCAAATGCGCCTACCCATTTTTTGGGCAACAACAAATTGAATTGAAATTCTAGGGAATTATCTTCACCTAAACGAGTTCCCATGTTTTTTGCTACTTGGCCTAATCCGCAATTCGGAGCTTTAAGACTATCTAAGAGTACTAGAACCTTCTTTGTCATTTAATTATTTCTTTATCTGAGATAGTTTTTCATAAACTTCGCGTGGTGTTATGGAAGTCATACATAAACAAACACCACTCTTTTTACAATCTGTACAATTTTTATCTTTGACTATATAAGATGCATTAATTCCTAGTGGAGCCCATCTAGTCGGCGATATAGCTCTCAAGGGAGGATAAAGACCAACTGCGTTTATACCTACAGCTGCAGCAACATGCAACATTCCTGTACTACATGCAACCAGACCATCAACACTGGCAATAAATGCAACCATTTCGTTTAAATTGAACATCCCAGTTGTATCAATGATTTGATCTTTATACTTTTTAAGAAAGTACTCCATTTTAACACCTTCTTCTTTAGTGCCAGTTATAAAGATCTTAAAATTACTCTGAGATAAAATCTCAATAAGTTTTCCAAAATTTTCTAATCCCCATTCACGTCCACTACCTTTTGAAAGAGGATGAAGAATTATATTTATCTTTGATGCATCAGTAAGCTGCAAAAATTGTTCCGGTAGCTCTTTTATCTTTGAGAAATCATTAAATTTTGCAATCTCTTTTAGAGTAATATTTTTATCTCCAATAATTGGGTTGAGAAGTTTAATGTTTAATTGAGCTTCATGAAGATTACTGTTTTTTCGCCCCAAATTCAACAGTTTATTACATGTAAACCAATGATATATTCGATGACTTGTCCCAATTCGTTGAGGTATCTTAGCCATTTTAAAGAGCTTTGACAGATGTCTGTTAGGAAAAACATGTACCGCTACATCTAAACCTAAAGACTTAATGTATTGCAATTGTTCAAGCGGTGTTTTTTGTAATAAAGTGTCGTAGTTAATAAAATAGTCTATAAATTTTGAAGGTTCAATAATGGCTTGTGTATAGCTTTTGCCTAAGAAATATATCTCACACTCCAGCTCACTTTTAAGGACTCCAGCCATTGGTAATGTTAAAATAACATCACCAATATTATCAACACGGGATAAAAGAATTTTCTTCATTTTAAATAAAACAGCAGTTAAAAATTCGCATTCTAAACAAAGATATGTATTATTTTATTGATATGAATGCTCTCCAGAACTCTTTAAAGGGCGCCTTATACCAAGCATGGCACCCAAACGGCAATTTATTATTATTGTGTTTAAATGCCAAACTTGGGTTTTGCTCAAATGCAAATCCAATAGCCTCTTTATAAGGTGGTGTAGTGATTTTGGTTTTCCATTTATTCATTTCGTAACTAAAGAATACATCTTCGTTAAATTCGGTTCCTTTATTTATAAGATAATAGTCTATCTTTTTTTGGTTTGAAGTAACTATGGCAATGAATTTTGATACTTTTCTGAGTGAAAAGCCGCCATTTCCCACCCGATATAGCAAGTTTTTGTTAGAAAATTTATTTCGTATTTTGTGAAAAAAAAGCTTTGTACCTAGTATGAACCTGCCAAAACGCTTATCGTATTTTGAATGTACAGGAGTCCATGGCGCCCCAATATAGTCGTAATCAAGATCGCACCTTTTTTTTAACTGATCGGTAAATACATAGGCATCTGTTTGATGTATAAGGATGTACTTGTATTTTTCGAAACGACGATAGAAAACCTCAGAGAGCATAAGTCTGTTGTAATCTGCAATTGATCTAAAATAATCATCATTAAAGCGTTCTTCATAAAGACCAAAAATCTTATTATTTATTATAGATAGGTCTATAGAATTTGGAGCTACAATGAAAATCGGATGTTTATTTAGTGTTTTTGCACATTGACGTAACGAAATCCATTCATTTTCTGAAAGCTTTGTTGTATATATGGGGATAACGATAGCAACCTGACTCATTGATGTTTGTGTGTTTTTAATAAATTGAAGAAGTTGTTTTTGTTATTAAAAAGCAATGTGTTATAATAAGCTTTTGCAATGAATTTACAAATCATTTAAAGGTTTGTAACAACATAATATCCCATTATTAATGATTAAGAATTTCATTATATATCTCTAGTCGTTTTGAAATCTGAGTTTCACTAGAGCACAATTTAAGAATTTTATGGTGCGCATTTGTAGCTAATTCTAATTGCAAATTTTTATTATTCAGTAATTTATCAACGTGTTGCGCAAAAAAAATAGGTGAATCAGCAATTAAACATTCTGTTTCATGAATGAAATTAAGTCCCTCAACACCACAAGTTGTTGTAATAAAAGGAGAAAATGATTGTGCAGCCTCAATGATCTTCATCCGAATTCCGCCACCGATTCTTATTGGTACAATGCTTATTGATGTCTTAAGTTCATTTGCTAGATCTGTCACAAAACCAATAAAAACGGTTGATGGTAATAGTGATTTTATATGGGTTCGTGACTCACTATCCCAAGTTCCAGTTACTTTAAGTTTGAACCTAGATTTAATAAGAGGAGCAACCTCTTCGCAAAACCATATTAAGCCATCTTTATTTGGGTAGTGTCCTCCTCCTCCAACAAAGATAAGACTATCGATATTGTTTTTGTCGTTGGTTGGGCTTGTCGGAAGTGAAATTGAGGCAGGGGAACAGTATATTTTTGAGTTGATTGTTTCTAACTTAACTTTTACTTTGTCTATATCTGAAAGCGTAATTAAGTATCTAAAATTGTTTAGGCAGCCAATCTCATAGCTTTTAGCAACATTCATAGTGTATGTGTCAAGAAATGTAGTTTCTTTAAAAAGTTTCATTTCGCGCTCATTCCTAATCCAGCGGGGCTCATGAATTACAAATACACTTTTTTGTTCTTTTGGAATCAAATGACCGAGTGATAGTGTCTCAAAAAACTCGACTTGAATTAAATCATATTTTGTTTCTGTGATTGTTTTAGTAAAAAATTTTAAATAATCAGAGTTCATAGGTTGAAAAAGAGATTCATATAGCATTGAGTTCTTTCGTGTGAAATCACTCTCTTCTGATCTCTCCCATCTTTTTATTTTCCGCGAAATAGACTTGTGTAATTTTCGCAGCAACCCAATTTTAAAAGGTTCTCTTGCACTAGCTTCGTACTCAAATTGTCGGAATTCATGAAAAGTTACATTAGGCCATTTTTGTTTAAGCTCCTTTAAGGCTATCTCTTGAAAGGATCTTATTTCTACTAAAAAGTGGATATTATAACAGTTACGTATACCCTCAATCATGTGAAATTGTGCCTGGTTGCCACCACTGTCTAGTGGATAAGGTAGGTGAAACGAAACAATAAGTATAGATTGCATATATTAACTGATTTTTTTTGTAATGAATTTAGTAAATATACGCATACCATTTATTGTTGAGAAATACCCTACTGTTTTTGATATTTTAAAAAGTTCTATGTATGTGAAATTTAGTGCTACCGAATGAATTAATATGGTTTTAGCATATATATAAACTGCTTTAGTAATCTTTTTGTTGGCTCCAAAGTTTTTATATATCCACTTAAGAAAGAGTGTGGTTGAAACGATCTTCTCTCTATTATACTTTGTGTTGTTTGAAATATTAAACCCGTCAACATTTCGCCAAGAAACAGCTGCACCTTCTATCAGGCATATATTGTTTTTACTGCCGAGTTTTGCCCATGTTGCATCGTCAGAACACCAAGCCATTGGGTAATCTTCAAAACAACCTTGTTTAAAAAAATGATCCTTTTTAAAGATATATTCGATAGCAGCAGAGTCTATTTGTCCCGATAGTTTTGCGATTAAGAATTCTTCAGAAGTTACTATATTAGAGCGATAATAGTTAGCTTTGATTTGTTTATTATTCTCGTCAATTATTTGTAATGGAAAGCGTAGCAAGTCATAATTAGGATTTGAAGATATTGTAGTATAGAAACGTTCTATAGCATCTTGAGGCATAATGTCATCATCTGAGAATAACCAAATGTACTCCTCGTTTTGAGACATATTAATACAGCGTTGCCAAGCTTGGGTTAAAGACTTTTTACCAAGATTTGTTTCAAACCTTTTGCATACAATATTTGAATCTTGGTAGTTATCAGAAATTATTTCTTCTAATGGTTCAGGACTATCATCAATTCCTATATAAAGATTAAAGTTTTTGTTAGTTTGAGAAGCGATTGATTTTAATGTTTCGGGTAAAAATTTTCCTTTATAACATGGAATTATGATAGCAATTATATGTTTATTTAACATAAAAATGTAATTTGTTAATGTTTTGTTTATTATTCATTAGCAATTAGATATAATAAATTATTGGTTGTTATTAAAAAAGTATTATTTGATTCTATCCCAGAACTCCATTGCTTTTTTTATTACAATATGCATGTCATAATATTTATACTCACCTAATCTGCCTCCAAATATGTATTTACTATTAAGCGCAGCTAAACCGACATATTGATCGAATCTGTTCTCATTAACTGAATTATTAATTGGATAATATGACTCATCTCCTAATTTCCAATCAAGTGAAAATTCTTTAGTAACGTAAGTAATAGGCTGATTGCCGAACTCAAAGTGCTTATGTTCGATTATTCTAGTATAGGGCACGTTAGAATTTGGATAATTGACAACTGCATTTCCTTGAAAGTTTTCAATATCTAATAGTTCATTTTCAAATCTAAGTGTTCTATATTCTAGCGCTCCATATTTGTAATTAAAAAAATTATCGATTGATCCAGTGAAAATGATTCTATTTGCGATTGATTCGAAATACTCTTTATTTTCTAAAAAATCGGTATCAAGTCTAACCTCAATTCCATTTAACATATTTTCTATTAAACTAGTGTAACCTCCTATCGGTATCCCTTGGTATTTATCTGAAAAATAATTATTATCATATACATATCTCAGGGGTAATCTTTTAATGATAAAAGCGGGTAGTTCTGTCGTTTTTTTACCCCATTGTTTTTCAGTATAGTTTTTTATTAATAGCTCATAAATATCCTTACCAACAAGTTTGAGAGCCTGCTCTTCTAGATTTGATGGATTAATATCTTTATATTGATCGGTCTGTTTGGTGATAATTGCTTTAACCTTTTCGGGATTTGATTCTCCCCACATCTGATAAAATGTATTCATATTAAATGGCAAATTGTAGATTTTGCCATTAATATTAGCAATTGGACTATTGATATAATTATTAAAAGAAGAGAATTGATTTACAAATTGCCAAACTGTTTCATCTGATGTATGAAAAATATGGGCACCATACCAGTGTACATTAATACCTTCAATATTTTTGGTAAAAGTATTACCAGCTATGTGATTACGTTTTTCTACAATAAGAACTTTTTTTCCACTTTTGGCTGCCAAATGTGCAAATGTAGCTCCGAATGGGCCAGCACCCACAATTAAATAATCATACATAGTTTTAGAATAAAAATTAAATAAAATGTAATGATCTAAGAGGCAATATATCTACACTTTAAAAATTGGAGAATATTACTTTTGATCGCTCACTGCCAAAGTACTCCTATAGAAATAGTCTTTTCAAATCATTATCAAACTTTACCTCTTCCCCTATTATGCGGTTACGATATGTCTCAAAATCATTTATGCTAACATCATAATTATTTAGAATTTTATTAATCTTTATCCCAACCGTATCTAGCGAATCATCACTCTCTTCAAATTTGTACTCGTCAGAGATTGCAATATCTTCATAATATTTTGCAGCACCTCTTTTATTTGTTATTATGCAACAACCTAGAATAGCAGCCTCTCGAGGAAATCTATCTTTCCCAGGATGATGCCCAAAGTCAATATAAATCTTTGATCTCTTACAAAGATCTGCAACACCTTCAGGTGTTAACTTTGTTAATGGAACATATTGATAATTAGGGTATTTTGACATTATTTTTTCAGTAATCTCCTTTCCCTTAAGTGGATTATACAATATTATATTTTCTCTCTTACTTGACGAATAATCAATGTCATTGGTAAAAAAAACATCATTAAGATAATCTGATAAATAATCAATATTTTTTACATTCTTTTCTTTTAAATAGTTAATCGCATATTGAGATTGTGCAAGATGAATTATTCTCTTATCCTTAAAATTTACTGTGTGCTTGAGAGTATAATAGTATTTATAATAATTAATAACATTTCTTAAGGGAAAAATTTTTAATTTAAACCGAGTTTCGATATAATTATCAACACTAAGCCACCAAATTACCTTTTTCACTTTTGAATATCTCAATAAAATTTCAGGGAATGTCTCTGGGACAATCAAAAGAACACTCTTATTGTCTGGTATTTCAGTTACATGAGAAACTTTATATTTATTAAATCTTTCAGCAGTAGGACTATTATCTTTTGATTCAAGATAAAACATCTTAGCATTAACATTGTGTTTCACTAATTTATTGCACAATTGATGCAATAGTTCAGTACCTCCAGTAGCGAATTTAGCTGGACAAGCAATATATACTTCAGTAATACCATTTAGTAGGTTCATAATATACCATTTTGATAATTGACAATGATTGCAAAAGTATGTATTATTTGTTATAAGTTAAACATATTGATCTTGAGTTATATCATTACTTTTGGATTGAAGATTTACAATTTAACCTACAACCTATCAAAAATAGGCAGTCAGAAAATAATTCTGACCCTAAGTTTTGTTCGTTTAATTAAATTGTCTTACTTAGTTCTTTGTAAAGTTATGTAAGGCAACATACTTTGTGATTTCTAGCTTTTGATAAATTCAAATTCCATTATAAAGTTTAAATTTGTATTAAAGCGACCCTATGTCTATAAATAAGTTCTTGTTTTATTTGCTTTTATCAGGAAGCATCCTATCATGTAATAATAAAAAAGATTCAATCGAAACACCTGAGATAATTAATCCAAAAACAGAATCCGCAAGAGAGTATATCTTCGTTAAAATTGAATTTATTAAAAAGGGGGATGATATTGTTCAATATAATGACTTGCCAAAAATTGAATATTTGAATAGTACGAAAACAACACAAACTTTCCCTTACGATCCAGTAGATGGAACTTATGAAGTATCGCAATTCACTGGTATTGATTCTTCTGTTGTTAATCAAATTGTTCATCCCCCTCTTATCGCTGTTCCTATTAGTACAAACAACTCACTTAGCTTGGGTGAAACGAAGTGGCCAATTTCAATTAGTATCGAAAAACAAAAATCGGATTTAACTTATCTGAGAGTATTTGCAATTGAATCAAATACGAGAATGACGATTGAATCAAAACTTTATTTCAAGTATATATCAGCGTATGTCAAATTAACTCTTCTTGATGTTAAAGAGAATAAGGAACAGGTTTTTGAGGGAGAGTGGGAAGGCGTTTATCCGATATATACCGAATTTAATACGATTGTTCCCGATCTTTAAACGCAAAAATGAAAAGTTTTAGCGTAGAATACCCGCCCTTAAATATGGCGGATCCAAGCGTGTAATCTACGATTTGGTTAAGGCTTTAGAGAAAACTGGCCATAAAGTTATATTTTTGGTGGGTGAGGGTTCTCATTGCAAAAATGGCTTAATTGCCCCATAAAAATTAAAAATTAGTTCACTTTTGGCATCACGAGAAGATGAACAGTAGCGCTAAAGTCGATTATGTTATCCAAAATCAGCAGTATATTCGATCCATAGAGGTCAAGTCGGACTCAAAAGGCTCCATGCAGAGAATGAGCCAATTTGTATCCCCAAAAGGGGGAGTGTACGTGGAATAAGCTTTTCTCTTGGGAACTTCTACACGGTTAATGGCATTGATGTCATTCCGTTATATGCAGTGTCTAATATATTTTTGCCAACAGAGTAAATATTCTTCTCTGTAATTTGTACTATCTTTAGGCCATATCTTTACATCTATGCACATCTTAATCGTTTCAAACAGTAAAATACCCGCCCTTAAATATGGCGGAACCGAGCGTGTTATCTACGATTTAGGTCAGGCTTTGGTGAAATTTGGCCATAAAGTTACATTTTTAGTGGCAGAGGGTTCTCATTGCTCTTTTGCTCCCGTGAAAATCTTTAATTCTGAAATATCACTTCAGAGTCAAATTCCAGACGATGTTGACGTGGTGCATCTGAACCATCAACCAAGTGAAGATATTAGAAAGCCCTATATTGTTACCATGCATGGTAATGCCAATGATATTAATCTTCAATTTGATCAAAATACTGTTTTTGTTTCATCGAACCATGCTGAAAGATTTGGGTCTAACGTTTTTGTTCATAATGGTTTGAATTGGAAAAACTATGGTAAGCTAGATTTGACATCGAAACAAAAATATTTTCATTTTTTAGGCAAAGCAGCCTGGAGAATTAAAAATATAAAGGGAGCCATTCAGGTGTGTCAAAACTCAAACGAACGCTTAAAAGTGTTGGGTGGATATCGTTTTAATATTAAAATGGGATTGCGTTTAACTTTTGATCCACGTATCTCATTTGAAGGAATGGTTGACGATGCACGCAAACAACAGCTACTGCCTTATTCAAAAGGATTGATCTTTCCTGTTTTATGG
>RRZT011329672.1_pt1 | contig 10347 bp, 9 predicted proteins | sample 2165551 | NCBI WGS metagenome assembly RRZT01 (sample SAMN10456910, study PRJNA506462) | wastewater metagenome | biome: wastewater; feature: sludge; material: wastewater sludge; isolation source: wastewater sludge with Escherichia coli K12::gfp cells carrying plasmid... | place: USA: Moscow, Idaho ...
CCACCGAGCAAACCGATCCGGCAATCCTGGAAGAAGCGCTGCAGCGGGTCCCTGGGATCGGACTCGAATTTCTCGAAGAATGCCTGACGCAAGCGCTGTTCTGGGCGAATAACCTCGGCCGGGAAAAAGCCGATGATTAACCGTACGGATTTTTGGCAAAGGTCCCCGTCATGAGTGAACACCTGCTCAACGCAACCTACCTGAGTCGTCAGCCCATTCTCGATCTGCAACAGGAACTGGTCGGCTACGAGTTGCGGCTGCAATCGGCCGGCAACGCCGACGCGGGGAACAGCCGGGAGAATGCAGCCGTGCTGGTCTGCGGAGCCTATGCCGAACTGGGCATCCGTAGCGCGCTGGGGCGGCACCGGGCGTTCCTGCGCATCGACCAGGAGTTCCTGCATAACGACGCCATTGAGGCCCTCCCCCCGGAAGGGGTCGTACTCCAGCTGATGGTCGACCGGATACCGGACGAGCACATGCTCGAACGCTGCCGCGCTTTGCGTGAAAGGCATTACTCGCTGGCACTGGCGAATTACTCGGGGCTCAACGAACTGAGCACGCCGCTCCTGAACATGGTCGATTACGTCAAGATCGACACAAAGGGCAAGGACGCCAGGCAACTACTCGACCTGGCCGGCCCGCTGGCCCGGTTGCCGTTGAAACTGCTCGCCCAGCGCGTGGAAACCCGTGACGATTTCATCCGCTGCCGTGATGCCGGCTTCCAGCTTTTCCAGGGATACCACTTCGCACAGCCGGAAGTCGTCAGCGGCCGCCGGCTGACCGCTTTGCAAACCACGATCATCCAGTTGATCAATCTCGCGGCGCGCGATGCCGACACGGCCGCCATTGAGGACGGCATCAAACGCGACCCGGCTCTCGCGGTTAACCTCCTGAGCATCGTCAACTCGGTCGCTTACAATCTATCGCGGCGCATCGGCTCCTTGCGCCAGGCCGTCACGGTTCTCGGGCGACGCCAGTTGCAGCGCTGGTTGCAGCTGTTGCTGATGACTCCCGCAGGCAAGGCACCCGATGCCAGCAGCACCCCGCTGCTGCAAGTCGCCGCCTTGCGTGGACGCATGCTGGAATTGATGGTCGGGCACCTGTACCCGCAGGACGCGGCGCTCGCCGGGCAAGCGTTCATCACCGGCATCATGTCAATGATGCCGGCGGCGCTGGGCCTGCCGATGAATGAGATTTTCGACCAGATTGCTTTGGATCAGGAGATCGTCGCCGCGCTGCAGTCCTATCAGGGAACACTCGGCAAGATGCTGATGCTGATTGAATGCTACGACGCCGAAGACGCTGACGGATGCGACGCAATCCTCGCCGGATTCCAGGGAACCGGGCTGGATCGCAACATGCTGAACCACTGCCTGACCGAATCGCTGCACTGGATCAACGGCAAAGACCAAATCGACTGACCCTTCTCCACACACTCTCTACGACTAAAAATGCAGAACATTCTCGTCACCGGCGGCGCCGGCTACATCGGTTCGCACACCTGCGTTGAACTCCTCGCCGCCGGCCACAATCTGGTCGTCATCGACAACTTCTCGAACAGCAAACCTGCCGTGCTCGGCCGCGTCGAGCAGATCAGCGGCCGTCAGGTTCCGTTCATGGAAGTCGACATCCGCGACCGCGGTGCGCTCCGCGACGTGTTCCGCCAGCATGCCATCGACGCCGTGATCCATTTCGCCGGGCTCAAGGCCGTCGGAGAATCCGTCTCGCAACCACTGCGCTATTACGACAACAACATTTCCGGCAGCATCGCTCTGTTCGAAGTCATGGCCGAGTCAGGTGTCAAGACGCTGGTTTTTTCTTCGTCCGCCACTGTCTATGGCGATCCGCACAGCGTGCCGATCCGGGAAGACTTCCCGCTTTCCGCCACCAACCCCTATGGCCGTTCGAAGTTGATGCTGGAAGACATTCTGCGCGACCTGTCGCGTTCGGACGAGAGCTGGAAGATCGCCCTGCTGCGCTACTTCAATCCCGTCGGCGCGCACGAATCCGGCATCATCGGGGAAGACCCGAACGGCATCCCGAACAACCTCATGCCCTACATCACCCAGGTTGCCGTCGGCAAACTGCCGCAACTCTCGGTCTTCGGCGACGACTATCCGACACCGGACGGTACCGGCGTACGCGATTACATCCACGTCGTCGATCTGGCGCGGGGCCATCTGGCGGCGCTGGAAGCGCTGTCGGACACCTCCGGCGTAATGGCCGTTAACCTCGGCACCGGCCAGGGTTATAGCGTGCTCGACGTAGTCCGCGCCTTCGAGAAGGCCAGCGACCGCCCGGTTCCTTACCGGATTGTCCCGCGACGCCCCGGCGACGTGGCCCAGTGTTATGCCGACCCGACCCTGGCGAAGGAACTGCTCGGCTGGCAGGCCCAACGCGGCCTTGACGAGATGTGCCGCGACTCCTGGCGCTGGCAACAATGGGCGAGTAACAACCGGACATAACGCATCCGGCGCCGCGGTACGTACCCTGACCCTGAAAAGCACGGAGGCAGCATTCATGAAACTCGGTTTTTACGGCGCAGCCGGCGAGGTGACCGGTTCCTGCACCCTGGTTGAAACGGGGAAAACCCGTTTTCTGGTCGATTGTGGGATGTTCCAGGGTGGCCCGGAAGCCCGCACAAAAAACCTGCAGGCGCTCAATTTCGACGGCGATGTGCGCGACATCGACTTCGTGTTGCTGACCCACGCGCACATCGACCACTCCGGCCTGCTGCCCCGCCTGGCCGTGCTCGGCTATCGCGGGCCGATCTATACCACGCCGGCCAGCATCGACCTGCTTGGCGTACTCCTGCCGGACAGCGCCCATATCCAGGAAAAGGAAGCCGAATGGCAGTTGCGTCACCGGCGGCGCGGCGGCAAACCTGAGCGAGGCATACAGGCGCCGCTCTACACCGTTATCGAAGCGCAAACCGTACTCAAGCTGCTCAGGCCAGTACCTTACGGCGAAACAATCGCACCCGCCGCCGACGTTCACGTCCGTTTCCACGATGCGGGCCATATTCTTGGATCGGCCTGGCTGGAAATCACCGTCAGCGGCGGCAAGCATCCTCGCAAACTGGTTTTCTCGGGCGATCTCGGCATGAGCAATCGCCCTGTCCTGCGCGACCCGGAACCGCCCGTCGCGGAAGCCGATGTGCTGCTCGTCGAATCAACCTACGGCGACCGGCTGCACCGCTCCATGCCGGAAACCGAAAACGAAATCGTCGCCGCACTGGGACGCACCCAGGCCTGCCATGGCAATCTGATCATCCCGTCCTTTGCCGTCGGCCGCACGCAGGAAATTCTCTACATTCTGGCCGATCTGGTGCGGCGCGGACGGCTATCGCCGCTCAAGGTCTATGTCGATTCGCCGATGGCCAACGAGGCCACGCGGATCACCCTGGCACATCCGGAGTTGCTCGACACCGAGACGCGCGCGCTGATCGCCTGGCAGCAAGCCCATCCGGAGAAGATGCAGATCGAGTTCGTTGCCGATGTCGAGCGCTCCAAGGCTTTGAACGAACAACGCGAAGGGGCGGTGATCATCTCGGCCAGCGGCATGTGCGAAGCCGGACGCATCAAATACCACCTGCGCGAGAATCTCCCGCGCAGTGAATGCTCCATCCTCATCGCCGGTTTCCAGGCCGCCGGCACCCTCGGACGACGGATCGTCGACGGCGCGCGCACGGTAAAGATCTTCGGAGAACCGGTGCCGGTCCGGGCGCGTATCTATACCGTTGGCGGCCTCTCGGCGCACGCCGATCAGGGCGCCTTACTCAACTGGCTGCGCGGTTTCCACAAGCCGCCACGGCAGACCTTCCTGGTCCACGGCGAAGCGGGAGCCTCGGCAACATTTACCCAGGCGATCCGCGATCAGTTGGGCTGGACCGCGGTCCGGGTGCCTCAGCGCGGCGAGCAGATCGAGTTCTGAGCGGAACCTGATTCAGCGACCTCATCGGCCTCATCGGACATCCCGGCATGCGGGCTGGCCGATGGTGGTTGGGGTTGGCGCTACGGCGACGCGCCATCGGAAACAGTGGAAAAATTAAGCGGAACAAAAACCGACAAAGACGGTCGGATACAGCGAATGGGCGTTTTTCCTGTACCGTGCCGCGTGGAAATGTTCCCCGTCCATTCGATCGATGAACACTGTGCCGGGAAATCATCATGGAACTGGACAATCTCTACCCTCTGCTCGCCCTCTCCGCCGCGTCCCCCTATGCCGCCGAAGCCACCTATCGGTGGATAAAACGGTCGAATTTCACGAAGATGGTCGTCCATTTCCTCCAGAACCAATTTACGCAGACTCAACACTGAGGCGTAAAACAGGGAAAGCCGGACCGGACTTAAACGAAGAGCGAGGCGGCTGAGCATTCCAGCCTGGCGGCGGCGAGCGCCCGGCAGGATTTGCTGGAGACCGTACTTTGCTCCGCAGTCGCCATGTGAGTCCGAGCTCCCTGCTTCCTTCCCTTGTCGGCAACAACAGAGAAACCACGCTCTCGCTCTCCGGCACACATACGCCGAGTTCTTCCATGGCCGAGCGTTCTGCCGCGGCGGTCGGAAATTGCGGTTGAATGCTTGAGTTCCTACGGCTCGGTCTGCACACAGGACGCGTCCCCACTATCGTTGCCGCGATCTCTTCCAAAACTCGCGCGGCGGTGTTCACGCCGTACCGGCAGAGGACTTTCCAGAATCGGCGCGGGTACGGCGCTGCCGCGTCGGGACACACCGTAACACGCGCCTGCCGCCGCTTCCCGACCCGGTCCCTTGATCGCGCCACCGTATTTCGTCAGCGGGATGTAACATTCGCGCCGTATCATCGCTTCGTTATCAAGCGTTTCCGGGCAGCACAACAATGCATAAACTAGAAAAATACGTGGGACGGGCCGTTCGCCTGAAACAGCAAGCATTTGAACGGATCAAGGGCAGTAGAAGGTTCTTTTCCGGCCATGAAAACTGCTTTCTGGTCGCGGCCATCGACCGCCAGATGAGCCGCCTGATCTGCTACGGAGCCAATCGCCGCATCGACGTGTGCGCGGCAGACATCGTGCTGATCTGAGCGCGGACCACCGCAAGCGTTCCAACGCTTTTTCCGATGATCGAAACCCTTTCCCGCGAAAGCCAGGACTGCCAAAGCGGGCAGCACGACCTGTCGCAAACCGTCACGGCCACTCCGGACACGACGCTATGCGAATACGCCAGCGCCTATCGCGAGATCGCCGCCGTCGACCTTGGCTCCAACACGTTTCGCCTGCAGGTCGGACGGGTCGTCGACGACCAGATCTATCCGCTTGATTCCATCAAGGACACGGTACGGATCGGCTCCGGGCTGACGGCCGACAAGCAGCTCGACGAAGCGGCACAGACCCGTGCACTGGCTTCGCTGGCCCGCTTCGGCGAACGCTTGCGCGGATTCGGGAGAGAATCGGTCCGTGCCGTGGCCACCAGTGCCTTGCGGATCGCGCGGAACGCCAACACCTTCCTGCCACGCGCCGAAGAGGCACTCGGTTTCCCCATCGAGATCATCCGCGGGCGGGAAGAAGCCCGCCTGATCTACATCGGTGCGCATCACGCACTACCGCCGAGCGACCAGACGCGCCTCGTCGTCGACATCGGCGGCGGATCGACCGAATTCATCATCGGAAGAAAGAACGAACCCTTGCTGACCGAATCCCTGAACATGGGGTGCGTCAGCTTCACACACGCTCACTTTCCCGACGGAAAAATCACCTGGCGCGGTTTCCGCCAGGCGGAAATGGCAGCGGCCGCCGAACTCGAACGCATTGCCGGCGACTACCGGCGCTTCGGCTGGGGCAAGGCATTCGGATCATCCGGAACAGCGCGCTCCATCGCCCGCATCCTCGAACTCAATTCGCTCAATCCCGACGGCGCCGCGGGCATCACCCGCGCAGGGCTGGATACGCTGCGCGAACGGATCGTCCACGCCGGAGCGCCCGAGGCGCTGGAACTGGACGGCCTACCGACTGAGCGCCTGCCTGTCCTACCCGCCGGGGCCGCTATCATGAGCGCCATTCTCTCCAGCCTGGACATTCCGCAAATGCTCCCGGCGCGTGGAGCGTTGCGCCTGGGGGTCATGTACGATCTGCTCGGGCGTTTTCACCGGCAAGACATGCGCGACACCACCGTGCGGCAGTTCATGCGCCGTTATCGTGTCGACCTGCGCCAAGCCGAGCGTGTCGAGAAAGCCGCCCTGACGTTGATGGGACAAATATTCGAAACGCTCAACCCGAACGAGGCGGCCCGCGAAGACGAACGGCAACTCCTCCGCTGGGCCGCGCAACTTCACGAGATCGGCCTGTCGATCGCGCACGGCGGATTTCACAAGCATGGAGCCTACATCGTCGATGAGGCAGACATGCCCGGCTTCTCGCGCAAGGACCAATCCCGCCTGTCGCGCCTTGTCCTTGGCCAGCGCGGCAATTTACTCAAACTGGCCGACGTGCCGCCGGAGGACAAGCTCTGGCACCTCATCGCCTGCCTGCGCCTCGCCGCCCTGCTCTACCGTTCGCGCCGCGACTTTCCCCTGCCCGCGGTACGCCTGAGTTATCAAGACCGCGCGTACCGGCTCGACGTACCGCATCGCTGGCTAAGCGAAAACCAGCTAAGTGCCGCTGCACTGGGGGAGGAATCACTGGCCTGGATGCAGGCGGGAATGGATTTGCAGGTCGTTCGCCGCACAGGCTGACGAAAGACCGGCCCTATCGAAAAACGCTCAACGAACGGTCAGCGCAGCGTGGGGAGAACGGTCAGCAGCGCCTTGATTTCCTCGTCGGACTTGGCCGACAGCAGACTCAGCGCGGCCCGGACAAGATCGCTCTTTCTCGCCTCCACGCCTTGATCGGCCAACTGCTTCTTGATTCTCACCAGTTGGTCATACTCGCCGCGCAGCAGGGTAAACCGCTCACGCACAGGTTTTGCCTGTTTCATCAATATCTTATCGAGAGGACGAGAGAACGCTTTGGACAAACGCTTGCGCTTCTTTGCCGGCACGGAAGACTCCGGCGTAGCGGAAACGTTGACCTGCTTGACCGGTTCGACCGGTTTTTCCGGCGCAACTGTCGTATCGGTGCTGCTCGGCGGCAACGCTGGCTTGGCCTCGACGGGAGGACGCGATACACCCCGCGTGCGTGGGCGGCTGACCGGTTTTTCCGCCGCAGGTTCACCGGCAGCGGGCGATGAAACGGGTGGAGATTTTCTGACAGCCATAATTTTTCCAAATAAAATCAAATGGATAATTATTCTATATCAGAAATGCTACAGAAATGTTACGAAGCACCGGACGGGTAAATTCCGCTCCGATCAGAACTCCCGCAGCACACGGGAGCGCGCATCGGAGCGACCCCGCTCGACGCGAAACTGCATCAATCCGATGGTCCGTCCGTCCTGCGTCGCGGCAATGAAGCGCCAATCGCCCGGCTTGGGATCGAGTACCCACGAATAGCCGCGAAACCCTCGTTCGCGTCCGCCCGTGCTGCGGAAGCGATCCCGGTAAACCAAACGCCACTCGCCGCGCTCCCGGATCTCCCATCGATGTTCGAGGTCAGCCTCAACACGCAGCGGCGCGTAGACCGCCGACACCCCGTACAGACGCGCGCCTTCTGGAACCGTCACGACCGCCGACTGATCGCGCCAGAACTGCCACGCCGGCGCCGGCTCGACCTGCAGGAGAAAACGCTCGCCGGCGCGTACGAAGTCGTGACCTACCGCCAAGTCACGCTTGACCAGCGGTACTGGCGCGATCATCCCGAAGTTCCACGCCGCCAGCAGCGTGACGGCAATGCTCCACGCCGGCAGGATGCGACCCGGACGCCCCGGCGCAATCAGACGCAGACCATGTGCCAGCGCAACGCCCGCCAGGGTCGAGGCATAGAACCACCGCGGATCGAGGCTGCCGGCAAGATGGGGCAGCACGAAGTTCAGCAGCAGGATCGCGTTGAGGGCGAACAACGCCCACGTCAGGGTGAAACGCCGCCCATACCGGTCACCGGCAAACTCGTTGGCGACCAGCAGACCACCCAGAACGGCAGCGGTCAGCCACGAGCCGAGATGCCCGGAGCTCTTGAAATACAGGATGAAAAGCGCGGAAAAGATGCCTCCGAAGAAAAACTGGACGATCAGATAAGGCGCCTGCCAGATCAATCGGGCAATTTTCCCGCGCAGCTCATCGGCGGGCGGCGGTGGCGTCTTGTCGTGCCGGTAGCGCCACGACAACCACAACGCAAACACAGCCGCGCCAAGGAGATAGGACCCCAGGAGCCAGAAATCGAGCGCAGTGACGCGCCGCCCGATGGAGAGTGCATCCGACACGAAGCCGACAAAAAATGCGGCCAGCGGAAAAAAACGCCGGAGCTGTTTCATGTAGGAATTTTCCCCGGTTGAAGCTCAACCGAAGCCCGAGTTTGCAGCGAAAGGCCCGTATCTTAACGCGAGCGACCTCATTGCGCCGCGCCTCATCGTTTCTTTGGTAACTGGAAGGCGCAAACTACAATGATGTGGTGCCCGCACCATTCCCCGCATCCGAACACAGAAAATCACAAAAAAGGAGAACCACCATGCTTTCCGGACTTTCATTAAGAGGCCGCCTTTGGCTGCTTGGCATCGCCTCGTCGCTGGGCATGATCGTTCTTGCTCTTTCGGCCATCGTCTTCGCTGCCCGCAGCGAAGCAATTTTTGCGAAGTTCGTTCAGGAAACCATTGCCATGCGCCACTCCGCAGCCTTGGTCTACGCCAACGGGCTGCAGAAGGGACAAGCGATCCGGAACATCCTGCTGGACCCCGGAAAAAAGACCGCTTACGACAACTTCAACAACGCCGATAAAGTCTTCGGCCAGGAGATCGAGCGCTTGCATAGCATGCTCGCCGCCCAGGAAATGACGCGGGAGATTGCCGCGCGCCTGAAGAAGAACGTTGACCAGTGGCAACCGCTTCAGCAGCAGGTTATCGAACTGGTCAAAGCCGGCAACGGGGAGGAATCGAAGACGCTTCTCGTCACCAAGGAAACGCCAGCCTGGCGACTCGTGCGCGACGACCTCCTTGAAATCGGAAAAATTGCGGAAAGTGCCGCCGAGCGGGACCGGGCCGGACTGATCGCCGGCATTGAACAAGGTCGCTGGCTGTCGATCGGATTCAGTATCGTGTCATTGCTGTTGGTCACAGGCATCATCGTCTTCGTCGGACGCGGCATCTTTCGTCAGGTGGGCGGCGAACCGCAGGAAGCATCGGCCGCGTTGACCCGTATCGCCCAAGGAGATCTGACTCAGGCGCTGGCGGTATTGCCGGGTGACGAAACGAGCATTCTCGCCGCGATGAGAACCATGCAGGCACAGATTCGGCAACTCATCGCCGAGACGGTGAAAAGCGCCGACGCCGTCGTCGAAGAAAGCGAGTCGATGCTTGCCGACGCGTCCCGCCTCGCCCAATCGGCCGAAGATCAGAGTGCCACGACATCGGCAATTGCCGCCGCCGTCCAGGAGTTCACCGTCAGCATCAGCGTAATGTCCGGCAACGCCGACGATGCTGGGCAAATTTCCGGACAGTCTGAAAGGCAGGCCCGCGACAGTCTGAACGCGGTAACCAGCGCGACCGAAATCATCCAGCACCTCGCGTCGAACATGTCGGAAGCGAGCACGACAATGGAAGACCTGTCGACCAAAGTCTCAAACATCACCGGCATTGTGAATACGATCCGCGACATTGCCGATCAGACCAATCTCCTGGCGCTCAACGCAGCGATTGAAGCCGCTCGTGCCGGCGAACAAGGACGTGGTTTTGCCGTAGTCGCTGACGAAGTGCGAAAACTCGCCGAACTGACCACGCGATCAACACAGCAGATCTCCGACATCGTCGGTGGCGTGCGGCAAGCCAACGATGCGGCGTTCCAAAGCATCACGCGCGCCAAGGAGCAGGCTCTCGCTGGCGCCTCGCAAACCGAGGAAATCCGTACCGCCGTGGCGCAGATGGATCAATCGTCCGCGCGTGTCAGCGAGGCCATCGCGGCCATTGCCGAGTCCTTACGCGAGCAATCAGCTACCAGCGCCGATATCGCCAGCCGCGTCGAAGTCATCGCCCAGGGAATCGAACACACGCACGACGCGGCCGACAAGTCACGCCAGCGCTCGGGCGCACTCGTGAATCTCTCCCATTCGTTGAAGCAGGAAGTCGGAAAGTTCCGGGTGTAGACATGACGCGACCGTCGTCGGACACGGGCTACAGGAACAAATCAGCCTGCATCACCGTCACGGCCTGGCCGGCCATCAACACGCGATCACCGACGAGGGTGCAATGGAGTTGCCCTCCGCGTTTCGAGACCTGAAGCGCGGTCAGA
>RRZT011009657.1_pt1 | contig 10346 bp, 13 predicted proteins | sample 2165551 | NCBI WGS metagenome assembly RRZT01 (sample SAMN10456910, study PRJNA506462) | wastewater metagenome | biome: wastewater; feature: sludge; material: wastewater sludge; isolation source: wastewater sludge with Escherichia coli K12::gfp cells carrying plasmid... | place: USA: Moscow, Idaho...
GACGAATGAAGACAATGCCGAGCAGGAAATAGAACAGCAGCTGCGTCAGATGGTTCATTCCCATGATGTCCGTCTTCAGCCCATATCCAAAGGCGAGGGCCAGCCCCGAGATGACCAGCGCGGGGATCAGGACCCGGCCATGCGTCAGGATATCAAGCGTGCCATAGACCAGGAAAATCACCAGCATGGCTTGCAGGAACCAGTAAATGGCATAGTCCCGGAAATAGGGGTCCCATGGCTGCCCGATAACACCATCTGGCGTGTTCATGATCTTGGACATCAGCACGAACAGGGTAATCGCGGTGATCCCGGGCAGCGCAAGACGCCGGAACTTGCCGGCGAGGAAACTGCCCAGCTTTTCAACCTTGACCGGCCGAAGCGCATAGACTGCCCCGGCGATGAAGGCAAAAAGCGGCATGCGGATGTCGATCAGCAGATCGGCGTAGTAGCGAAGCGGGTGCGGGTATTGAAGCGCAAGCCCGCGCCCATTCTCGGGGCCGCCGATGACGTGAAAGCTGACAAGCACCAGGATTGCCATGGCGCGGACGGTCTCGATTGGCAGGTGCCGCAGGCTCTCGGCACGACCGAGCAGAAATTTCGGCATGAAACATGCTCCATCGACTCGTAAAAGAATAAATAAAAGAATTGGCCAATTTTGTTGTGCAGCGATCCGCAGCCGTCAAGACGGGGTTCTGATCCCTCGCGCGGGATGTCATAGCGGTTGGCCGTGCCGCGCCCGGATCAGACCTCGTGATCGACGGCCGCTGAGCGGCACGAGATGCCCCTATCAAAGGGCTGCCGATTGCACAACCTTAACGGGATATTGCACATTCTGACCGGACAATATGGCATTGTCCACGTCCTGTGGTTCAATCTTAAGTTGATAATGATCGATTCCTGCCGCGCGGGGACGCGCCATAGGAAACCCGCCCTTTTCTGCCCGCAAGATGCTCGATCAACTGGCCTCGCCATCCCGAAAACCCCGAAAACAGGTCACGGTTGCGGCTTGAAGACTAGGCAGGAAATGGCTCAGTGATACCCGCCAAAAGGGCAACCATTCGCCGGTCAGGTCGTCCGGGACACCCGGCACCGGCGGGCAAAGGGGGCGCGGATCCCACCGCGCCCGTCATGTTCAGTAGCAGGCGATTTTCGCGATACGGGCGTCGGCGCCGATCTCGAAATTCATCCGCGTCTCGCGATAATCCGCGGTGACAGCATCGCGCGGACCAATGATGCGCGCGCCCTCGGGCAGTTTCATGTCGCGCAGGACCGCGTCGGACTGGCCGACCAGCCCCTGCAAGCGCGCAGCACCGCAGGCGTCCGCTGCTGCCGGTGCTGCCGGCAGGTCGGGCTGGGACAAGGTGCATGCCCCAAGCCCGCCAAGCGCACAAACGATCAGCAGCTGTCTCATGCCCGGCCCGAGCAGCCGCAATCGATGTTCTGGACGTTGCCGGCCGCATCAAGGCGGAAGACGATGCGCAACGGATTATATTCCTGCGGCTCGATGCCGCGATATTCGCGCGTCACGCCCAGGGTCGGGATCACCGCGCCGGGCTGACCCAGCGCCGAGACATAGTCCTTGGCGTGGCAGGCGTCAGGCTCGCGCGATTGCAGCCCACTGATGCCGGCGATCGGCGACACCGGAACCGGATCGACGACCGGAACCGGTGCAGGTTCGGACTGATAGGACGGCGCGCAGGCCGCCAGCGGGGCAAGGGCAAGAAGAGCAATCAGGGCTCGGGTCATCGGGCGGTCATCCAGCTGAAGTTTTTCTGTCGCGGCATCATAGGGCTGCGCGATGAAAATGAGAAGCCGGCCAGCACCCGTCTGACAATGATTTGCGCCGCCAGCGGCAGACGCGCCTATTCGGCGCGTTTGCCGCGCGTGCCGTAATAAGCCAGGAACATGTCGACGGCACTGCGGTTGACCTTGCGCAGCATCTCCTTGTCGATGGATTGCACGCTCAGAAACAGCGCCCGGTCATGAATGGTGACGCTGGCCAGCTCGATCAACTGGTCCGCGGCCAGCTCCAGATCGGGGATCTTCAGCTCGCCCCGCCGGATGCATTTTTCCAGATAGTTGACCAGTTGCTGACGCAAAAGCACCGGGCCGGATTCGTAATATTCCTGGGCCAGCGACGGAAAGCGCTCGGCCTCGCCGACGCTGACGCGATAGATGCGCAGCCCGAATTCCGAGATCATGTGCGCCGAAACGATCTGGACGATGAACGGCAGCACCTGCTCGACAGGCAGGTCCACCTCGATCAGAGCGCTGGCATCAGCCGCCTCGCGCGCCAGTTCATTGCGGAAAACCTCCATGAACATGATGCGCTTGTCGGGAAAATAGCTGTAAAGCGTCGCCTTGGACACGCCCGCCTCGCGGGCAATATCGTCCACCGCTGCGCCTTCGAAACCATCCCGAAGAAAAATCGTCCGGGCACCCTCCAGAACCTGAAGGAACTTTCGCCCACGCGTAACCGGAAGAGCCTTCGGCATCCGTGAAACCTCCTCACCTACTCCTTAACGCGCCCCTCACCCGAAGGGCAGCACTCATACACAGCGACGCCGGACCCGTTCCGAACCATATCGTACATAAAGTCAATCCCGGTTCTTGCAAAGCCTCAGCACAATCAAGATCAATATGTCTTAAAAGTCAGCCATGGATTGCACCTGTTGTTCCTGACTGTTCAATGGGCAAAGTTGACAGAGCCGGCAGGAATGACGCTGGGACCACGGTTTCAACCCGATATCGGCGCGTTTTCGCCGATACCGGACATTTTCCGCCTATATCGCGCATCTTTGGTCCGGTGGTCATGCAATTTCGGCGGACCGGGTGGCGTAGCGCTTTTGGTTGTCGGCAGCCTGCCCCGCGCGCACCCATGCCTGTCGCAAACAGGGAAATGCCTGTTTTGACACTACCCAACGTCTGCCTTGCAGCCATGACGGTCGCCTTTCAGATGCTTCAGCCGTTCCGGCCGATCGCCGCCGCGCCGGCTGCCCGATCCTTAGCCGCCGCAGGCAGGACACGAGGAAAAAATGCCGGGACGGATCACTGGCGCATGCTATCCAGCACAGGTAGCCGAAGCGCACACGCGTCCTCTCAGCCAGACCGCCATTCCAGCGGCGCAAGACGCCGTCATCCTTTCCGCGCGGGCTTTGCTTCCCAAGCGCAGCCCCGCCTGTGATCCGGCGCGGCCCGCAGGGATCACATGTCGGTCCCCCGCAACCGGCGCGCCTGGTCCAGCTTGTCATCATCACGCGCGTCACTACGCAGGTTCTTCAACGCCTCGGCGCGGCCAAAGGCACGCGCCGCGCTTTGCATCGCCCTTTCGAACCCTGGCAACATCCGGGCGAGCTCGTCCTCGGCCTTGATGAGCGCGCGGCTTGTTTCGCCGGCAAGTGCGTTTGTCAGGCGCGCCTCGGCCACCGAAAAGGGGCTATCCGAGCGATAGACCGCCTCAAGCTCATCGCCCAGATCCTCGACACGCGCGCGCGCCGCCATGAGATGGGCCCGGAACGCCGAGAAACGCCGCATCTCAAGGTCGGATTTCAACCTTGCCACGCGCTCAAGCTTGCCCAGCATCTCTGTCTTGCGGCTCATGTCCCTTTTGTCCTTTTGGGTGGCAGGCCGCCCCACCCTTCTCGGGCCTTCTTGCGCATGGCTTCGGCAAAGCGGATGGCGGCAGCCACCGGCGCGAAATGCTCGGCGCGGATCTCTTCGCCGATCTCGACCGTCGCGTGAATCGCGCGCGCGCAGGGCGGGTCGGACCAGATCGGCACCTGATTTTCGTTCGCACGCTCGCGGATGCGGCGGGCAACCTCGTCCACGCCCTTGGCCAGACAGACCGGCGCCATGCCGCTGCCGCGTTTCCATTCCAGCGCGACGGCATAATGGGTCGGGTTGACGATCACGACATCGGCCTTTTCGACATCCGCAAGCATCGTCGCCAGCACGATATCGATGCCTTTCTGACGCCGTGCCGCCTTGAGATGCGGGTCGCCCTCGCTTTCCTTGTGTTCGTCCTCCATCTCGCGGCGCGACATACGGTGCCGCTTGAGGTATTCCAGCCGTTTCCATATCAGATCGATGCAGGCAAAGACGGCGCCGATGGCAAGGGCAAGCAGCACGAACCGCCGCAGGATGACCTCCAGACCCAGCACCCATTGCTGGTCCGCCATCGCATCCGCCGTGACCAGCCATGACAAAAGCGATCCATAAAGCAGCCATCCGCCGACCCCAACCAGCACGGCCTTGCCCAGCGAAATCGCGAAGGTGATCAGGCCGCTTTTGCCGAATTTCTGCCCGGCATTCTTCACCGGGTCGATGCGCTTGAGATCCGGCAGAAGCTTCTTGGGCGTAAAGACGATAGAACCCTGCGCGATCATTCCCAGAATGATCGGTGCCGCCATGATGACCACCGCGGCGATGGTGGCCATGGCAGCATAGCTTGCCACGCCCCGCGCCAGATCCGTCACCGAGCGGCCGGTCGCGTCGGGCCAGGGTTCCCCGCCAATCAGACGCGCCGCCATGCCGACCCAATCGGGCACCGCCCAGGTAACCCCGAACATGATCGCAAACCAGAAGCCCAGATACATCAGCGCCGAATGCAGTTCGGTCGATCGTGGAACGTCGCCCTCTTGCCGGGCTTTGCGCAGCTTGCTTTCCGATGGGTCGAATTGCTTGTCGTCATTCTCCTCGCTCATGGCAGGCCCGATTGCATCAGGTCCAGAACCGCATCCGCCCAGATCGACAGGATCGACGGCACCAGCAAAGCCAACCCGACCAACGCCAGCAAAATCGCACCCGGGGCCGCGATGAACACCACGGGCAGCGCCGGCATGACCTTGCTGATCATCCCCGAGAGCATCTGGAACAGAAACCCGCCCAGAATGAACGGGGCCGCCAGCAGCATTGCCAGCATGAAGCCCCGCTGAACCAGTGCAATCGCAGAGGGAAGAAGCTCGGCGATGTCTGGCCACGCGCCCAGGGGACGCAGCTGAAAGCTGTCATTCAGCAATTGGCAGACGAGCACCGGAAAGCCCAGAGCCAGGATCAGCGCCAACCCGGCCAGGTGCAGGATGCTGCCGATCGGATGCGGCGAATATTCGTTCGGCGCGCCCACCAGCTGCGAGAGCGAGGCCGTGGCCGCGATCGCGGTCGCGGCGATATCCAGCGCCATCGCAAAAAGTCGCACCAATCCGCCCAAGGCCAGCCCGGTCACCACCTCGGCGCCAGCAAGCAGGCCAAGCTGAGCGACAGTTCCGATGTCCTGCGCCACCGAGACCTGCTCGGCCAAAAGCGGCGTCAGCGACATTGCAAGGGCAACCCGGACGCGCACTGGCAGCAACCGTTCGGAAAAGACCGGCAGCGCCAGCAGACAGGCCTGAACCCGGCAATAGGTCAGCAACAAACCCGTCAACAGCGTGGCCAGCGCCCCATCGACCCCAAACCCGGTCATGTGTCGACCGTACCGACAAGGCGAACCTTGGCCGCAGGATCGATCTCATCCAGACCCATGACCGGCAGTCCGATCCCAGATGAAGTCAGCATCATCCTGACGAGGCGACGACGATGATCCGGAACCGCCAGCACCACATCCGTGCCGCCAGTCAGGGCGGACAGCGTACCCTGAACCGCCTCTGCCAACCGCTTCTGCATCTGCGGAACCGAGCTTTGCCCACCGCGCCCCGCCTCGGCTTCGGCGCGGGTCATCTCGGCCTCCCATTGCGGATGAAGCTGAAGAATGTCCAGATATCCATCATGCGTCAGGAACTGCTCGGTTATCTGCCCGCGCAGCCGCTTGCGGACCATTTCATAGGCGGCCTCGGGCGTCGAGGCGCCGCGCGCTTCGTGAACGGCATCTACGATCAGGACAAGGTTGCGGATGGAAAGCCGCTCTTCCAGCATGCCACGCAAAACCGCCAGCAGCATCTCAGTCGAGACCTTGTCGGGAACCATGCTATCGAAGAAGCGCTGGTTCAACTGTGCGCGATGCTCATCGGTGACGTTGCACAACTCTCGGATCATCCGTTGCATCGAGGACATGGTCAGCAAGGCCGAGAGGTTCGATTTGACGACCTCCATGAGATGGGTCGAAAGCACCTCCATCGGTGTCACCACCGTTGCACCGGCAATCGCCGCGTCATCCTGACGATCCGGCGGGATCCAGCGGGCGGGGCTGCCATAGACCGGCTCGCGGACGGTATCGCCGGGCAGGCGCTCAAGAACCGGATCAGGGCCAAGCGCAAGGATACCCTGAGGATGCAGCAAACCGCGCCCCCGGACCACGCCCTGCAAGCGGATCACATACTCGCCATCGCGGAAGCTGGTGCCATCGGTAATCCGGACATCCGGCAGGATCAGCCCATAGGCACGCGCGATATGCAGCCGCAGGTTCGTGATCCGCTGCCCAAGGCCACGCCCCGCATCCAGCGCGCTGACAATCAGGCCTGTCCCGATTTCGACACATATTTCATCTGTATCAAGCACATCACCGATTCTGGCCGGCGTCGGCACCGCAGTCGTGTCCTTGCTCTCTGCCGGAGCCTGCCGGGATTCCTTGAGCTTGCGACTCCGGATGAACCAAGCGATCGCGCCAAGGCCGGCGGCGATACCGAAGAAAATCACCGTCGGCATACCGGGAACGAGACCGATCAGCGCCATGCCGCCCGCTCCGACCGCCGGAACATGCCAGTCCGATGTCAGCTGCTGCGACAGCAGATCCGCAGTGGTTTCCGTCGCACCGCCGCGCGATAGCAAAAGCGCGGCCGCCATCGAGGTAATCAGCGAGGGAATCTGACTGACCAGGCCATCGCCGATCGTCAGTTTTGAATAGGTTTCAAGTGCTTCGCCGACCGGCATCGAGTGAACGAATATGCCGGCAGCCAGTCCGACAAACAGGTTGATCAGCGTGATGATCAATCCGGCAATGGCGTCGCCCTTGACGAATTTGGACGCGCCGTCCAGCGAGCCGAAAAAGCTGATCTCGCGCTGCTCACGGATACGGCGGCGTTTTGCCTCGTCGTGATCGATGGCACCCGAATTCAGATCGCCGTCAATGGCCAACTGCTTGCCCGGCAGGGAGTCCAGTGCGAAACGGGCCGAAACCTCTGCCATCCGACCAGAGCCCTTGGTGATGACCATGAAGTTCACCACCGAGATCACACCGAAAACCGTCAGGCCGACAAGCAGCGATCCGCCGGCAACGAACTCGGCGAAGCCATTGATCACATGGCCCGCCGCAGTCGGCCCGTTCTGCCCATTCGTCAGGATGAGCCGGGTCGATGAAACGTTCAGTGACAGCCGGATAAGCAGTGAAACCAGCAGCAGGACGGGGAATGCCTGAAAGTCGGTTGGACGTTCGACCAGCGAGGCCATGACCAGAATCAGCGTCGCGGTGGCAATTGACAACGCGATCCCCACATCCAGCGCGGCTGCGGGTATCGGGATGACCATCGACAACACGATCAGGACCAGAACGCCCGTAATCGCAAGCGGCCGCGCCGAAAGGCGCGGGGCAGGGGCCAGCTCAGTCGCGCTCATCGTGGGTCTCCTGCTTTGTGCTTGGTGCCAGCAGTTGATCAATGGTCCAGCCGGGACCGGTCAGCATTCCCGACCGGCGCATAAAGATCAGGACCTCGATCCGTTCGGCCGGTGGCAGCGCCATCAGTCTGAGGTCCATATCCGGAGGAAGCGCCTCGCCGCTGAGAAGCAGATCCGTTACCTCTTGAATCAACCCGTCGCGGGTTGGCGCGACGCTGCTGGGTGGCGCCCCTCCCGCCAGCGCGGCCGATATCAAAAGCTGCACGATCACGATGCCCTCTTGAGTTCGCGAAGCGCATTTTCAAGATCACCGAAGGTTGGGCGAACATGATCCGGCGCGGCCTGACGTCCGACCTCGACGCACAGGTTCGTGGCATGCTGATGCAGGCCGGCAACAAGCACGGATTTGATCACATCGTAAAATGCCTGATCCTGCTTTGTGACCGCCGTCAGGCGCTGCGCAAAAGGCGCAACCAGCCCGTAAGCCAAGAACACGCCCAGAAAGGTTCCGACCAAGGCGCCGCCAATCATCTTGCCAAGAACTTCGGGCGGCTGATCGATCGCGCTCATGGTCTTGATCACCCCCAAAACAGCGGCCACGATTCCCAGTGCGGGCAGCGCATCCGCCATGTTCTGCAGGGCGTGGGGGGCGTGCATCGCCTCTTCGTTCATCAGGCCGATCCGCTGCGACAGCATTTCCTCGACCTGATAGGGATCGTCATAGTTCAGGCTGGCCGAGCGCAGAGTATCGGTAATAAGCGTGACCGCCTGCTCATCCGCCAGAATCTTGGGATAGGCTTGGAAAATCGCCGAGGTAGTCGGATTCTCGATATGCTCCTCAAGTTCGACGGGGCTCGCACGCGCGATGCGCAGCAACTGGAACAACAGGCACAGCACGTCCTGAAGGTCGGATTCATGCCAGCGCGGCCCCTTGAGTGACCGTCCCAGACCGGCCAGTGCATGCTTGATCACGGCTGTCTCGTTCGAAAGCAGAAACGACCCAGCGGCCGCGCCGCCGATCATCATCATTTCAAATGGCAGCGAATGCAGAATGACGCCAAGCTTGCCGCCCGCGAGAATATAACCACCGAAGACCATCGCGAAGGTCACGACAATACCGATCATGCCAAACATGGTTCACCTATCTCGCTGCCGTCGTGACGGCGCCCATATATGAGGTCAGTACCGCCGCCTGACCCGGTTCAACCGCAGCCATGATTCGCGCGCCCATTTCAGGCTGGACACGAACCAGAATCTGCGCGGCAAAGTCCGGCGGCAGATTCGACAGGACCATCGCGGCCTGTTCCGGTTTCATCTGGTCGTAAACCGCGATCAGACGGCCGATATCATTGTCTACGGCCTCGCGCTGACCTGCATCATGCTGAGCAAGTTGCTGCTTGACTTTGCGCAATTCGATCAGCCGCTCGGTCAACTGCTTTTCGGCAAAGGCGATCTCGGTCTTCCTGCGCTCGAGTTCCTGCATGTAGCCGTCAAGACGCAACGATCTTTCGCGCAGCGTATCGGCCAGCGCGACCGCTTCGGGGACATCGGTGCAGCCGGCCATCATTTCGGACGGAACTGCATTTGCCGCCAGTCGCGAAACACCGTCCATCAGCATTACGGCCTGACCCGCCGCCGCCAGGACCAGCACACCGCCCAGAACCGAGAGAATGGGCTTACGCATCCAGACCGGCCTCCGCGCGACGACGACGGCGCTGCAATCTGGCGGGACGGACCGGCCCCGTTTCCGCAAATTTCTTTTGCAGCGTCCAGAACGCGCGCTCTTCCTTGGCGCGGTCGATCTCGTCCGCCAGCGACTGGGTCGCGGTCGTGGCCTCGGCCTTGGCCAGAAGGATCGACCTTTCCAGCCGGCTGATCTCGCTGGTCATGACGGCAATCGCGCCGCCCAGACCAGTCTCCAGATCATTCAGCTTGCGTAACCGGCGGGTCAGAGCAAAGCAGAAGCCTGCAAGTCCGATCATGAACACGATCATGAATATCTGTAAAATTGCAGAAATCGTCATTGGATCCGGAACTCCGTAATCAGAATGTCGGCGAATGCATCCTTTCCAAGAACGAATGCCGCGCGCGTCGCCAGCTCATCGCGAATGATGTCCAGCATGCCTCGCTTTTCAAATGCGGAAGGGTCCACATTGGAAAGGAAACTGTTAAAACTGTCGAGAATACGCGGGACCAGATGTTCGACCTCAGCGCGATGGGTCTGATCGGTCTCGATCTTGACAGTCATGATGAGCATGCGCGATCGCGGACCGGCAAGTGTCAGAACAATCTGCGGAATATCGACGAATTCGACCGTGGGGGCCTGCGCTTCGGGCGGGTGTTCCTCTTTGGCGGCAAAGAAAGCCATCGGCGACCAGAAGCCCAGAAACGTCGAGGCAAAGCCGCCACCCGTCATAATGACCACAAGCCCAAGCGGCAGAAGAATACGGCGAATCCCACCTTTGGATTTTTCTTCCGCAGGAATGTCGGCGGTATCGTTCATGGTGATTCTCCATCGATCTTGAGGAGGTGATATCACCGTCGGGCTAACCAATTCTTAATCGCCCCCGTGCCATGAAGGTAGCAACACGGATACCACCGATTCGAAGGGGGCGGGTTTTGCTGAAGCTGCAAGACTATTGGCGCGAAAGAAGCGCAAAGCAAAAAGGCATTCTGGTTGCGGCCTTTTTGCTGACATTTGCCGCGATCGCCGGACTGTCCTGGTTCGCCAGTCGTCCCGGTATGGCGTTGCTTTATTCGGGTCTGGATCCGCAAAGATCCGGCGCGGTTCTCGCAGAAATCGA
>RRZT010084267.1_pt1 | contig 10344 bp, 11 predicted proteins | sample 2165551 | NCBI WGS metagenome assembly RRZT01 (sample SAMN10456910, study PRJNA506462) | wastewater metagenome | biome: wastewater; feature: sludge; material: wastewater sludge; isolation source: wastewater sludge with Escherichia coli K12::gfp cells carrying plasmid... | place: USA: Moscow, Idaho...
AAAATTTCTTCTCTAATAAGTGGAGTAATTTTTGTCAGTTTGTGCATAGTAGTTAGCATTAGTAAATAAAATAACTCTTTTTTGTTCCGAGTGATTTTATGAATTTTTGCTTTCTACACAACCTGATTATATTTTACATATGAAAATAAATTTTGAAAACACAATTGAGGATTATTTAGCTTTTTTAAAAGATTACTTAGTTAATTCTAAACAATTTAAAAAAATAAAATTTTTAGCTCTTTTAATAGTGCCAACAACATTATTATTTTTATGAATATTAGAATTTTCAGTAAATAATATTACTAAAAATTGATTATATGTATATCTATTTTTTTCAATTATTTGGATAATATCTATTCAAAAAAATTATTTAAAAACAGTTTTAAAAAGGAATAAAAAGATATTTTTAAAAATGGAAAATAATCCATTTTTATGAAATTGTTCAATGACTTTTGAAAATGATTCTATAATTATTGAAAAACCTAATTTTGAAACAAAATTAAAATATTCTTGAATTGTAAAAATTGTAGAAGTATATGATTATTTATTTCTTTATATTTCTGATATTTCAGCATATATAATTCCAAAAAATAAAGTTGATTGAATAGAAGAAGTTATTTCTTTATTAAAATCAAAAAATTTGCTTTAAAATATTTGCAATAAATTAAATTAAATGATAAAATCAAATAGAGCTTATTATTTAATTATCAAATTATGAGAGCAGAATATCTTAAAAATACTGAAATTCACGATACTTGATTTATAAAATTAAGTGTTAAAAATCAATTAGATAAAATTTTACCTAAAGAAAATTTAGTCTATTCTATTGAGAAAAAAATTTTTAATTTTCAAATAAATCAACTTTTAAAAATAAAAAATATTCCAAATCATCTAAAATATTATCCTCAAGATGTTGTTAGTTTTGTAGAAAATATTTACTGAATAAAAGCTCCATTAAATGAAGAAAATATTGACTTAAATTCTTTTGTAAAAGTAGATTTTCCAGTATTTCATATAAAAGCAACAAAAGAACTTTTAGAAAAAGATTATTTATATAAAGAAGTTGAAATAAATAATATTCATGAAAAATCATGAGAAATATTACTTGATGGTAAATTTAAAAAAATAAATAATCAAAAAATTACTACTAAATTATTTTTAAAAACTAAAAAATAATATTTTATTAATATTTTATATTAACTAAGAAACATTAATTAGAGTGAAGAAAATTTTTCTTCACTTTTTCTTTTGTCTTTTTTATAATAAATATATAATAAAAATGCTTATTTTCTAACTTTTTACTTATGGATAGAGTTATTGTGTTAGCTTGAGAAAAAGTTTCTCTTGTAATTCCTGAAAAAAGGGATTTGGATGTGATGTATAAAGAGATAAATAATTATAATTTATCAAGATTTATGTGACCTGTGAAATTTTATACAAAAGAAAAAGAAGAAAATTATTTGAACAGTGTATTAACTTGAGATAAAAGATTTTTCATAATTGTAGATAATTCTACTTGAAATACTATTTGATGAATATGATTTAATGAATATTCAGATTTAAATAGAAATTGAGAAATATGATTTATGTTATATTGAGAGGAAAATATTTGAAAATGATTTTGAACTGAAGCTCTTAATTTATTTTTAAAATATGCTTTTGAAATTTTGTGATATCATAAAATCAAACTTTGAGTTTATGTAAATAATCCAAGAGCAATAAGAGTTTATGAAAAATGTTGATTTAAAGCAGTTTGAATTTTTAAAGATGAAGCTTATATTATGTGAGAATATGTAGATAGTATCAAAATGGAAATTATGAGAAGTGAATATAGATAAAAAAATGTAGGGAACGAATATTTTCGTTCCGATAAATGAGCCAAAAAAGGGAACGAAAATATTCGTTCCGATAAATGAGCCAAAAAAGGGAACGAAAATATTCGTTCCTTACGAGAGAAATATAAATGTAATAGAATAAATAAAAAAGGTGGAGAAAAATATTATTAAATTTTAAAATATGTATTTTTGACCTGAAAGAAAGCCACTAAGATTAAAGAAATATGATTATTCTTCTGCTTGATATTATTTTGTTACAATTTGTACAAAAAACAGAATTAATTATTTTTGAGAAATCATTGATTGAAAAATGATTTTAAATGAATATTGAAAAATTGCTGAAAAATTTTGGAAACAAATTTTATTTTATTATCAAAATATTGAGCTTGATGAATTTGTAATAATGCCTAATCATATTCATTGAATAATTATTATTGTAGGGAACGAATATTTTCGTTCCGATGTAAGAGAAATAAAAGGGAATGAAAATATTTATTCCTTACCAAATCTTTCAAATATAATAAAATGATTTAAAATTTGATATACAAATGAAATAAGAAAAAATTATAATGATTTTGAATTTTTCTGGCATAAATCATTTTTTGATAAAATAATCCAAAATGAAGAACAATTATTAAAAACAAGAGAATATATCGAAAATAATCCTTTAAAATGGGAATTTGATGTAAATAATCCAATAAATTTATAATTAAAAGTAAAAAAATGTTATTAAAAGAAAAAATTTCTAAATTTTTATTTCCTGTTATAAAAGACCCAAAAGAGGTGTTAAAATTAATTTTTTATACTTTTGTAACTTCTTGATATTGAGTTTTTAATATTTTCTTTACAAAAAATATAGTTTCACAAATAGAATTAAATCAACTTGCAAATATAGATAAAATGATTTATCTATTTATTTTTGTAAGTGGATTATATTTTATGATTTTATCAAAAATAAGATTTTGGGATTGGCCGGATATTTATAATTCTTATACAAAAATACTTCATACATATTATATGGAAAAGTATTTTTTGCTTGATAATACTAGTGTAGAAAAAATTTGAACAGGTAAAATTTTGTCTACACTAAAAGGATGAATTGATGCTTGGGTGAATTTTTTAATACAATTAACTAGAGTATTTTTAAAATTATTAATATCAATAATAACTGCATTTTTTTTACTTTATAATATTTGATTAAAGTTTTTATTTTTGTTTGTTTTTCTATTTATTTGAGCACATATTGTAGTATTTTTTATAAATAAAATAGCTTTGATTTATAGAAAATGAGTAATAAATTCAAGAATAGAATATGATAAACAATATGTAAAAATGATTATGTCAAAATTTGAAATAATGCAATCAAGTAAACAAAAACAAGAGATTTCAGTTTTAGATAAACATTTACTTTGAATAGTTGATTGAAACTTGAATAAAGCTTTATTTACTATGTTTTTAGTTCCAGATATGGTTATGGCAATATTAATAATTGCAGTATTTGCACTTATAAAAAACTGACAAATTTCGTATTGAGTAATAGTATCATTATTTATGATAATCTCTATTTTAAAAGAAAATTTATATTCATCAATAACTTTAATAAAAGATTTAACAAAAAATTTTTATGCAATTGAAAAAATATGGGAATTAATTGAAGAAACACCTAAAATCAAATGATTTGATACTTGAGCTGATTTCAAATACACTTCTTGAAAAGTAGATTTACAAAATATAGATTTTGCATATTGAGATAAAAAAGTATTAAATAATTTTTCACTAAATTTAGAATGATGACATAAAATAGCTTTTGTTTGACCAAGCTGATGAGGAAAAACTACTTTAGTAAAATTAATTTCTGGATTTATAACACAAGATAATTGAAAAATAATTGTTGATAATCAGGATTTGAGTGAAGTAAGTTTAAAATCATATTATAAAAATATTTGATATTTAACTCAAGACCCAAGTGTATTTGATGGAAGTATTAGGGAAAATTTGGTTTATTGAATAATCCCTCCCCCTTCGGGTACTCCCTTTGAAAAAGGGAGAAAAGAATTTGATGAATTAATAACTGAATCAATAATAAATGCTGGATGTGAGTTTATTTATGAACTAGAAAAATGACTTGATACTGAAATCTGAGAAAGATGAGTAAGACTTTCTGGATGACAAAAACAAAGACTTGCTATTGCAAAATTATTCCTTAAAAATCCTAAAATAATTATTTTAGATGAACCAACTTCAGCTTTAGATAGTTTTTCAGAGGATTTAATTACAAAATCACTTCAAAAATTGTTTGTTTGAAAAACAGTTTTAATTATTGCTCACAGACTTCAAACAGTTAAAAATGCAGATGAAATAATAGTTATTGAAGATTGAAATATTATTGAAAGATGAAATCATAAAGAATTAATTGAAAAAAATGGGTATTATAACAAAATGCTTGAAATGCAGAGTGGGTTTTAGAAAAGAATAAAAGAATAAAAGAATAAAAGAAAAAAAGAAATTCCCCCTCAGTGAGAGGATGCCTAAAAGGCAGGGGGAGAAAGATGCTTGAAATGTTTAATTTTTAACTTAAAAATATGTTATTAAAAAATTTAGCTAGAATTTTTTCTGCAATAAAATATTCAAAATTTAATTTTTGTTTTATGCTAATTTCAGAGCTTTGGTATGCTTTTACTTGAATTTTTAGTATTGTAATTGTTTCAAATATTATTTTAAATATTGAAAAATCTCAAATTGAAAATATTAATAAATGGGTGATAATTTTTGTTATAATTTCTCTTATTTCTATGATACTTTCTCTATTTTCTGGAAGTATGCAAAGTGTGATGTCTAAACAAATTTCTTGAAATTTAACAAATCAGATTTTAAAAGAATATATTTTTTTAGATAATACCAAAGTAGAGGAGTATTGAACTTGAAAAATGAACAATATTTTATTTACTTGAGTTGATGCAGTTTTAAGTTTTATAAAAATATTTGTGTTTACTATTGTTGAAATATTTTCAATAATTTATGTTTTTGTGTTAATTTTACAAAAATCACCAAATATTTATTATTTTCTAGCTTTTTTATTTTTGTTTATTGTAATGCTTTTTATTATGTATTGAAGCTTGAAAATAATGCAAAAATTAAAATCTGATGCTAAAAAAGTGGAAATAGAAATTGATGGAGCAAAAGTAAAAATTTTGATGTCAAAATTTGAAATATTACAAAATCAAAAAATTGATTATGAACTTGATTTTCTATCAAAAAAATATGATGAAATGACAAAAATTTGGTTTTGGTGAAATTTCAAAAAAAATTGATTACATTTTATTTGAGATTTTATTTTAAATTGATTATATTTGTCTGTGTTTTTATTCATTTGATACTGAATTATTACAAAAAATTATACAATGTCATTGTTTTCACTTTTGATTTGGTTAATTCAAAATTTATCAAGATACACTCGGAGTATTAGAAGTTATTTTTCAAATCTTGTTTTAGAATATAAAGATGCTCAAAAAATGTTTGAAACTTTAGATAATATCCCAAAATATTGAGATGATAGTCATTTATCTGATTTAAAATTTACTTCTTGAAATATTAAACTAGAAAATATTACATTTTGATATAATTCTTCAAAAAATATTTTTGATAAATTTTCTCTAAATTTAGAATGATGAAAAAAATATGCTTTTGTATGACCAAGCTGATGAGGAAAATCAACTTTAATAAAATTAATTGCTTGATATATTAAACCTGAAAATTGAAAAATACTTGTTGATAATCAGGATTTAAGTGAAGTAAATATGAAATCATTTTTTAAAAATATTTGATATTTAACACAAGAACCAAGTGTTTTTGATGGAAGTATTATGGAAAACTTATTATATGCACTTGATAAATCACCAAGTAATGATGAAATTTCAAAAATTATAAAAAGTGCAAAATGTGAATTTATTTATGAGTTTAAAGACTGACTTAACACACAAATTTGAGAAAAATGAGTAAAATTATCAGGATGACAAAGACAAAGACTTGCAATAGCAAAAATAATGCTTAAAAATCCAAAAATTATTCTACTTGATGAGCCAACTTCAGCTCTTGATAGTTTTTCTGAAGAGGAAGTAAGCCAAGCTTTTGAAAATTTATTTGCTTGAAAAACTGTAATTGTTGTAGCACATAGACTTCAAACAGTTAAAAATTCAGATATTATATTTTATCTTGAAAACTGAAAAATAATTGAATCTTGAAATCATAATGAACTAACTTTGAAAAAATGAAATTATTATAAGATGATTGAGCTTCAAAGTGGGTTTTAAAATAAAACAAAAGCCACGAATTACTCGTGGCTTTACTTTTTTATCAAAAGACATATTTAAAGGAGAAATTTCCCAAATCATCTTTTGTTTTTATATTATAAGCATATTCAATTTCAGAAATAATTCTTTCTGAAATATGCATTCTTGCTCCTGCAAGTGGTGTAAATTCAAGCTTATCAAATGGATCTATAAGCTTTGTTCCAAAATATATTCCAGAGGTTTCTCCTCCAAAAAATACTTTGTTTACTTCTATGTGGAAGTTTTTTGAAATTCCAAGACTTATTTCAAAGCTTTTTTCTAAAATCCCAAAAGAAGTATCAAATTTTTCTTGCTTGAAGTCATAACCTAAGCTTATAACTTGAGTTAAGGAATCATTTTCTAGGGTTTTAAACCCTTTAGAAAATGATTTTTTTACATTTTCAATATTTTTATTTTTTTGTTTTATTTTTATTTCTTGAGGAATATTTTGTTCCTCACTATTTTGTATTTCTTGAGTTGTAATCTCATCTTGAGATGAAATATCTTCTTCAATTCCTATTACATCTTCAGCAAAAGCTGAAAATGATAAAATTAACATCATAGCAAATAGCATTTTTTTCATTTTTTCTCCTTTGTTTTCTTTTTATTTTTTGTTTTTTTGAATGTTTAATATATGATTTTTTAAGACTTTGTCAAATTTGTAATTTTTCACTTTTTTATATAATAAATTTTAATATTTTCTAAAAAATATCTTATGGTAAATATAAAAGCAAGAGCATTGATTTTAAAAGAAAATAAAGTATTTTTACTTAAAACTCATAATTATATTTTACCTTGATGAACTCTAGAGTCTTGAGAAACAATTACGGAGACTTTTTATAGAGAAATGCTTGAAGAAACTTGAGTAAAACCTGTAATTGATAGATTTTTATGATTTGCAGAATATTTTAATTCAAAAAATGAATTGTCTTTAGAATATATTTTTCTTGTAAAAAATGCTTGTGATTTTGAAAATATTTCTAAAGAAAATTGTTCACACTCTCATGAGTGGAATGAGGCTTGATTTTCAGTGAATTTGAGTTTGAAAGGCTCTCATAAATATATTTTTTGAAAATTATAAAGATTATAATGAAATCTATTTGTGAGTTGCAGTTTATAATACAAAAGCAATAAATTTTTATAAAAAATACTGATTTGAAATAATCCCTTGAAGTGAATCTTTTCATAAAATTGCAGAAAATAAATCAATTCCAAATATTTTAATGAAAAAATAAAAGTGCCAATGGCACTTTTTATATTAATGACAAGAAATGTTTTGAAAATAAATTAGCTTTTTCAAAATTATCTCCAAAATCATAAATTATTATTTTTTCTTCATTTTGTTTAAAATAAAAATTTGAATAAAATAATATTTTCCCAATTTGGTTTAAAATTATTTTATTTTTATCTTCTTCTAAAATATTTCTATTTAGTATTATTTTAAAAGAATTATGCTGGTATTTTATTGTAAAATTACTAAACATTGAATATTCAATTTCTCCTTTAAATGAAGCTAAAATATTTTGTAAATTATAATTTCTTTTTGATGCATTAGATATTAATTTTTCTGTTAAAATTTTAACATCATTAATATTTAATTCATATAAATCCAAAATTTCTTGCATTTTACATCCCCTTTTTTTGTATTTTTTATTTTTGTATTGCTGGACTTTTATTATTTCAAAAAAAATAATATTAAATAATTATTTTTTTAAAAGTAATTGACAAAAATATTTTTGTTTATAAAATAAAAAAATCTTATTTTAAGATAAAAAAAGGGAGGTTATACAAATGGCAAAAGTAAACAAAAACAAATTTGAGGATTCCGAATTTAAAAAAGGTAGTGTACATCTTTTTATTTTAGACGTTAGTAATTTTAAAACTTTTAAAGGGGTTATTACTGGTCTTTTTTACAAAGGAGAAGAAATTTCTCCTGTAAATGTAAAAGGTAAAATTACTAAAAAAGGCATCAAAATTGGTGCTGATTCAATAGTTAGAAACTTTGTTAATTCTGAGGGGCAAACCCCAGAGTTATTTTTCCCATTTAAAGATTAAAACCATAGTTTAACTATGGTTTTTTTCTTACTTTAATCATCTTAAATCAATTGCTACATTTTTGTATCAGATTTCTTGTAATTTATAATAAATTCATCTTACATAATATAGAGGAATTCTAATACATCAGTGTGATTGTTTTTCTCAATTAATAGTTCCATCACTTCAATGACCTAAAATTCATCCATCAATATGAAAAGCATAAGGCATAACTGCTCATCATTTTGGTTTTCAGTTTTTTGCTTCAGGATAACTTCCAGAAGTTCTATACATATTTGGGGCTAAACTTCAACTTTTGTAGTATTTTCTAGGTGTAAAATTTCATAATCCAGGAGAAACATAAGTTAAAGTATATAGATTTCACTCTACATAAAAAGCTAAAACTGCTTTTCAATTTATAGTTGAAACTATTATTTTGCTTTCATTTGTATCAAGTTTTTCTGGTACAACTCAAGATAATTCAGTATTTATATAAGTTCATTCTAAATGAGTTTGAGTATCTTTTCAATAATATGTCATATATTTAAAAACATTTAGTCATTTGTATAATGCTCATTTTACATTTTTATATCATTGCATTTCTTTAAATGTATCAATTCTTGTTTTTATATCTAAATTTGTAATTTTTGAATAATTTGGGATATAGTGATTTAGGTAAATTTGAATCATAGTATTATCTCAAAGACATCAATCAGTATCTTTTTTACTAAATTTAAAATTTGTTTGTAATTCTTTTACTTTTTCTTTGAATAAAGTAGGGAAGTCAGGATTATTTTTATCAATTTTAAAATATTCAATAAAAAATTCTACTTCTTGGATTCAAGCAAATTTTATATTTTTTTGAAAATCTATATCTTCAATTTTTGAAATATCAATATTTTTAGAAATATTTTTTGGAGAAAAAATTTTATTGTCAGTTTCAATTATTTCAAATTTTTTATTTGAAATATCAATTATTGTATTTTGATTAGTTGAATTATTAGATTTTTTATCACCAAAAACTTCATCAAGACTTACACCGTTTTGGATATATTTGTCCACTGAATTAATTGTATTTGCTTTTAATTGACTTACTTCTTGAGATATTAAAAAAGTTGAAATTATAACTCATTTTTTTACTAAATTATTTAGATTCATAGTTATGTATAAAAAATATAATATTATATCTATAATGTTTTTTGAAAAAAAGTCAAGAAAAAACACTGAAAAAAGTTTCAGTGTTTAAAATTTTTTATTCATAATCTTCAGAATATTCATCATTTTCAGAATATTCTTCATCTTCTGTTGAGTTTTCTTCAGTTGATTGTTTCATTAAAGCAATTGTGTAATCACTTTTATAATCATATTCAACTTTGTCTTTTATTTTATAAAAATCCATAATACTTATAGGAGTATAGGAATTTATTTTATAAAAAAATACTCTATTTAAATCAGTATCAATAAAAAAGTTGTAATCAGTAGAATTTATATTTTTGTAAATATCTACCATTAAATTATTAGAAAAGTCTCCGTTGTAAATAGTATAATTTAGTTTATTATAACCATTTTTTTCTAGAGCTAATTTTTCTAAAGAATTTTTTTTAGAATTTAAATCATTTTTAATGTTAGCAAATTCTAAATTATTATAATTAGGTTTTGTTTCAGTAGAAATTATATAATAATCATAAGTTTTATTTTTTTCATCATAATTATTTACTTTTATAAATGCATAAATATTTTCTTCTTCTATAGTATTTGAAACTATAGAATTATTAGGTATTATATTTTTTAAATTATTATAAGTATCAATATCCTCATTAAAGCTTATAAATTCATGAGAATACTCAAAATTATATTTTTTTAAAGCATTATCAAAACCATTTTTTATAATTTCTTTTTTTATTTCTTCTATTAAATTTTTTGCTCTAATTTTGTCTTCTGAAGTAATTTCTAAATCATAATAAGTATAATCAATATTAATTTTTTCATCATTACAATAGTTACTTATATTATTTAGATAAAAATCAAAAATATCTTTTTGTGAAACATTTGGTGACATTATGGCTTTTTCATCAGAAAGTTCAATTACATATTTAAAATTTGATAAACCAAAATTAAACAGATATCTTCCAAAATCTTTAATATAA
>RRZT010733734.1_pt1 | contig 10344 bp, 11 predicted proteins | sample 2165551 | NCBI WGS metagenome assembly RRZT01 (sample SAMN10456910, study PRJNA506462) | wastewater metagenome | biome: wastewater; feature: sludge; material: wastewater sludge; isolation source: wastewater sludge with Escherichia coli K12::gfp cells carrying plasmid... | place: USA: Moscow, Idaho...
TGCCAGATCGTCTCGACGTCCTTCAGGCGGCCGTTGCGGTTGTCGTTGTAGTTGGCGTCTTCTCGGACGTCGCGTGTCAGCCGCGCGGTGTCGACGCTGGTCAGCGGGCAGCCCGCGCCGATGGTGCTGGCCAGGGCCAGGGAGCCGTCGGCCTTCTTCACCAGCCAGGCCCAGCCGGAACCGAAGGTGCCGATGGCGGTCTTGGTGAACTCTTCCTTGAACTTGTCGAAGGAACCGAAGGTGGCGTTGATGGCGTCAGCCAGGGCGCCGCTCGGCTGGCCGCCGGCGTTCGGTGCCAGGCAGTTCCAGTAGAAGGTGTGGTTCCAGACCTGGGCGGCGTTGTTGAAGATGCCGCCGGAGGAGGTCTTGACGATCTCTTCCAGGCTCTTGCCTTCGAACTCGGTGCCCGGCACCAGGTTGTTCAGGTTGACCACGTAGGTGTTGTGGTGCTTGCCGTGGTGGAATTCCAGGGTTTCGGCGGAAATGTGCGGCTCGAGGGCGTTGTTCGCGTAGGGCAGCGGCGGCAGTTCGAAAGCCATGGTCTCTCTCCGTATCGTCATCAGGGTGATTCGCGCGGTGCGCACGGCCGGCTCACGGTGCCGGCGGGCGGAGTCTTGTCGGCTCCACCGCAGCGCTGGGCGCGCTGTCGGCCTAGGATCATAGCACCGGCCCCCCGGCATATCCACGCAGCAACTGTGGGGGCAAGGCGCCGGGCCGGCGCTTCAGAGCGGCCGCAGCAGCTGCATGGCGACCGCCAGCATCATCGCCGCCACCGCCAGATCGATCAGCCGCCAGGTCGCCGGACGGGCCAGCCAGGGCGCCAGCCAGGCCGCGCCGAGCGCCAGGCCGAGGAACCACAGCAGCGAGGCGCTGGCGGCGCCCAGGGCGTAGGCGCCGGGCACCGCCTGCTGGGCGCCGAGCGAGCCGATCAGCAGCACGGTGTCCAGGTAGACATGAGGGTTGAGCAGGGTCACCGCCAGTGCGGCGAGCAGCACCGCGCGGCGCGAGCGCGGCAGCGGCGTCGCGCTGTGCTGCAGGCTCTGGCTGCCCAGGGCGCGGCGCAGCGCCTGGGCCGCATACCAGAGCAGGAAGGCCGCGCCGCCCCAGCGGGCGATGCCCAGCAGCAGCGGGCTGTCGGCCAGCAAGCCGGCCAGACCGAACACCCCGGCGGTGACCAGCAGGGCATCGCAGGTCACGCACAGCGCCGCGGTGCTCAGGTGATGCTCGCGGCGCAGGCTCTGGGCGAGGACGAAGGCATTCTGCGCGCCGATGGCCATGATCAGCCCTAAGGCCACCAGCAGACCGTTGCTGTAGCTCTGCCACATGGAAGGGACTCCCCAATCGAGATGCGGGCATTCTGCGCGGCGCTGGTTTATAAGAAAAACCAATACTGCTAACCCCTCATAAGGAAAACAGATGTTCGACTACAAGCTGCTGGCGGCGCTGGCCACCGTGGTGGAGCAGGGCGGTTTCGAGCGGGCTGCGCAGTGCCTGGGGCTGTCGCAGTCGGCGGTGTCGCAGCGCATCAAGCTGCTGGAGATGCGCGTCGGCCAGCCGGTGCTGGTGCGCGGCACGCCGCCGCAGCCGACCGCGCTCGGCCAGCGCCTGCTCAACCATGTGCAGCAGGTGCGTCTGCTCGAAGGCGACCTGCAGCAGCAGGTGCCGGCGCTGGACGAGGAAGGTCGGCCCGAGCGGCTGCGCGTGGCGCTGAACGCCGACAGCCTGGCCACCTGGTGGCTGCCGGCGGTGGGCGACTTCTGCCGTGCGTCGGGGCTGCTGCTGGAGTTGCTGGTCGAGGACCAGGCCGTCGGCCTCAAGCGCATGCGCGCCGGCGAGGTCGCCGCCTGCCTGTGCGCCAGTCCCAGGCCGGTGGCCGGGGCGCGGGCGCTGGCGCTGGGGGCGATGCGCTACCGGGCGCTGGCCAGCCCGGCGTTCATCGCCCGCCACCTGGCGAGCGGCATCGACGCGGCGCGCCTGGCCAGGGTGCCGGCCATCGTCTTCGGCCCCGACGACCGCCTGCAGCAGCGCTATCTGGCCGGACTCGGCTACGCCGGCAGCTTCCTCCACCACCTCTGTCCGTCGTCCGAGGGGTTCGTGCGCATGGCCGAGGCGGGACTGGGCTGGGGGCTGATTCCCGAGGCGCAGGTGGCGGCCCAGCTGGCCGACGGCCGCCTGCGCGAGCTGTTGCCGGGGCAGGCCATCGACGTGCCGCTGTACTGGCACAGCTGGCGACTCGGCGGCGAGCGTCTGGAACAGCTGACCGCGCACCTGCGCCGCCAGGCGCGGCACTGGCTGGTGGCGGTGCAGGAAGGGTGAACTTAGCGGGCGGCGTGGCGCCGGGTCGCCCGGCCGGCCATGCGGTCGTTCAGGTTTCGCCGTGGATGGTCTGGCCGCGATAGGTGCGCGTCAGGCGCTCCGCAGGCGGGCTGTCCGCGGCGGCGCTGTCGGGCAGCGGATTGCCGCGATAGACCCGCTGCGGCCGTGCTGCTTCGGCATGGTCGGGCGGCGCCGTCGACGGCGGGTCGCAGAGTTCGGCGAGCCGCTGGCCGAGGGCCTGCAGGGCCGGCGAGGCGTGTTCCCGGCTGGCGGCGAGCATCGCCGCGACGGCATCGGGTCGGTCGAGGTGGATGTCCAGTCCGCGCTCGATGCGCAGTTGGCGGCGCAGGGCGCGCATGCAGTCCAGCAGTGCCTTGTTCAGTTCCATGAGATTTCCTCCGGCGTCCAGCCCGCCGAGGATCAAGCAAGTTGCGTTCCAGCCCTTTTCCGGCCGCGCGCCGCACGATGCGGCCGGGTGCGTGCCCCATGGCGGTGCCGGCCTGTCGCAGGCTGGTGCGCCGGCGCCGTGGCAGGGCCCGGCGTTATACTGGGCGCCTTCGGATTCGCCCACAGGTGGCCCTGCCCATGCGTAACGACTCACTCGACGAACTGGACGACGCCCTGCCCAGCCTGGTGTCCGAGCAGCGCGAACCGCCCGCTGCCGTGGAGCGCGGCGCGGTCCGGCCGTCGCGCGGCGCACCTCTGGCCCTGTGGGGCCTGCTGCTGGTGCTGACGCTGGCGCTGGGCTGGTGGAGCCAGCGCGAGCTGGAGCGCATGGCCCGGCAACTGGTCGCCACCCAGGAAATCTTCGCGCGGATCAGCGAGGACGCCGCCGGCCAGCTCAAGGACATTTCCGGCCAGGTGGTGGCCGCCGAATCCACCGTCACCAGCGAGAGCGAGGCACTCAAGCTGCGCCTCAAGCAGCTGGAGAGCCGCCTGGCCGAGCTGACCCGCCGCGAGCAGGGCGCCGCCGAGCAGCGCAGCGCCCAGGCGCGTCAGCTGGAGCAGGTACGCGGCGAGCTGCAGGGCCGCGAGGAGGCGGCGAGCCGGCTGGCCGCTGCCGTGCAGGTGCAGCAGCAGACGCTGGCGAGTCTGGAGGAACGGCTCAAGGGGCTGGCCGGCGAGCAGGCCGCGCTGAAGGCCGCACAGGCCGAGGTGACGCGCCTGGACGGCCGCCTGCAGGGTCTGACCGGGGAACTGGCGGCGCTGAAGAAACAGGGCAATCCGGCGCAGGCCATCGCCCGGCTCGAAGAGGATCTGCTGGTGCTGCGCAGCCAGCTGGACAATCGCCCGGCGGCAGCGGGCGGGGCCGGCGGCAGCGCCGAGTTCGATGCCTTCCGCGCCCAGGTCAACCGCACCATCACCACGTTGCAGGGGCAGGTGCAGAACCTGCAGCAGCAGATCGACACGCGCTGAGGGAAGGCCCGGCCGTTGCGGCCGGGCGCGGGCGTTTCAGAGCGTCGGGTAGTCGAGGTAGCCGACCGGCCCGGAGGCGTAGAAGGTGCTGCTGTCGGCCTGGTTCAGCGGTGCATCGGCGGCCAGGCGCGCCGGCAGGTCGGGGTTGGCGATGAAGGGCACGCCGAAGGCCACCGCATCGGCCTTGCCCTCGGCCAGCCAGCGGTTGGCCTGGGCCTTGTCGAAGCGCTCGTTGGCGATCACCACGCCGCCGAAGGCTTCCTTCAGCTGCGGGGTCAGGCTGTCGTCGGCCTCGTGCTCGCGGGTGCAGAGGAAGGCGATGCCGCGCTTGCCCAGCTCGCGGGCGACGTAGCCGAAGGTCGTGGCGCGGTCGCTGTCGCCCATGTCGTGGGCGTCGGCGCGCGGCGCCAGGTGCACGCCGACGCGGCCGGCGCCCCAGACGCCGACGCAGGCGTCGGTGACTTCCAGCAGCAGGCGCGCACGGTTCTCCAGCGTGCCGCCGTAGGCGTCGCTGCGCTGGTTGGTGCTGTCCTGGAGGAACTGGTCGAGCAGGTAGCCGTTGGCGGCATGGATCTCCACGCCGTCGAAGCCGGCGGCCTTGGCGTTGGCCGCGCCCTGGCGATAGGCCTCGACGATGCCGGGAATCTCGGCGGTTTCCAGCGCGCGCGGGGTGACGTAATCGCGGATCGGCCGCACCAGGCTGACATGGCCCTTGGGCTGGATGGCGCTGGGCGCCACCGGCAGTTGGCCGTCCAGGTAGCAGGGGTCGGAAATCCGCCCGACGTGCCACAGCTGCAGGACGATGCGCCCGCCGGCGGCGTGCACCGCGTCGGTGACGTTCTTCCAGCCGCGCACCTGTTCCTCGTTCCAGATGCCGGGGGTGTCCGGATAGCCGACGCCCAGCGGCGTCACCGAGGTGGCTTCGCTGATGATCAGGCCGGCGCTGGCGCGCTGCACGTAGTACTCGGCCATCAGCGCGCCGGGCACGCGGCCGGGTTCGGCGCGGCAGCGGGTCAGCGGCGCCATGACGATGCGGTTGGGCAGGTGCAGGTCGCCTGCCTGGAGGGGGTCGAACAGAGTCGGCATGGTCGGTTTCCTTGCGGGGATGAAGTCAGAGTTCGTCGTCGAGCCGACGCAGGAAGGCCCGGATGAGGTCCTCGTTGCGCTTGAAGAAGTGCCACTGGCCGACCTTGCGGCTGGTCACCAGGCCGGCGCGCTGCAGGGTCGCCAGGTGTGCCGAGACGGTGGACTGCGACAGGCCGGTGCGGCGGTCGATCATTCCGGCGCACACCCCCAGTTCCAGCGAGTGCTCCTGATCGGCGAAGTGGCGTTCGGGCTCCTTCAGCCAGTGGAGGATCTCGCGGCGCACGGGGTGGGCCAGGGCCTTGATGATTTCGTCGGTATCGAATGACATGGGGTGGCTGTAATGGTTTATCGCGATGGAGCGAACCTTATATCGGTATTTTGCGATTTACAAATATCGATGAGGACTCAGCCGCGCCTTGCTTATGCCGGCCGTGCAGGTGCGCGCTTGATAGGTTCGAGGGTGTGGGGCTGCGCTCAGGCGGCGGCCTGGCTCGGCGGCGCGGCATCGACCACCGCCGCGGCGATGGCCGCATGGCTGCGGCGGGCCAGTTCGCTGCGTGCGAGCGCGGTGCTGTCCAGCGGCGGCAGGAGGATCACCTCGACCTGCGCGCGCTCGGCGCCGAGCAGGCGCAGCAGGTGGGCGGGCAGCGTGTCGTCGTCGACGAAGGGCGCCAGTGCATCGCGCTGGCCGTGGCGGCGGTAGCGCAGTGCCACCGGCTGGATCGGCGCGCCGCTGGCCACCGCGGCGGCCAGCAGGCGCGGGTGGAAGCGCAGCACGTCGCGGCCATCGGAGCTGGTGCCCTCGGGGAACAGCGCCAGCGGATGGCCGTGCTGCAGATGGACGGCGAGCTGCTCGCCCAGATCGCCGCTGGCGCCGCGGCGAATGAACAGGGTGCCGGCCTGGCGCGCCAGCCAGCCGGCCAGCGGCCACTGGGCCACCTCGGCCTTGGCCAGGAACGACAGCGGGCAGAGCGCGCCGAGCACGGCGATGTCGGTCCAGGACACGTGGTTGGCCAGCCACAGCGCCGGGCCGTCCGGCAGGCGGCCGCGTACCTGTACCTCGAAGGGCAGGGCCGCGCGCAGGTGGCGCATGAAGCGCCAGGTCAGGCGCTGGCGCAGCGCGGTCGGCGGCGCGCCGCCGAGGCGCTCGCGCAGGGCGAGGGCGGCGGCGTACAGGCTGCCTTCGGCGAGCACCAGGCTCAGGCGCAGCAGGCGCCCGCACAGACGCAGGCGGGCCATCAGCCGGCCGCCTTGAAGTGGCGGGCGTAACGCGGGCACAGCTCGTCGCGCTTGAGCAGGATGAACAGGTCGGCGACTTGGAAGTCCGGGTCCCAGCACGGCTCGCCGCAGACCTTGGCGCCCAGGCGCATGTAGGCCTTGAGCAGCGGCGGCAGCTCGGCGCTGAGGTTATCCGGCACCGCCAGCGCCGGCAGCGGCTGGCGCGGTTCGGCGCGCACAGACTCCTGGCACAGGTGATGTTCGCGCAGGCGCTGCATCACCGCGCGGGCCTGGATGCCGCCGTCCTGCATGGGGATGCTGGCGCAGCCGATCAGGTAGCGGTAGTCGCCCTCGTTGAGGATTTCCGCCAGCAGGCTCCACAGCACCGCGATGGTGGCGCCGTTGCGGTAGCCGGCGGCCACGCAGGTGCGACCGATCTCCAGCACCGGCCCCTGCAGGCGGCCGAGGCCGTGCAGGCGGAATTCGCCTTCGCTGTAGAAGCGTCCGAGGCGCCGGGCGGTGTCCTGGTCGAGCAGGCGGGTGGTGGCGACCAGCGCGCCGCTGGCCAGTTCGCGCACGCCCAGGTGGCTGCAGTGGGCGTCGAAGCCGTCGCAATCGAGCTCCAGCCCGGCGCCGTCCAGGCGGGCGCCGCATTCCTGGCCGAACACGCGGTAACGCAGGGCCTGGGCTTCGAACAGCGCCTCGCTGCCGTGCAGGCGCTCGGCCTGCAGGCGGCGCTGGGTGGGGGTGTCGCGGGAGAAGAGGGCAGGGCGTGACATGCAGTACCTCCGCGCGGCGCGGGCCGCGGCTTCCTGTAGGGTGCCGGGCCATGCTAGGAGGCGCCTGTGTCGCTGCGGTGACCTGCGGGTGATGCTTCTGTGACCGGCGCCACACATCCACTGCCGGGTCGGTCGGTGTCGGCGGGGCGCTTGATGCAGGTCAGCGTCCGTTCGTCGGCGCTCTGGTTACTCTGCGCCGGCTCCTGAACCCGAGGTAATCATGCGCCGCGAGCCCATCGTCCTGTTTGATAACGGTACCCACCAATGCCTGTGCTTCGATAACCTGGTCACCGGGGAAGGCGTGCAGACCAACCAGTTCCTGATCGTCGACAGCGGCGAGTACATGCTGCTCGATCCGGGCGGCGACCTGACCTACACGCCGCTGTCGCTGGAGCTGTCCAAGCGCATGCCGGTGCAGGACCTGACCTACATCTTCGCCTCCCACCAGGACCCGGACATCATCGCCGCGCTGGACAAGTGGCTGCTGCACACCAAGGCCAAGGTCATCTGCTCGCGGCTGTGGGCGCGCTTCCTGCCGCACCTGACCGCCAGCTACCTGGCGGTCAGCCACGGCATCTCCACCTTCGACCGGATCATCGCCCTGCCCGACCGCGGCCAGCAGCTGCCGCTCGGCGACTGCCACCTCACCGCGGTGCCGGCGCACTTCCTGCACTCGGTGGGCAACTTCCAGATCTACGACCCGGTGAGCAAGATCCTCTTCTCCGGCGACATGGGCGCTTCCCTGGTCGACGACGCCCAGCCGGTCAGCGACTTCGCCGCGCACCTGCCGAGCATGGAAGGCTTCCACCGTCGCTACATGGGCGGCAACAAGGTCTGCCGGCTGTGGGCCGACATGGTGCGCAAGATGGACGTGGCGATGATCGTGCCGCAGCATGGCCGCCCCTTCGTCGGGCCGCAGATGATCAATGCCTTCCTCGACTGGATCGCCCAGCTGCAGTGCGGCATGGACCTGGTCGGTCCCGAGGACTACGCCCTGCCGCGCTGATTTTCCAGCGCCGCGCGACACTGGAACAGGCACGCTCCGCCGTGCGCGGGGCGGCCTGTTCGCGTCTGCGGTTGAGTGCTGCCGGCGCGCGGGCTATGGTGCAGGCAGCATGTCGAGCTGGCGCGAGGACGCGATGCCTGGAAGGCCCCGAACACCCGTACCGGCTGCGTGGCGCTGACGCCATGCAGGCGGAGATTTTCCCCTGGCGCGAGGGCAACCGGTTTCGCCTGCTGATCGACGGCGGTGAATTCTTCCCGCGGATGCTGGCGGCCATCGAGGCGGCCGGCGCACAGGTCGATCTGGAACTCTATCTGCTGCAAGAGGGCGCCTGCGCCAGCCGCCTGGTGGACAGCCTGTGCGCCGCGGCGCGGCGCGGCGTGACGGTGCGCTGCCTGTTCGACGCTCTCGGCAGTCGCGGTCTTGGCCGGCGCCTGGCACAGCGCCTGCGCGCGGCCGGGGTGCAGCTGCGCTGGTACAACCCGCTGAGCTGGCGCCGCGGCCTGCGCAATCTCTACCGCGATCACCGCAAGCTGCTGCTGGTCGACGGCCGACTCGCCTGGGTCGGCGGCAGCGGCGCCACCGACGACTTCTGGCAGCCGCAGCGGACGGCGCCGAGCCGCTGGCACGAGCTGATGGTGGAAATCCACGGCGCGGTGGTCGACGACTGGCAAACCCTGTTCGAGCGCCAGTGGCAGGCCTGTGCCGGCGACTGCGCCTGGCGTCCGCATGTTCGCCCGCTCGCCCACCTGCCGTCGCGGCCCCTGCCGGGCGCCGGGCTGGCGCGGGTGGCCTATGCCGACGCGCAGCAGCACCGCGACATCCTGCACGCCCTGCTGCGCAACCTGGCCCATGCGCGCGGGCGCATCTGGCTGGCGACGCCGTATTTCCTACCCGGCTGGAAGGTGCGCAAGGCGCTGCGCAAGGCGGCGCGGCGCGGCGTGGACGTGCGCCTACTGCTCACCGGCCGGCTCACCGACCATCCGCCGGTGCGTTACGCCGGCCAGCGCTACTATCCGCGCCTGCTCAGGAGCGGCGTGCGGATCTTCGAGTACCAGCCACGCTTCCTGCACCTCAAGGCGGTGCTGGTGGACGGCTGGGCGAGCATCGGCTCGTGCAACTTCGACCACTGGACCCTGCGCTACAACCTCGAAGCCAATCTCGAAGCCCTGGACCCCGAACTGGCCTGCGCGCTGGCGCGCAGCTTCGAGGACGACTTCGCGGTCAGTCGCGAGATCCGCCTGGCCGACTGGCACGCCAGGCCGCTGTACCAGCGCGCCTCGCAGCGCCTGTGGGGCTGGCTGGACCGGGTGGTGGTCAACCTGCTGGATCGCTGGCGCTGAGCCCGGCGCGGGCCGGCTGTCAGTACATCCAGAAGTTGGGGTGTTCGCCGACGCTGTCTGCGGTGGGCGGCGTGTGCGGCAGGCGGCGGATCTGCTGGAGGAGTTGCTTGAGCGGGCGCATCGGTCGTTCTCCGTGATGGGGATGCGGCCATGATCGGCGCCGCCGGGCGGGCGAGGAACTGGATTGTCGCTATCGCGGCGATGGCTTTTTTGTGCTGGCGAAAACGCGAAGGCCCGGCACCTCGAAGAGGGCCGGGCCTTCGTGCAGCCGCTGGCGCGGGTTACTGCACTTCCACCGCCAGGCTGTCGGCGATCTTCTGCTGCCAGATCTGCGGGCCGGTGATGTGCACCGACTCGCCGCTGGCGTCGACCGCCACGGTGACCGGCATGTCCTTGACCTCGAACTCGTAGATCGCTTCCATGCCCAGTTCCGGGAAGGCCAGCACCTTGGCGCCCTTGATCGCCTGGGCGACCAGGTAGGCGGCGCCGCCGACGGCCATCAGATATACGGCCTTGTTGTCGCGGATCGCGTCGATGGCTACGGGGCCGCGCTCGGACTTGCCGATCATGCCGAGCAGACCGGTCTGTTCGAGGATCTGGCGGGTGAACTTGTCCATGCGCGTCGCGGTGGTCGGACCGGCCGGGCCGACCACCTCGTCACGCACCGGATCGACCGGGCCGACGTAGTAGATGAAGCGACCCTTGAGGTCCACCGGCAGCTCTTCGCCGGCGTTGAGCATGTCGACCATGCGCTTGTGCGCGGCGTCGCGGCCGGTGAGCATCTTGCCGTTGAGCAGGATGGTCTCGCCCGGTTTCCAGCTCTGCACCTCTTCCGGGGTGATGCTGTCGAGGTCGACGCGGCGGGCGCTCGGGCCGGCTTCCCAGACGATGTCCGGGTAGGCGTCGAGGCTCGGCGCTTCCAGCGCGGCCGGACCGGAGCCGTCGAGCACGAAGTGGGCGTGACGGGTGGCGGCGCAGTTGGGGATCATGCACACCGGCAGGGAAGCTGCGTGGGTCGGGTAGTCCATGATCTTCACGTCGAGCACGGTGGTCAGGCCGCCCACGCCCTGGGCGCCGATGCCCAGCTGGTTGACCTTGTCGAACAGCTCCAGACGCAGCTCCTCGACGCGGTTCTGCGGGCCGCGGGCCTTCAGCTCGTGGATGTCGATGGACTCCATCAGCA
>RRZT010245767.1_pt1 | contig 10343 bp, 9 predicted proteins | sample 2165551 | NCBI WGS metagenome assembly RRZT01 (sample SAMN10456910, study PRJNA506462) | wastewater metagenome | biome: wastewater; feature: sludge; material: wastewater sludge; isolation source: wastewater sludge with Escherichia coli K12::gfp cells carrying plasmid... | place: USA: Moscow, Idaho ...
ATTAAACGAACCATCCATAACAGCAAGCATAATGGCACCAAAAACTATTGGAGGCATTATAGCTGCTACAACAGCTGAGTTTGGCATTAATATCATTGCTGATACTGAAATGATTGCACCTGCCAGGATAAATGGCAATCTTCGACCTAAACGATTCCATGTTTTATCAGAAGCAGCTCCTACTATTGGCTGGATAATTAAACCCATCAGAGGCGCGGCTAACCAAAAAAGTGGTAAAGAGTGCAAATCGGCTCCTAGATTTGCTAAAATACGACTCACATTACCATTTTGTAAAGCAAATCCAAATTGAACACCCAAAAAGCCAAAGCTTAAGTTCCAGATCTGCCAAAATGTTAGTTTAGGTAATTTTTTCATAAAATAATGTTTATAAGTTTAAACCACTGGTAGCATTAAAATTGACTACATGATACGTTGTAAGCTATTGAATCAAAAATCATTTATCGAATCATAAAGCGTTGGGTTTTTCACTAACGATAAATCGTTGCAAAAAACCCATAAACTTCATATTAATCCCTAAACAAAAATATATGTTATTTATCGATTATTCACATTATGAGAATTGCCTAAGTAAATAGATGCATAGTAAACATCTGCAAACACTCATGATTCAAACGTTTGCAGCTAAAGTTCACTTTTTTACAGATGTAATAAAATAAAATTTCGCAAATTCACGCAAACGTTGGCGATTTGAGAGCAAAATGGAATTTAAAACAAAAAATGCCCGCCATCGAAAACGATAGCGGGCATTTCAAACCAATATTTTCAAAAAACCACTAGACAACTAACGTCGAGTCGCGAAGTTTTAATTCTGGTGTTAATACTGTTGTGTGAAAATCGGAGGATTCAGTATGATCAATTCGATATAACAATAAACGACTCGCCTCTTTTCCTATTTCAAAACCCTTTTGTTCAACTGTGGTTAATGATGGATAGGCAATATCTGCATTCGGACCATCGCCAAAACCAACAACAGCAATATCTTGTGGAATTCTATATCCATTGCGTTGTAATATCTGCATCGCAGTAATGGCAGTGGTGTCGTTAACCGCAAAAAGACCATTTATTTTTGGAGCGAGCTCTAAAATTCTCTTTTCAAGTTCAATGGTAGCTTCCCTACTATCGCAATGCAAAATCAGCTCATCATTAACGCTAATATTTCGTTCTTTAAGAGCAGCTAAATAACCATTTTTGCGATTGGTTCCAATCAACAAATTTTGAGGCCCCGCCAAGTGCAAAATATTATGTCTTCCAATATTTATCAAATGATTAGTTGCAATACGCGCCCCCTCAAAATCATCGGCTACAACACGATCAGTCTCTAACTCAGAAGGAACCCTATCGAAGAAAACCACTGGAATCTCATCATCAATAAGTGCTTTAAAGTGCGACAAATCGTTTGTTGTTTTACTTAAAGATACAAGAACACCATCTACACGACTATCAACAAGTGCCAGTAATACAACCTTCTCTCGCTCTACATTTTCATTAGACTGGCATATAATAACCTTGTAACCAGAGGCATAGGCTAAATCCTCAATCCCAGCAATAACCGACGAAAAGAAATGATGTACAATCTCAGGAATAATAATCCCAATAGTAAACGTTTTGCTCTGTCTAAGACTTAGGGCTAATGCATTTGGACGGTAATTAACCTTCTCTGCAAAAGCTTTAACCATATTTTTGGTTGCAGGACTGATATCAGGATGATCTTTTAATGCACGAGAGACAGTAGATACCGAAATCTCAAGCGTTTTTGCTATATCTTTTATCGTTACTGGATGTGCCTTCATATTTTATACAAATTATTCCTATTTCAGGTTCGTAAAGATAGAAGAAATATTAATATAAATATAAAAACATTAAAAAAAACAAACGATTGCGGGTACGATTGCGAACTGTCCGCAATCATTTGATTAGCAATTCTAGCCAATTCAAACAGAATGGTCTATATCACCAATTAGCGAGACATCGATTTAAGAAAAGAGAGATGAAATTTAGACGATAAGGTTTAATCTAAAACAAAGAACTCTGTTGTGGCTCTTTAACAACAAGTGTTTCTAGAGTCTTTTGCTCAAAAAGTGTTGGGTAGTCTGCTAAAAAGCGCTCCATTATGTGCGAAAAAAGTGTCTCTCGAATAAATTTGGCCTTATTGACTACTTTATACTTTTTACAGTAACTATCCAAAGCCTCCTTCTCTTTATCATTCAGCACGATCGTGATACGATTATTTCGAACAAGTCTTGCCTTCTGAAGGTGATTTCCTCTCTTCTGAAGTTCAATTTTCCGACTAACAACTTTTCGCATAACTCATTTGTGGGTAAAACACAATAAAATAGTAGTTCGACAAAAGTAGAGAAAAAATAGGAAATGAAGCGCCAAATGAAATTAAAATAGGTTATTGAGAAAGAGAAGCTATCTTTGCACTTTGGAATAAATCATTAAGTGTAAGATAGATCAAAAAAAGAGACGATGAAGTTTGTAAAGTATAACATTGCCCAAGAAATTAAGGATAATCTTGAAAAAGAGGGATTTAAAAGCCCTACGGATATTCAATACAAGTCAATTCCTCATATTTTAAAAGGCGAAGATGTTATGGCTATTGCCCAAACGGGTACTGGTAAAACAGCGGCATTTGCAATCCCTATCATCCATAAAATACACTCAAAAAAACGCTCAAAGAAAGATGGTGGCATTAAGTGTTTAGTAATGGTACCAACACGTGAATTGGCCGATCAGATAACCAAAGTATTTCTCAAACTCGAAGTGAACACCTTTGTATCAACCATTTGCATCTATGGAGGCGTTGAGCAAGCTGCACAAATAAAGCAGCTAAATGATGGAGCCGACATTTTAGTGGCAACCCCTGGACGCATGTTTGACCTTATCAATCAAGGTGTTGTAAATCTCGATTCAATAGACACCCTAATACTAGATGAAGCTGATCAGATGCTTGCTTTAGGTTTTTACAAAGACATTAAAGATGTTCTTAAAAGAATTCCACGTTATCATCAAACACTCTTTTTCTCAGCAACAATTAATGAGGAGATAAAAGATTTAGCCTACTCTATTGTTAAAAACCCAATCAGAATTCAGATATCGCCAAAAGATCGAGTAAATAAAAACATAAACCATTCGGTTGCATTCATCGAAATGGACGATAAGCGCTTTTTTTTAGAGCGCATCATCAAACAGAACCCGGATAGTAAAATAATGGTTTTTGTAAGAACCAAAGTCCGCGCCGAGCGGGTTCTCAACGCTATGAAACGAGTTGAAATTTCGGCCGAAACACTTCACGGGGATAAAGAGCAGATGGAGAGATCTGCAACTCTCAATAGGTTTAGAAGTGGCGAAACAAAAATCCTAATTGCTACCGACGTAAGTGCTCGAGGCATTGATATTGAAGGTGTTGAATATGTGGTAAACTACGATTTACCAGATATTGCCGAAAACTACGTACACCGAGTTGGACGAACAGGTAGAGGCACCAAAAGAGGAACCGCCATATCTTTTTGCGCAACCGAAGAGAAGGAGATGCTTAAAGAGATTCAAGAATATCTAGAAAAGCCCGTAGCAGTATTAGAAATTGATGCCTCTGATTATGAAAAAACCATAGATCTTACAAGTGATACTTCTAAAGATGATTGGAGATCACTCGTTAAAGAGGCCATTCAATTAGAAGATAACTTCAAACCAAAACCGAAGAAAGTTAAGAAGAGGTAAAAATTCAACAACTTCCATCGATCAACACGCAGTGAGTTTCAGCAGAAGCTCACTACGACAAAACGCACCTATATCACTTAAATTCAGAAGATAAAAAGGCTGCCACAATCACATATTCCACATAAAAACGTAAGTTAAACTTAGGTTAAACCCCCAAAATAGTATGGTAGAGGTTCAAAAACCGCCTACCTTTGTTTCATCACAAAAGAAAAAACGCTTTCAGATAACTTAAAAAATTACTCCAATGAAAAAGAACATTTTAGTATTAGCAATCGGCCTCTTTATTGGCGCCACTACACTCGTTGCACAAGGGCATAAAGATGGGAGAGGTCATGATAAAGGACAAGGTCACAAAGGAAATCCAGCCATGTGCGATTCAATAACAAAAAATGGAGGCCCACTTTGCATAAACACTCTTCCGAACATCACCGAAGAGCAAAAAAAAGCAATCGAGGCCATTCATACCGACTTTAAAACGAAAGCATCGTCTTTAGCAAAAGAGTTGAAGGAGAATCGCAATAAAAAATCAGAACTACTATCGTCACAAGATGTTGTAAGCGATGAATACAAAAGTTTAATTGAGAGTTCAAATAAAGCAAAGCAAAAAATTGAAATCCTTAAAGCTGAGGAACTTATGGCAATAAAAGCCAAATTAACTCCAGAACAAAAGACGGAGTTTAACAAGCGTATTAAAGAGATGGGCAATAAGCAATTCATGCGAAAACAGCACATGAACAACAATAAAGATAATAAAGGCAATAAACCTGAATGCACTCAACAAACAGAGGAGATTGAAGCAGAAATCTTATAAAGTAAAATCTCATAAAGATCATTTTTTTCATATCATAGGGTTAGTTTGATTAATAATTGTTTTAGTTTGGAGGGCAGTGATTTCAACGGAAATCACTGCCCTTATTTATTCTAAACAACAGTAGATATCGTGTTGCAAAATTGCATCTTTTAAACTATATTTAAGAGTAAAACGTGACGCTATGAAAAATTCTCCTATTCAAAACAAGATCATCCAAATGATCAAAGAGAAATCCTCTACACTTTTGCAAGTTATTGACAACACATCTTTCTCCTTTAATGAACTGAAAGAGGTATTAAAAGAGATTGTGGAGTTCTATAATAGTCAAATTGATCTCAACGACAAACGTATATCACTTGAGTTCATAGACAAAGGAAAATTTGTGGTTGAATTGCGTGTTGCAACCGATGTATTAGTTTTTTACATGCACACAAACACATTTGAATTTGACCGAGGACACAAGATATGGGAAGAGGAGTATGTAAAATCAGACATATCAAACAGTTACTGTGGAATCATCAACATATACAACTTCCTTTCAGATAGTTTCACCTATAATAGATTAGACGATTTGGGATACTTAGTGGCGCGGCTTTTTGTGAATAAAGAGAACCACTTCTTTGTTGAAGGGAAACGGCAACGAGGAATGGGTGTTTCAAGTTTTCACAAATCGGAAATTGATCGCAAAGGACTTAAGAAAATAGTTGAAACGGCCATTTCTTACACCCTAGAATTTGACCTATTAGTACCACCATACGACGACATGAAGATGGTATCACTTGCACAAATGAGCGAAGAGATTAATAATTCAAATATCCGAACAGGAAAGCGTTTAGGCTTTAATTACAAAACAGATGATATAGAGGATAAGTAATCCTCTATTCAGCAATATTCTCGCGCACGCGCGTTAAGAATTTACGCATTCCGTCAACATCTTTTGCTTTAATAAGTTCGCCTAATATTGCCAACTGTTCTTGAATTTTCTCTACCTGTTCGATCGTATAGGGGTTAAAGAGAATTTCTGTTAAAAGAAAATCATCTTCCGATAAAAGCCCTTTAGCGATATTCATGTGCTTCTTAAAGGTTGTTCCAGGTGCTTTTTGATGCTTCATTACCGATGCAAAAACAAGTGTAGAGCTAAAGGGAACTGATAAAGAGTAAGCTGTGGTGTAATCGTGATCGTCAAACGAATAATCATGAATATTTAATCCCAGCGATCTAAAAAAATCTTTAAAGAAAGCCTTGCCCATGTGATCAGACTCGGTAATGATGATAGCATGTTGCTCGCCAAGCTCTTTGAGATTTGCAAAGGTTGGTCCAAACATAGGGTGTGTTGATACAAATCGGAAACCCGACTGCTCGTAAAACTCCTTAAGACCCGTCTTAACAGAGGCAATATCTGAAAGAATACAGTTTTTAGGCAAATAAGGTAAAACCTCCTGGAAAGAAGAGATTGTATATTTTAGTGTAACTGCATTAATAAGCATATCAGGTGCAAATGCAGCGATCTCTTCATACTTAGTAAAACGCTGAGTATTAAAAACATACTTCAAACGCGACATATCTTTATCGAAAATTGCCACTTCATGATCTAAACAGAGAGCATCGGTTAACCATGTTCCCATTTTACCTGCACCTAAAATACAAATCTTCATTACCTCCGAATTTGAAAATAGAAAAAAATATAATTAAAATAGATTGAAATAAGAGGGGAGATGCTTTTATTCATCTCCCCCACTTTAAAATTATTTTTTAGCTAAATCAACATTCATTATTTTGTTTTGAACGTTAATAGACTCTTCGTGAATATGCTCAAATACACGCACAACAAACTCTGGATCAAGACCTTTAACCTCAGCTTGAGCTTTACGATTATTCATAATTTCATCGTAACGACGAGATTGTAAGATAGTGATATTATTGTCGAATTTGTATTTACCAATCTTTTCAGAGAAGCCCATACGCTTTTTAAGCAAATCAAGCAATGAGTTATCAAGTTGATCTATTTCTGCACGTAATTCATCCAAAGTAACTCGCGGACGATCGCCAATTTCAGCATTACGAAGAACCAAACCTTTAACAATTTCGCTCAAACGCTCTGGTGTAACTTGCTGACTTGCATCACTCCACGCCTTTTCAGGACAAACGTGAGACTCGATGATCAAACCATCAAAATCTAAATCCATTGCCTCTTGAGAGATCTCTTGAATTAAAGAAGCCTTTCCACCAATATGGCTAGGGTCTGTAATAATAGGTAACTCTGGGCAACGACGACGTAATTCAATAGCGATAGGCCAGTTAGGATCGTTACGGAATTTTGTTTTATCATACGTAGAGAAACCACGATGAATAGCCGCAATCTTCTTAATACCAGCACGGTTAATACGCTCAATAGCACCAATCCACAACTCTAAATCAGGGTTTACTGGATTCTTAATTAACACTGGAATTTGACATCCCTTTAACGCATCAGCAATTTCTTGAACTGCAAAAGGGTTAGCCGTTGTACGAGCACCAATCCACAAAATATCTACTCCATATTTTAACGCTTCATGAACGTGGTGTGCATTAGCAACCTCGGTACCGATGTACATACCAGTCTCTTTTTTAACACGTTGCAACCAAGGTAAACCCACAGTTCCAACACCTTCAAAAGCACCTGGACGAGTACGAGGTTTCCAAATACCTGCACGGAAAATTTTAAATCCTTTTGCAGCTAGTTGGTGAGCAGTAGCTAACGTTTGCTCCTCTGTTTCGGCACTACAAGGGCCCGCTATAATAATTGGACGCTCTAAATCTAAGCCCGGTAGAGAAATTTTCTCTAAATCTAATTGAATCATATTATAAGTTTTTATTGTTCAAAGTAATTACGCTTTAATTCGATCTCTGGCCTCTAAGAGCAACTCTTTTGAAGTACAAAGACTAATTCGTATATATTTTGCCCCGGCCGAACCAAAAATGATTCCAGGGGTGATAAAGACATGCTTATCGTATAAAATTGAATCGGTAAGAGAAGTACAACTCTCAATAGATGCAGGTATTTTTGCCCACACAAACATTCCGACTTGATTTATATCGTACGTACAATTTAAAATATCTAATATTTCAAAAACAACCTTACGGCGCTCAGCATAAATAGCATTATTGGTTGAATACCATTCATCTGGCATCGCAAGCGTTTGTGCAGCAGCCACTTGCAAAGGACGAAACATACCAGAGTCCATATTACTTTTAACTCGTAAAATGTAATCGATAAACTCCTTCTTAGCAGCAACCATTCCAACTCTCCATCCAGACAAATTGCCCGATTTACTTAGTGAGTTAAGTTCAATTGCCACATCCTTTGCATCTTTAATAGCTAAGATGCTCAACTGTTCGTTATTAAGCACAAAGCTATAAGGATTATCATTCACAATGAGGATATTGTGCTTTTTACCAAAGGCCACCAATTTTTCAAATAGCTCCATGGTAGCACGTGCACCTGTAGGCATATTGGGGTAATTAACCCACATGATTTTGACCTTTGAAAGATCCGTTCTCTCTAGAGCGTCAAAATCGGGTTGCCAATTGCGTTCTTCAGCCAAATCGAAATAACGAATTTTTGCACCCACTAACTTTGAAACAGACGAATAGGTAGGATAGCCAGGATTTGGAACCAACACCTCATCGCCTTCATTTACAAAAGCCATGGAGATGTGCATAATGCCCTCTTTTGAACCTATAAGAGGCAATATTTCTGTGGCACCATTTAAATCTACCTTAAAATATTTTTTATACCATGCAGCAAAACCATTACGCAACTCAGGAATACCAATATAGCTTTGATACCCGTGATTTCCTGGGTTCACTTTGTTGGCTTCGGCTGTAAGCGTGTCGATAGTTGATTTCGACGGCGCCAAATCGGGATTTCCTATCCCCAGATTGATAATATTTGCTCCCTCTTGGCGCATCTTATCAATCTCTTTTAGCTTGATAGAGAAGTAGTACTCCTCAACCTGACTAATGCGATTTGCTGGTAAAATATTCATATCAAAATAGCAATTAATATATTATAAATGAGCCTCTTCTTGATCGCCTGAAAATGATTGACGACCTTGTTCATACTCACCTAGTATTTTTAGTTTACGCGTTAATGGACGAATTGCATCGAGCGATTGCAGATAACGTGGATAAGACTCAAACGTTAAATCCACATAAAACAGATACTCCCACTCTTGACCAACAATAGGAAGAGATTGTATTTTGGAGAGATTAATACCGTAAAAGGCAAGTACAGTCAATACTTTCGATAGTCCACCTTGCTCATCTGAAAGAGAAAAAACTATAGATGCCTTGTTTACTTTATTATTCTCTAAAAGCTCCTCAACCTCTGTTTTGGCTCTATCTGAAATAATAAGAAAACGAGTAAAATTGCGTTTATTAGTCTCAATATTTTTTCCAATTATATTTAAATGATAGAGTTGAGCAGCTAGCTCCGAAGCAATGGCAGCGGTATGAAACAACTTCTCTTCGGCAATCCACTTGGCACTAAGAGCAGTATCTTCGCTCTCAATAAGTTTAATTTTTGGATAGGCTTTAAAATACTCTTCGCATTGCGCCAACGCCATTGGATGTGAGTGCACCTCGCGAATATCGTTAATGGTTTGACCTTTAAGACACATTAACTGATGCTTAATGCGTTGCTTATACTCGCCTATGATAGCAAATCCCGAATCTTTAAGCAGAGTATAATTAGGCAAAATACTGCCCACCAACGTGTTCTCGATAGCTACAATACCATAAACAGTTGGATCCTTCTTAATGGTATCAAAAATTTCGGGAAAGGTAAGACAAGGGATAATCTCTATCTTCTCATTCTCAAAAAAAGCTCTAGCAGCAATCTCATGATTTGCTCCGTAACCCCCTTGAATTGCAACTCGTTTTACACTCTTTGGCATCTTCGTATGTGTTTAAAAAAAAATCCCGCCTTGATTGGGCAGGATTTTCAAAATATCGTTTCAATATCTATAATACCTACCCTGCTTATGGTCTAAAATACCAAAAGTAAAAATAGAAAGCGTTAAAAAAGCTAATAGATACCTTCATTGGTCGTGCATTAAATTTGATGCAAACTTAAATATATTTTGCTCTAAAAAAAATAAAATAGAGCTTTTTTTGATGTGATGCCTAAAAAAAATATCAATTCTCAAAAAAATGCCAAACTTAAAGAGCAAACGTTTGAAAATTAAGGCTTGTAAGCCGATTTACGCAAGATAAGCTGCGCATCATTTTGATTCATTAGATCGAGTAAAGTAACTTTAGGATTCTTTTTTAAATATTCTTGCACAATCCTATATCCCAAATAGTTAGCAACTCGTGCTGGCGACTCCTGACCAAAAAACGAGGTAAATGGGGCGTCGCCCACATACTTCTGAATAGTTAAATAGTCGGTTGAATAGAGATGCTTCTTTTCAATAAGGGTAGCCCACGCAACCTCTTCGTGCGCATTAAGCCATTTTAACTCCTTTGGAGTATAGTCAAAGAGCAACGTATCTTCAATTTCAGGCACCATGCATGCCACAAAATGGAGCACTTTGCCTTGATAGATCATATTGCTTAAAACGGTTTCAGAGGAGTCGCGATTTGGAAAATCAACCAACGCAATGGCCTTAAAAGCATCGGGGACAATCTTCTCGGGTACCATTTTGCGTTGCAAATATTCGGGGTCGCCTAGCAGATCGTAAAATTTACAATTGCTTCCTAAATAGCGCTCTAAACTAACCGCCACAAATCCCGAATCAACCATCATAAA
>RRZT010268744.1_pt1 | contig 10343 bp, 11 predicted proteins | sample 2165551 | NCBI WGS metagenome assembly RRZT01 (sample SAMN10456910, study PRJNA506462) | wastewater metagenome | biome: wastewater; feature: sludge; material: wastewater sludge; isolation source: wastewater sludge with Escherichia coli K12::gfp cells carrying plasmid... | place: USA: Moscow, Idaho...
AGCACAGACATTGATGCAGTGTCTTTCACAGGAGAGTCTAAAACAGGCGCTGCCATCATGAAAACTGTGGCCGATGGTGTGAAAGAAGTGTCGTTTGAACTTGGTGGTAAAAATGCCGCTGTGGTTTTTGCTGACGCCGATTTTGATGCTGCCGTGGCTGGCGTGGCACGCTCTACTTTTTTCAATACAGGTCAAGTGTGTATGTGTACTGAGCGCGTGTATGTGCACCGCTCCATTTTCGACAGATTTGTTGCCGCGTTAAAAATCCAAGCTGAAGCCTTAAAATTGGGTGCCCCTCATGAAGAAGGCACCGACATAGGCCCTCTGATTTCACACAAGCACCGCGAAAAAGTGGTGTCTTATTTTCAAATTGCACTGGATGAAGGCGCCACAATCGTTACAGGCAACAGCATTCCTGAATTTGATGATGAAAAAGATGGTGGTGCATTTGTATTGCCGACCATTTGGACGGGCTTGAAAGACGAAAGTCGCATCATGCAAGAAGAAATTTTTGGGCCAGTGTGTCACATCAGTGTGTTTGAGGATGATGCTGAAGTGATTGAACGTGTCAACAACAGTCATTACGGTTTGGTGTGCTCTTTGTGGACCAGCAACGTTGGTCGGGCTCATCGCGTGGCAGGGCAAATCCACACAGGTATCGTGTGGGTAAACACGTGGTTTGCCCGAGATTTGCGCACGCCATTTGGCGGAGTCAAAGCCTCTGGTATTGGACGCGAAGGCGGACAATATTCACTCGATTTCTTTTCCGAAATCACCAACATCAGTGTGAAATATTAATAACAAACACATGCTGATTTAATTTCAGTGGGTTACAAAAAATACAAAGTTGAGAAAGAGAAACCATGCAACAGTTAAATGTACAACAGTATTTAGATAACAGGCCACTTTCGGGTAAACAGTGGTTGGTGTTTGTTTTGGGTGTGTTGATTATCTTGGCCGATGGTTTGGATTCGGGTGCAATAGGATTTATTGCTCCGTCATTATTAAGTGCTTGGGGTATTGATAAGCCAGCTTTGGCTCCTGTGGTAAGTGCTTCTTTAGTGGGTATGGCCATCGGCGCATTGGTGGCAGGACCTTTGGCAGACCGTTTCGGTCGCAAATGGGTGGTGATTGCCAGTACCGTATTGTTTGGCTTGTTTACCGTTGTCTCAGGCTTTGCCAGCAACACCACCGAATTGGCCATATTTCGATTCATCACGGGCTTAGGCTTGGGTGCAGCAATGCCCAATATTGCCACTTTGGTGGCTGAATACATGCCTGCACACCGTCGTGCCACGATGGTGAATTTGATGTTTTGTGCTTTTCCATTGGGCATCACCATGGGTGGCTTATTGGCGGCCAAAATCATCCCCAGCGCAGGCTGGGAACACATGTTGATGTATTGCGGCGTGTTTCCTTTGATATTGGCAGCAGTGTTGTTGTTTTCCTTACCTGAATCCATTCAGTATTTGTTAAGTCGCAATCGCCAAGCTTCTGCCCAAAAAATCATGTGCAGCATAGACAGCCAAATGGATTTTTCCCAAACCACTTTGGTTTTACCAGAGGTCAAGGGCAATACCAACGCAGGTGTAGCCTTGATTGTTTCCAAGCCTTACATCTTAAGCACCGCAATGTTGTGGTTGTGTTGTTTCATGAGTTTGTTGGTGTTTTATTTATTGACCAGTTGGATGCCAGTTTTGCTCAAACAAGCGGGGTTTACCACTGAGCAATACAGTTTGATTGCCGCCATTTTCCCATTTGGCGGGGTGTTTGGCACTGCCATCATAGGCTGGGCAATGGACAAATTCCAAGCCAATCGGGCTTTGATGGTTGTGTATTTGATTTCAGCAGTGTTAATGGTGATAACAGGTTTATTTACCAATGACATCGTTTTGTTTGGTGTCATCATTTTCTTAGCAGGTGCAGGTCTGGTAGGTGCTCAGTCATCACTACCTGCATTAACCGCTTTGTTTTATCCAGTACAAGGCCGCGCTGCAGGTGTGTCTTGGATGCATGGCATAGGCCGCTTGGGTGCAATATTTGGGGCGTTTTTTGGGGCACAAATTTTCGCACTGAACCTGAGTTTGTCACAAATTTTCATGTTATTAGGCATTCCCGTACTGGTTTCTGCTTTGGCCTTGTGGATCAAAGGCAAAGACAAATCTGTTCAAAACAACAACAGCGTGCCTGCGGGCTCAGCCATTCCAAAAAACTAAAAATGAAGCAAAGGAAAAGCAATGTCTAAAACGCAACTGATTGCTCAAGCCGCAGAACAATTGTGGCAGGCGAAGCAACAAAAAAGTGTGTGCGAACCCATACGTATTTTGGCAGGTGATGCTGGTTTCAGTTTAGAAGAAGCCTACCAAATCCAACAGCTCAATACCCAGCGTGAATTGGCTCAAGGCCATCGCATCGTTGGCCACAAAATAGGCTTGACTTCAAAAGTGGTGCAAACCCAATTGGGTGTTGATCAACCCGATTTTGGTTGTTTGTTTGACAACATGATTTACGCCGATGGCGAAGACATCGCCTTGAGCAGCATTTTACAACCACGGGTAGAAGCAGAAATTGCTTTGGTATTGAAACGCGATTTAAACCATGAACACCATACTGTGGTGGATATTTTGAACGCCATTGATTATGTCTTGCCAGCCATTGAAATCGTGGGCAGTCGTGTGCGCAATTGGGACATACGTTTGGTGGATACCGTGGCCGACAATGCTTCTTGTGGCGCAGTTGTAATAGGCAGCCGGCCTGTAAAAGCCAGTGCAGTGGATTTCAGACAATGTGGCATGGTTTTAACCCACAAAGGTGATGTGGTTTCCAATGGCACTGGGGCTTTGTGCTTGGGCAATCCATTGATTGCAGCGGTGTGGTTGGCAAACACCATGGTGAAAATGGGCACACCTTTGCAGGCTGGCGAACTGATTTTGACCGGTGCGTTGGGTGCCATGGTGAGTGTCAACGAAGTCGGCGTGTACGAAGCCAATATACAGGGTTTGGGTTTAGTCAGTGCGGCATTTGTCTAAATCCAGCCAAAAACATTAGGAGAAAAAAATGGGAAAAATCGCAGCAGCTATTATTGGCTCGGGCAATATTGGCACCGATTTGATGAAGAAAATTTTGAAAAAAAACGACTCATTGTTAAGCATGGCCGCGATGGTTGGTATTGATGCCAAGTCAGATGGTTTGAAACGTGCCCATGATTTGGGTGTGGCCACCACACATGAAGGCATTGATGGCTTATTGGCTTTGCCTAACTTTAGTGACATCAAAATTGTGTTTGATGCCACTTCCGCTGGAGCCCACGTCAAACACAATGAGGTTTTGCAGCAACATGGCATACGTGTCATCGATTTGACGCCTGCAGCCATCGGTCCTTATGTGGTGCCTGTGGTGAATTTACATGAGCACAAAGATGCACCCAATATCAATATGGTCACTTGTGGTGGTCAAGCGACCATTCCCATGGTGGCTGCCATCAGTGCCGTATCTGAAGTGTTGTATGCCGAAATTGTGGCATCCATCTCCAGCCGCTCCGCAGGGCCTGGCACACGTGCCAACATTGATGAATTCACTGAAACCACATCCTTGGCGTTGCAAACGGTAGGCAAGGCCAAATCAGGCAAAGCCATCATTATTTTGAACCCAGCCGAACCACCCTTGATGATGCGTGACACGGTATTTTGTTTAACACGCCGTGGTAAAGAGAACGAAATCCGTGCTTCTGTAGCCGAGATGGCCGCAAAAGTACAGGCTTATGTGCCTGGGTATCGCCTGAAACAAGAAGTGCAGTTTGAAGAGTTGTCAGGGAATGCATTGAAACAATGGCCAGAATTACAGCAAGAAGGTGGCTTGAAAGTGACGGTATTCATTGAAGTTGAAGGTGCAGCCGATTACTTGCCTGCTTATGCTGGCAATTTGGACATCATGACTTCAGCCGCTTTGGCATGTGCCGAAGTGGTGGCACAAAACTTGAACACAGCAGGAGCAAAATAATGGCACAACTGTATATCTCTGACGTGACTTTGCGTGATGGCTCACATGCAGTCAGCCACCAATACTCAATCGAACAAGTCAAACAAATCAGCTCGGCATTAGACAAAGCGGGTGTGGCTTCTATTGAGATTGCCCATGGAGACGGCTTGTCTGGCTCCAGTTTTAACTATGGTTTTGGTGCTCACACCGACTTGGAATGGATTGCTGCGGCAGCAGAGTCTGTGCAAAACGCTCAAATCGCCACCTTGATTTTGCCTGGTATCGGAACGATACACGATTTAAAAGAGGCTTATGCCGCAGGTGCTCGGGTGGTACGGGTGGCCACACACAGTACAGAAGCAGATGTTTCGGCCCAACACATTGCCTATGCGCGCGAATTGGGCATGGATACGGTTGGTTTTTTGATGATGTCACACATGACCTCACCAGAGCAATTGGCAAAAGAAGCCAAAAAAATGGAATCGTATGGGGCTACTACGATTTACCTCACTGATTCTGGAGGTGCTTTGTTGATGAATGGTGTGCGAGACCGTGTGCGTGCCTTAAAAGCAGAACTGAATAGCACCACCACATTGGGCATACATGCCCACCACAATTTGGCTTTGGGTGTGGCCAATGCCATTGTCGCAGTAGAAGAAGGCGTGCACCGCATTGATGCTTCTTTAGCCGGCCAAGGTGCGGGTGCGGGCAATACGCCATTGGAAGTCTTCATTGCTGCGGCTGAGCGCATGGGCTGGGATCACGGTTGTGACTTGCTTGCTTTGATGGATGCTGCCGATGACATTGTGCGCCCATTGCAAACGCGGCCTGTAAGGGTAGACAGGGAAACCTTGTCTTTGGGCTATGCAGGTGTGTATTCAAGTTTCTTATTGCATGCGGAGCGCGCAGCGGCTCGTTATGGTGTGCCTGCGGTGGAGATTTTATTGGAAGTGGGCAAACGCAAAATGGTCGGCGGTCAGGAAGACATGATTGTGGACATAGCTTTGGATTTGCTCAAACAAAAGGAAAAAGTGGCATGAATTTAACTGACATCGCCAAGCGCTTAGACGAATGCGTCTTCAACCAGCAAACAACCGCATCACTGCGTACTGACCATCCATTTGATTTACAGGCCGCTTACCAAATTCAAGAACTGGGCGTGGCTTTGCGTGAGGCGCGTGGTGAAAAGCGAGTAGGGGTGAAGTTGGGCTTTACCAGTCGTGAAAAAATGCAACAAATGGGTGTAGACCATCTGATTTGGGGCGTGATTACCGACACCATGCAACTTGAAGAAGGGGCGAGTGTGGATTTATCGCGCTTTATTCACCCACGCATAGAGCCTGAAGTGGCATTCATTACCCGCAAAGAGATTTCAACCGCATTGAATTTGGCTGAGGCCATCGATGCCATTGCAGGGGTGTGTCCAGCCATGGAAATCATTGATTCGCGCTACCAAGCCTTCAAATTTACTTTGGAAGATGTGGTGGCAGACAACACTTCCTCAACAGGTTTTGTGCTAGGTGCCATGCGGCCTGTAAACACAGACATCAGCAATTGTGGCGTTAACATGAAAGAAAATGGCCGTTTGGTGCAAGCAGGCTCTACCGCAGCCATCTTGGGCAATCCTTTGCGCTGCTTGGTACAGGTTTCTCAATTGTTGGCTGAGAAAGGCCAAGTATTGCCCGCAGGCTCCATCATCATGGCTGGCGCAGCAACAGCGGCACAGGCCATGCAAAAAAATTCACTTTACGAAACCACCATATTGGGCTTAGGCACGGTCAGCGTGCGCAGCCTGCCATAAGGAGTACACCATGACCCAATCAACGGTTGTCGCAGGAAAAGCCACACCACGCGGGCGTTTTCCTCACATCAAGCGTGCAGGTGATTTTTTGTTTGTTTCGGGCACCAGTTCGCGTTTGCCAGACAACAGCATTGCAGGGGCCGAAGTCGATGCCATGGGTGCAACCCATTTGGACATTGAAGTACAAACCCGTGCGGTGATAGAAAACATTCGCGACATTTTGGCACATGAAGGTGCTGATTTAAGCGATGTTGTAGAAATGTGCGCTTATTTGGTCGATATGAATGATTTTGCCCGCTACAACGAAGTTTATGGCGAATATTTTGATTTTGATGGGCCCACCCGTACCACTGTGGCAGTACACCAATTGCCCAATGCCTTGTTGCGCATTGAAATCAAAGCCATTGCTTATAAGCCTTTAAATCCATAACAAATAAGACAAGCTGATAAAGGAGAAAATCATGGAATTAAAATACGGGCAGCCCTTTGACTTGCTGCATTGGTCTGAGCAAAATCAAGACAAATTGACCCCACCAGTGTGCAACACTGCCTTGTTCCCAGATGGTGATTTCATCATCAACATGGTGGGTGGGCCGAATAAACGCACAGATTTTCATTGCAATCCCACTGAAGAGATTTTTTACCAAATCAAAGGCAACGCATATTTGAATATTTGGGACCGCGGACAGTTTGAGCAAATTCGTTTAAATGAAGGGGATATTTTCTTATTACCAGCGTATCTGAATCATTCTCCACAGCGGCCTGAAGCTGGTGGCCTGTGTTTCTTGGTTGAAAAACCTCGAACCAAAGAACAAAAAGATGCCTTCAATTGGTATTGTGCCAATTGTGCCACTTTGGTAGGCAGCGTGGGGGACCATGTTGATGATTTGGTGGCTGATTTGCCTTCTGCATTTAAATTGTTTTATGACAAAAGTGACGATGAACGCACTTGTCCACAATGTGGAGAAGTGCATCCAGGTCGTAAAGCGGGCGAATGGCTACAACGTTTTGCTGAAGTTCACAAACCAAAATACGCCTAAGCTTAAGCCAGAGCCGGTATCTGGGTATCGGTTCACAAAAGGAAAACAAAATGATAATAGACATACACTCCCACTTTTTTCCCAAACTCAGCCAAAACGAAGCCGCAGCATTAAATCACTCCACTGCGCCATGGCTGAAAATAGGTGAGGACACTCGTTTTGGTGACATCTACATCGACGAAAAACCCTTTCGACCTGTTTACAACGCCTTGTGGGATGGCCATGCTCGCTTGGAAGCCATGGATCAACAAGGTTTAGACATACAAGTGGTTTGTGCTACGCCTGTTATGTTTGCCTATGCCGAGCCCATTGCCAAAGCTGAAGCTTGGAACCAGCGCATGAACGATTTGGGTTCAGAGTTTTGTGCGGCAGATACCAAGCGATTGAAAGTATTGGCACAAGTACCATTGCAAGACATTGATGCGGCCTGTAAAGAAGTCAGCCGTGTCAAAAAGAATGGGCATGTTGGTGTGCAAATTGGCAATCATGTCGGAGATAAAAGCTTGAACGATGAAGGCATTTTAACCTTCTTAAACCACTGTGCCGCTGAAAAAATGCCTGTGTTGGTGCATCCTTGGGACATGATGGGTGACGTGCGCATGGAAAAATGGATGCTCAAATGGTTGGTATCCATGCCCGCAGAAACCCAATTAGGTGCATTGTCTTTGATTTTATCGGGCGCGATGGAACGCTTGTCACCTGAATTGAAAATATGTTTTGCCCATGGTGGAGGTAGTTTGCCATATTTGATTGGCAGAGTTGACAATGCTTGGTTACACCGTGATATTGTGCGTGAAGATTGTCCCAATATTCCATCATCGTATTTAAGCCGTTTATGGGTGGATTCGGCTGTATTTGACGACGATGCATTGTTGTATCTGGTGAAAAAAATGGGTGAAGACAAGGTGATGCTGGGTTCAGATGCACCTTTCCCGTTGGGTGAACAACAAATCGGCTCTTTGGTTGAAAACAGCAGTTTACAGGCCGCAGCCAAACACAAGATTTTGGGAGACAATGCAGCAGATTTTTTCGCACTCTGATGGCGCATGGCAAAGGAATCATGGAATGAGTAAAGACCAACTGCATAAATACAGCATGAACGATTATGCACTGAATCGTTTGAAACTTCGGCCTTTGGTGATATTCGAACGGGTCTTACAATCTCATTCCATCGTTCATGCCGCAGAACAATTGCATTTGAGCCAGCCTGCAGTAACCAAAGCCATTAAAGAATTAGAGAGCCAATTGCAAGTGCAATTGTTTAATCGTTCAAAAAATGGCATGCAACCCACGGAAGTGGCTTTGGTATTGGGGCAGAGGGTTAAAAGCCTGTTTTCTGAACTGCGCTATCTAACCGATGAAATCAACAGTTTTCATCACGGCAACTTAGGCCACATTATGGTAGGTACTTTGCTTTCAGCCAGCGCTGAATTATTGCCTAAAGCCATCATCAAACTCAAACAACAACACCCGCAAATATTGATTACAGTTAAAGTGGGGACAGTAGAAGAATTATTTCCAGCCTTGCTTAAAGGCGAGTTGGACTTGGTAGTGGGCCGCTTACCCAATATGGATTCAAAATTCTACCAAATACACAAGCTTGAACACCACTCACTGTACACAGAAAAATTATCCTTAGTGGTGGCTCATCAGCATGAATTACTGCAACGAACATCCTTGAGTTTGGCCGACTTAATGGAGTTTCCATGGATATTGCCATTAGGAAGCGCCACCATGCGTGCCAATATTTTGCAGTATTTCAATGAACAAGGGGTTGGTGAACCGCAAAATTTGGTTGAGTCGGTATCCATTTTGACGAATATGAATGTCATTGCGCAAAGCAATTTCATTGGTTGCATGTCTAGCATCGTAGCAGAGCAAATGGTGAGTTTAAATGTATTGGCCAAATTGCCATTTCCAGAAATTGGGGATGACATTGATGTTGGCTACTCAAAACGTAAGAATGAAGAACTGACACCTGCATGTTTAAAATTCATCACATGCTTACAAGCAGAGGGATAATATCGAGAAGTAAAGGGAAAATGATAGAAACACTGAGTAAACTTAGCATTAATTTAACATAATATATATTATGCGAAGTAAAGGAAATTTGGAAATATCGACATAGTATTCTGCTTAAGTTGAAAATTTTAACATATAGTACGTTAATATTTAATCTGATTGGTTATATATTTCAAAATGGGTATTTTGAAATATCACTCAGGTTTTTTCTGCTTAATTAGGAAACTAGTATGTCATCTAATCCACCAGTAGTAATTTCTGCCGTCTCAACCAAAGGCGGCGTTGGTAAAACAACACTTATTGCAAATTTGGCTGGCCTTATGGCCGATCTCGGTTTTCGTGTACTGATGGTAGATGCCGACGTGCAGCCAAGTCTTACTAAATATTATGAACTAGAATTTGAAAATCAGGCCGGTATTGTAGAATTACTGCTTGGTGAGAATTCTGTAGATAATATTCAAAAATGTATCTCCTCAACAAAATACCAAAATTTGGATATTGTTATTTCTAACAATATTACTGCCGAAATCCAAATTAAAGTCCAAAACCGTCATGACCGCGCTTATCTGCTTAAACAGAAGTTTATGCAGCCATTTTTCGCCGAAAACTACGATTTGATTTTAATTGATACGCAAGGTGCTGTAGGTACTTTACAAGATACCGCCGCTTTCGCTTCTAAAGTCATCCTTTCACCTATCAAACCTGAAGTTTTAAGTGCCCGTGAATTTATGACAGGTACAAATGAATCCCTAGAAAGACTCCAACAAGGCCGAATTATGGGGCTTGAAGTCCCATTGCTTCGTGCAATTATCTACGCCCACGACCGTACACGCGACTCTCGGCTAATGTCTGAAGAAATTAAAAATCACTTTAAAAACCTTGATGGTAGCCGTTCCTTGCTCGAAACAGTCGTACCAATGGCCAAATCCTACAAAGAGTCAGCCACCCTACGCATGCCTGTTCATTGTCATGAGCAAACAACAACTAATAAATCTGAATCTGCTTACGAAATCATGCACCAGCTTGTGTATGAGCTGTTTCCAATGCTGAAAGACCAAAACATACGAGCAAGTTGTTTTCAAAACATGGAGTAAGAACATGACAACGCAAATAGTGCCTATGGAATACCCATGTGTGACCGTTACTGCTAACGAAAAATCGGAATTCAAGTTCGCCGCTACTTTTCATCTTACCAGCAATAAAAGTAGCCAAATAGCTACCTCTGACAATATTGATGAAGCAACCAGTTATGCCTTGGATTTTTCCACAGATTTGGAAATACCCTTTTACCTGTTTGAAGATTGAAAGCTTTAACTCAGTAAGATTTATAAATTGGTTTGTCAGTATGTCCATGTTCCATTTGGACGTTGAGTAGCAAAGGAAAAACAGTGAAAGCATGTAATCCACCCAAAAAAATAAACCCAAGCATTGCCAGCTTGAGTTTGGCAGTGACTTCCCCAAATCAAAGCCAAAACATTGAGCAATCTGGTTTCACTTTGGGG
>RRZT010635363.1_pt1 | contig 10343 bp, 9 predicted proteins | sample 2165551 | NCBI WGS metagenome assembly RRZT01 (sample SAMN10456910, study PRJNA506462) | wastewater metagenome | biome: wastewater; feature: sludge; material: wastewater sludge; isolation source: wastewater sludge with Escherichia coli K12::gfp cells carrying plasmid... | place: USA: Moscow, Idaho ...
AATGGTCGGTGTTTCACCATGGGTTAGTTTATGACAGAAAGTGGCGATAAAGGAATTATAATTCGGCTGTCCGAACGGCCCGAAAACATTTGGGATAATCATTCCTGAAAATTTCCCACCGTTTTCTTTAGCCCATTTTGCCAAGATTTCACGGCCTTCTTTTTTGGATTTCCCATAGAGGTTGTCGCGCTCTTCCTGTGAAGATGATGAAAACAGCACATGCGCTGTGGAGCCTGTTCTTTCTAATGATGCTGCAAGTCTTTGTGCCAAATCCACATTCGTCTGGTAGATTACTTCCTGGCTCTCGTGGCGGTTCATGGCGGCAAGATGCACGATAATATCGCATTGCTTTACGAAGTTATCCAAGGCATCGGGAGTTTCAAAATATTCTTTCTGAAAATCTACCCTTTCAAACTCCTCCGGAAATAAGCCCAAAGTATTATACAGATGAGAACCAACGAATCCGTTTTGTCCTGTGATTCCTATTCTCTTTAGGTTTTGGGTATTGGGTATTGGGTATTGGGTATTCATGCTTTTTATTACAATTTCTTAGTTCCCACTAATTCGGTACATGGCAAGTGAGTTTTTATTATTTTCTATTCTTTAATAAATTTTCGCTTATACTTTCTGACAACTCACTATATCATCTCTTAAAATAATCTAAACTATATCTGTATTCATCATTGATTTCTCCCAAACGATAATCCGCTAATACTAATAGCTTACTATCTTGGGATGTCGCTTTAATAGCAGTAATGCAACCTGAAGGCACATACAGGTAGGTTAGCTCTCCTTCGTCTAAATTATATTTCTGAGCTTCTAAGTCTTTAGAAGGCGATTCAAAATCATCAACCTGAATTACAGAAATTTCAAAACCTCCCTTCATACAGGCGAACCATCTTTGTTCAATCTTGTGCCCCTGCCACCCACGGATAAAATCTGTCGAATGGTTCTCTATCGTATAAATCCGTTTTACAGCCGAAGCATCAAAATCATTATTGTAAGTGATAGTACCTCTTTCGTCCTGGTGTTTTTTTCCGGGAATTTGTGGTTGGTGATTGGTCATTGGTTATTGGTTAATTGAGTTGACAGTTCTCTAACATATTTTATTAAACAATAAATTCAGTTACAAATACATAATCCTATTCTAATTCCTAATCACAAATGACTAATTACCAATGACTAGTCACTAATCACCAACCTTAATATGGATACTGCACCACATCCTCACCAAACACCTCTTTCCTAATCAAAGGCAAAGTAGAAATGAGTTTTTTCAAACCTTCCACTCCTTGTTGCTCTGTGTTGTGAGAATGGTAATCTTCAATCTTGGACACATCTTCTTCTCCTTCCGAGAAATATTTTGCATAATTCAGGTCACGGTTATCTGCCGGAACCCTGTAGAAATCGCCCATATCCTCAGCCTTTATCATTTCTTCTCTGGTACATAGCGTTTCGTACAATTTTTCGCCGTGGCGCGTACCTATTATTTTCACAGGAACTTCTTTACCAGTCAACTCAATCAGGGCTTTTGCAAGATCTCCAATACTTCCTGCTGGAGCTTTGTTCACAAAAAGGTCTCCTGGGTTTCCATTTTCGAATGCGAATAAAACGAGATCTACGGCATCTTCTAATGACATGAAAAATCTCGACATGTTCGGATCTGTAATGGTAATAGGCTCTCCTTTTTGGATTTGATTTAGAAACAATGGTATTACCGATCCTCTCGATGCCATTACATTACCGTATCTGGTAAGACAAACGACGGTATCTGTAAGGTTTCTTGCTTCAGCTACTGCTACCTTTTCCATCATGGCCTTGGAAATACCCATGGCATTGATAGGATAAGCTGCTTTGTCAGTAGAAAGACAAATTACTTTTTTCACGCCATTTTGAGCTGCTGCTCTGATGACGTTTTGTGTACCTTCTACATTGGTTTTTACGGCTTGCATTGGAAAAAACTCACAAGATGGAACCTGTTTCAAGGCTGCTGCATGAAAGATGTAATCTACCCCTCTGGTTGCAGGTTCTACAGAGGAAAAATCTCTTACATCACCAATATAATATTTGATTTTGTCATTTTTATAGAGGTTTCTCATATCATCTTGTTTTTTTTCGTCGCGTGAAAAAATTCTGATTTCTGAGAAATGGTCTGTATTTAGAAAACGATTGAGAACGGCTGTTCCGAAGGAACCTGTTCCTCCTGTAATAAGAAGGGTTTTGTCTTTTATTTTCATGATTATTATTTAAATAGTAAAACTTTCTCCGATTTATTCGGATAATTTATTAATACGGCTTTATACTTTCCTTTAAAAACAAATAGGCTTCCAGCAGCTACTCCAATAATTTTATGCTTATCTATAACTTTTTTAATATCTTCTAAACTTCCAGCACCACCCAAAAAAGTCATTGGTAATGATGATTTTTCTCTTGCCTTGTCAACTAAAGACATGTCAAAACCTTTCATAACGCCATCTTGATCAATAGAGTTAATAACGATTTCTCCCGCTCCTAGTTTTTGAGCCTGTTCTATAAATTGAAAAGGATTTATTCCTGTCGCTCTTTTTCCGTTGTGAGTATATACCTCATACCCACCAAACAATTTCTTTTTAACATCCAAAACAACTATAACACTCTGAGAACCAACTCTATCAGCAATTTCAGTTATTAATTTAGGATTTTGAATTACAGATGAGGATAAGGCAATTTTTTCAATCCCTAATCCAAATATTTTTTGTGCTTGTCCAACCGTTTTTACACCACCACCGTAACACAAAGGCATTTGTGACTGATTCGCAATTCGTTCTATCAAACTGTAATTTGGCTCCAAATCTTTGACAGTTGCATCAATATCAAAAATAGCCAATTCATCAACTTCTTTCTCGTTAAAAATCTTCACAGCATTAATAGGATCTCCTACATATTTGGGGTTCTTGAAGTTTACTGTTTTTACTAATCCATTATCTTGAATTAATAGACTGGGAATAATTCTAGGTCTTAACATCTTCTATAATTTTGCAAAATTATGTAGCAATATCTCTCCATAAGAATGGCTTTTTTCTGGGTGAAATTGAACACCATATATATTTTCGTGATGTGCCGCTGATGCAAACTCCTCTCCATATTTTGTCACAGCCATAACATCATCAGGATTATTACACTCAAAATAATAGGTGTGTAAAAAATAAAATATTGCATCTTTTTGCAAACCATTAAACAATGAAATATCTTTTAATGGTTTAACATCATTCCATCCCATGTGAGGTAAACGTGTAAGCTGATCTATTTTTGCTTCATCAAATTTTCTTACAGATGCATCAATCCATTTTAAACCTTCCATTTTTCCTTCATCACTTCTATTTGCCATCATTTGCATTCCCACACAAATACCAATAACAGGAACTTTTTGTCCAAGAACCAAGTTATCCAAAATATCCCGCATTCCCGAATTATTTAATTGTGTCATCGCATGATCAAAATGACCAACACCTGGTAAAATAAGTTTATTCGAATCTATTAAATCTTCTTTCGTTTTTGCAATTTTAACAGGAATATTAACCCTTTTATATACATTTACAAAAGCATTAATATTGCCTACTCCGTAATCAATTAATGTTATCATCTAAATAATCTTTTTTCCAAACCAAGTTTCTGCATTGCTTGTGCACCAAATTTAATGATACTCATTTTATTATTATAATTTTTGTAAGTTTTGTTCTCTCCTTCAAAAATCTCCTGAAGTTGTTCTTTAGTCAAATCTAATTTATTTGCTACATATTCAAACTCTTTCATTAAAAAATCTTCTGATAATTCAGGTTTTGAAACTCTTTCTAAGGCCTCTTCCCTAGTCATTTGGCCTGTTAAAATTAAACTAGAAAAATGTGCTTTTCTTTTTTCATAACCAAATTTGCGTGGTAACCAAAAATCTTCATAAAACCGAGTAAAACGAGATTCATGATGTTTATGCTGAAATGACTCCCAACCGAATTTTTCAAAAAGTAATTTCTCTGCGTCGACTTTTACATAAGGAACTAGATTTAAAGGCTTAAACACCTCCATACCAAGAATATACTTATAATATATTTTATATGAAAGTATATCTACTAAAGGAAATGTTTTTAATGGACGTTTCCCAAATTTACCATGAATATCTTTGACTAACCTTAAATCAATTCCTGGAAAACCTCCCCATTCTTCAGGTTCTCTACAACATTCTGTAGAATAATTTCCACCAGTTAAAACATAATTAATTTTATTTTTTTTTGCAAACTTATACAAACCAGAAAAAAATGCATAATCTTGAGGAAGATCTTGATCTGCGATTTGGGATTTTAAAAAAGCAACCTGAAGATCTTTCATCTCCTCCCAGTTGATTACTTCTGTATAAAGATCTAGGTTTAAACCATTAACTAATTTTTCAATATTACCTACTGCCTTGTCTGTATTCCAACCTGCATCAACATGAAAAATCAGTGGACGTAATCCCATAATTTCTTTAGCAACATAAGCAGCATATGAGCTATCTAAACCACCACTTAAACCAATAATACAGTCAAAATCTTTATTTTTACTCGTTTTCTTAATTTTATCGGCAATTTTCATTAATTCCTCATAGCCTCTTTGATCAGTATGCCAATTTGGTTCTATATTTTCTTTAAAATTTGTATAATAGTCACTCTCTCCCTTCTCATTAAAAATAATATTAGGATCTGTTGTGTCCATTATTGTCTTTGTACATATTTGATAGGGTCTCATTTATTTAATTTTTTTATTTCTATTCAATGTTTTTATTAAAAAAGAAAAAGTTTCTTTAGAACATTTTTCCCAGTAAAATTTTTTTGAATATTTTTTTGATTTTTCAGCAATCTTCTTTCTTAGGCTACCATTAATTATAATTGCTTCTAGAGCATTAACAATCGAATCAATGTTTTCTGGATCAAAATACACCCCCCCATCTTGTAATATTTCTGGCATAGGCCCCCTATTTGAACAAGCAATTGGTAGTCCTGTACACATCCCTTCTATTAGAGTATTAGGCATATTTTCACAACTAGAAGCAAAAACAAAAATATCTTTATCTCTTAAATGTAAAGGCAAGTCGTCATGTTTTAAAAATTCTATTTGTGAAATAAAATCAGAATCAGCAATTTTATTCTTAGTCTCATCAAAAATTTTTTGAGGTAAACCTGTTCCTCCTCCAATGAAATCAATACTTATTTTATATCCTTTTTCTCTAAGCTTTTCTATTGCTAATGCAACATTCCATTGATGTTTATATAAATCCATATTTGAAATATAAACACATCTTATATTATCTTCTTTGTTTTCTTTCCAGATTCCACTATTTGTTTGTATTCTAAAATTATTACTAACCCCATGATTAATAATCTCTACATTTTTAAGTTTACCAGATGATTGCTGAATCACCTTGGATGCATAGTTTGTAAGAAAAATAACTCCTGTAGATTTACGCAAAGCACGATTTTGGATTAGTTTAAGTAATTCAAGTCTTAATCTTTGAAAACCAAATCTGTATCGTTGCATTTCACCTTTCTCATAAGAAAGCATATCACGGCTCATAGTTACAGATGGTTGAAAAGCACAAACTGTTCCAGCATCTGTATTTAGCATGATGTCAATATTATTCCTTTTTGCTTCTTTTTGAAGATTAGCAAATTGCCAATATAATTGAAAAATCAAAGGTTGCATCAGTTCTTTAGGTGAATGTTTTATAATCCATTCACAATCAGGCAATTTAGATAGTAAATCTGGATATGACCATATATGTATTTCTTTTAACTGCTCTGGTTTACTTTTAAAAACTTCGCTAATTATTCCTATTAAATGAGCTCTAGCCCCTCCAGATCTACTTCTTGAGGCATCTATTCCTATTTTAAACATAATCAATATTTAAGTTTTTTTAAAAAAAATAATTAAATCTTCAATATAATTATCAGCGTTAAATTTCTTTTTCGCAACATTTTGACCATTTTGACCAATAATTAAAGAATCTGACTTATTTTTATAAACAAATAATAAACACTTGGCTAATTCATTTATATTTCCTTTGGGAGCAAATAATACATTCTTATTATGTGTAAGATATTCTGATATTTCTCCAACATTAGTTGCTATTACAGGTTTTCCAGAAAGTAAATACTCTGCCAATTTAGTTGGAAATCCACCAGAAATAAATCTTCTTGGTGTAGTCATTAAACATTGTGCATTTACTATTAATTCTGGTATTTTTTCATTTGATATTAAACCTAAAAATTTGATTCTTTTTGACAAATTCTCTTTTTCAATATAATCAATAATTTTCAAATTTTCTGGATGTTTTTTTACTAATGTTTCAAAGTCACCAATTAAGTATAAATCCCAAGGTTTTTCTATTTTAAAATCCAAAAACTGTTTATATGCATAAATACTATCTATAATATTATCTCTGTTATGTGTTCCAAACATAACACCAATATATTTATTAGTAATATTTTGATTCAACTTTATTATATTGTATCTTTCAATATCAACTGTAGCTGGTAAAAGAAAAACATTTTTAAGAGGTATTATGTTACTATAAAATTCTTCTAATTCTTTACTAATAGTAATTATTTTATCAAAAAAAATAAGTTTAGTTTTTTCATAAATTTTAAATAATCTATTTCTATTAAAAAAATTTTTAGGATATTCTGTTTTATCTAAAACAAGTGGAATATCAAAAACTAAACAATACAACTTTACAATAATATTGAAAAAAATTTCACTATGGTAAGTTATAATAACATCATTTTTTATTTTATAAAGTAAAAATGGTAATTTAAATATTCCCCACAAATAATATAAAATTTTTACAATAAAATTAGTTTTTTCACCCCTCCATGTTATTCGACTAACATACTGAAAATGAACGCCATCTACAACTCCACATTTTAATTTATTTTGTTTTGCCTCATCTGTTGGAGCAATTATAAAAACTTTAACAAAATGTCCTTTTTTAACAAAAGCCTTACAGTAACTAATAATGCGTACTGTGGAAACATTACCAATAGGAAATGGCCCTAAAAAAACAACAGAAATATTTAACCTTTTTTTATTCATCTCTTAATTCAGGAAAGTAATATTCCTCACCAAATATTAAATTATTCTTGTATAAAGGTATTAGTGTTAAATAAAGTGTACTTTTTATAAACATAATTAAAACTATTAAATAAATCAACACAAAACCACTTATTAATCTTGTCTTTATAACTAAATTCAAAAATTTCAAATACTGTAGTGTGCTAATTAAAAATATTAAATCAATCGTAAATATTAATCTAACAAAACGAGAAAAATATGGAATATGAAAATATATTGGTAGATAAAATAAAGATATTAAATTAAAATTAATTATTAATATAAATATCCTCTTATCTGAATTAATTAATTCTATCTTTTTTATAATATATGAAAAATAATAGTAAACCAGTCCCACCAAAATAATGTGTCCAAAAAATATATTAGTAAAACCTCCATCGGTTTTATAATAATTAAATTTTTCCAGATAACTTCCACCAATTAAAGGAGTAAGAATTATATCAAATAAAAATATTGATACTAATAATAGTCCTAAACAAATGATTGCTATTTTTTTTACACTTATGATTCTATTATCAAAACAAACTAAAGGAGTAAACATTAGAGCTAAAATAGCTGTTGAATGTATTATTGAAGCCAGTATTACTAAAACAATATAAATAATTGCTTTATATCGAATATTCTTGATTATTGAATAAACAGCATATAAAATTATTATATGAGATAGATATGTTCTATTATAGACATATTCCATAATGAAAATAATAAAATATAGAGCCGCAAACATAGCTGGATATCTTGAGTATTCAAAACTAATTTTTTTAATAAGATACAAAACAAAAAAAGAAAAAATAATCATAAATGTTTTATATTCAAATTTATTTTCAGAAAAAACAAAATTAAGATAACGATATCCAATTTCATAATCTAGACTATCTTTAAAAATCCAAATTGAATCATAATAATAATTTTCATACATTTTATAATCTCCATTCCATGTATTCCACCCCCATAAAATCCACATAAATAAAAACAATAAAGTTGCAATAATTTTAGATTTTTTCAGAACTAAAGCTAATGAAATTATAAAAATTGTAATAACTATATCAATCATTTATTCAGTTCTTTATTAAAAAAATAAACTATTACTATAAAATATACAAATCCTGCAATAATAGAAGCTATAGCAGCCCCCAAAGCACTATAATAATATATAAATATTAAATTTGAAATAAATAAAACTATTCCAACTATGAAAGATGAGTTTCTTATTTCTTTTCCTCTTCCTTTTGACAACAAAAATTTAGTATAAAAATCAGATATCCCATAAAAAACCGCACTTATGGATAATAACCTCAATATTAATATTGAATCGAAAAATTTGTCTCCATAAAAAAACATCACAAGAGGCTTTGAAATTATGAAAATTATTACAAGTGTTATAAAACTTATCATGTAAATTATTAACAACAAGTTTCTATCTAATTTTGAATCAGTAACAAATTTCTTAAAAAATACCGTTGCAAGAATATTAGGTATTATAGATATTGGAATAGAAAATTGTTGAGCTAAATTAAACACACCTACATCTGAATTATCTTTCCCAAAATAGCCAATCAGTACACCTGAAAGAGAACTTGCTCCAACAGCTAATATTGATCCCAAATAAATATTAAACCCAAATTCTTTAGTAAATGAAAAAACTTTTAGAAAACTATCAATTTTAAATAAAAAACTCGGTTTTAATATATAAAAAATAAAAACTGTTGAAATAATATAACTAAAAAAATAAAAAAGTAATATATAAATTGTTTCTGTTGAATTTCTAACTACATAATGAAGATATAAAATAAAAAAAAGAAATATAAGCTTTGGCGCTAATCTTGAAAAAGCTAAAAGAGTAACTTTATTACTTCCTTGAAGTACTTGTTCATTATAGTTTATAAATATAAAAATCCAGCTAAATGGCAAACATAATAATATATATTGTTTGATTTGATTATTCAAACTATAAAAACAATTAATTTTTAAAAATAAGAAAAATGTTAAAGATAATATAACCGATAATGCAAATCCAATTATTATACCTATTCCATATAGGTTTCTCATTTCAATTTCATCATTCGTTAATGCTACAAGTCTACCAATCACATAAAAAAAACCGAAATTAAATATAATTTGTAAAAAAGTAAATAAATTTATTATAAAACTATAATCTCCAAATGCTTTCTTATCTATATATTTAGTAATATAAAAATTTGTCGTTAATGAAATAAACATTAAAAAAATTGTTGAAAAGAATAGTATTCCAGTTTGTTTAAGAGTTTTGTTATGAAATATTTTTTTTAATTGATCCATTACCTATTTATAAACAAGATGTTCTATTATTAATACCTAAAACTCCTTTTACATCATACAATATAGTATTTTCTTTTTTAAGAAATGAAAAATCCATCTCTAAAAATTCCTTGTGTGCTACTCCTAAAACGATAGCATCATATTTTTTCAAAGGAATTGAGTTTTGACAATTTAATTGATATTCGTGATATACCTCTTCAGGATTTGCCCACGGATCAAAAGTCGTTACTTTCACCCCGAAATCTTCTAGCGCTCTTATTACGTCTACGATTTTGGTATTTCTTACATCTGGGCAATTTTCTTTAAATGTAATCCCCAGCATTAAAACTTCTGCGCCATTTACATTGATGTCTTTTTTAATCATCGCTTTTACCACTTGTTCTGCTACATATTTCCCCATAGAATCATTCAGTCTTCTTCCTGCTAAAATAATCTCAGGATAGTAACCAAATTCTTGTGCTTTTTGTGCCAAATAATATGGGTCTACTCCTATACAATGTCCGCCAACCAAACCTGGTTTAAAAGGCAAGAAATTCCATTTGGTTCCTGCAGCTTTCAAAACTTCATGGGTATCAATATTCATGAGATTGAATATTTTAGCCAATTCATTTACAAAAGCGATATTGATGTCTCTTTGAGAATTTTCAATCACTTTAGCGGCTTCTGCCACCTTGATGGTTGGTGCTAAATGTGTTCCTGCAGTAATCACAGATTTGTATAAATCATCTACAATTTTCCCAATTTCTGGGGTAGAACCCGAGGTTACTTTCAGAATTTTTTCTACGGTATGCTCTTTGTCTCCCGGATTAATTCTTTCTGGAGAATATCCCGCAAAGAAATCTACGTTAAAGGTAAGTCCAGACACTTTTTCAAGCACCGGAATACACTCTTCCTCTGTTACGCCAGGA
>RRZT010266870.1_pt1 | contig 10341 bp, 10 predicted proteins | sample 2165551 | NCBI WGS metagenome assembly RRZT01 (sample SAMN10456910, study PRJNA506462) | wastewater metagenome | biome: wastewater; feature: sludge; material: wastewater sludge; isolation source: wastewater sludge with Escherichia coli K12::gfp cells carrying plasmid... | place: USA: Moscow, Idaho...
ACCCGCCCGGCGGTCGAAGCCGGTGAGCGGCTCGGCTTTTTGCCCGGCGACCTCGCGCAGAAGGTCGACCCTTACCTGCGCCCGCTCTACGACGCATTGTATGACCTGATGGGTTTTGACAAGGTGACCAAGCTCTTTGAGCGTGGCGCCATCGAAATCGCCCCGCTCGCCTACATGCGCGGACGCACCCTGAATCACGCTTTCATCATCCTTGATGAGGCGCAGAACACCACGCCCGAGCAGATGAAGATGTTCCTCACGCGCATTGGCATCGGCGCAAAGGCCGTGGTAACCGGCGACGTGACGCAGATCGACCTGCAGCGCGGTCAAAAAAGCGGATTGATCGAAGCACGCAAGGTGCTCAGCGAAGTACGCGGCATCGCCTTTACCGAATTCGAAAAAGACGACGTGGTTCGCCACCCGCTGGTAGCGCGCATCGTTTCCGCCTACGAAGCTCACACTGCCGCGCAGGAGACGCCATGATCAGTAGACGCCTGAACCTTTCCGTGCAATACGCTTGCAACAAAGATCACTTACCCTTACGCCCAAAAATCCAAAGCTGGGCGCGCGCCGCCCTCAACGTTGATGGCATGCGCGGCGGACAGATTACGGTGCGCTTTGTCGATGCCGAAGAAGGTCAAGGGCTCAACCGGGAGTTCCGCGGCAAGGATTACGCCACCAACGTCCTGTCCTTCCCCTACGAAAGCGAACCCGTCGTTTGCGGCGACCTGGTTATCTGCAGCCCCGTCGTTGAACGCGAAGCCAAAGAACAGGACAAATCGCTCGAGGCCCATATCGCCCACCTGATCGTACACGGAATGCTGCATCTGCAAGGCTACGATCACGAGACAAGCAAGGCCGACGCGCGACGCATGGAAAACCACGAGCGTGCCATTTTGCTCGCCCTGGGCTATGCTGATCCCTACTCTGCAAGCTCCTGATCGTCAATGGACACTCACTCTTCCAACAAACCCCGATTTTTTGAACGACTCTCAGCGATCCTCCTGCGCGAACCCGAGGATCGGGAACAACTGATCGACTTGCTGCACTCGGCGCACGAGCGCGAACTACTCGACGCCGACGCGCTTTCAATCACCGAAGGAGCGCTCGCCGCTTCCGAAATCAGCGTGCGCGAAGTCATGGTGCCGCGCGCCAAAATGCAGGTCATCGACGTCAAAGCCTCGCTTACACAGGTCCTTACCCAGTTCAACGCCACAGCACACTCGCGCTTCCCGGTCGTCGACGGCTCACGCGACAAGATCCTCGGCATTCTGCTGGCCAAAGACCTTCTTCGCCTGCAAGACAAAGCCTCATTCAGCCTGCGCGACCTGCTGCGTCCAGCCGTATTCATTCCCGAATCCAAACGCCTCAATGTCCTGTTGCGCGAGTTCCGCGTGTCGCACAACCACATGGCGCTAGTGATCGACGAATACGCGGGCGTGAGCGGCCTGATTACCATCGAAGACGTCCTCGAACAGATCGTCGGCGACATCGAAGACGAATACGATTTCGAGGAAGACCACGACAATATCCGTATCGATCATGCCGGACGATACCGCGTCAAGGCGCAAACCGCCATCGCCGACTTCAACGCCACCCTCGGCACCGATTTCAGCGATGAGGAATGTCACACCGTCGGCGGGCTCATCCTGAATCATCTCAGACGCGTTCCCGCACGCAACGAAATCATCGAACTCGAAGGCGTACGCTTCCAGGTTTTGCGCGCCGACAGCCGCCGGCTCTACACGCTGTTTGCCCCCCCCATTCAAAACACGGATGCCGCTGCCTAAGGCCTTTGCAGCGCGACTACTGGTCGCACTGCTGCTCGGGGCAAGCAGCGTTCTGGCCTACGCCCCAGCGGGCGCTTTCCCGCTGATCTGGCTGACATTGGGCGGGCTCGTTGCGCTGCTCACCGCGGAGTGCGAAGACAGGCGTGCGCGTAACGGGGCCCTGCTCGGCGCCGCTTTTGGCTTTGGCCTGTTCCTTGGCGGCGTGTCATGGATTTACGTCAGCCTCAGCGTATTTGGCGGCATGCCAGTTCCTCTTGCCGCGCTGGCGACCCTCATCTTCTGTGCCGGGCTTTCCGCCTACCCAGCGCTCGCTGGCGCCGCATTCGTTCGCTTCTCGCCTGCCATCTGGTGGCAACGCAGCCTTTTTTTTGCAGCGCTGTGGACGCTCAGCGAATGGCTGCGCGGCTGGGTATTCACCGGCTTTCCCTGGCTGGCCACCGGCTACTCGCAAACACCGCCGAGCCCGCTCGCCGGCTTTACTCCACTTCTTGGTGTCTATGGTGTCTCGCTGCTTTGCGCGCTGATCGCCGCGCTGAGCTGCGAAGCCCTGCAGCACAACGCCTCCAGCAAACGCAAGCGGAGCATGATCATCATCCTGTTGGCCTTGCTGCTTGGCAGCGGGCAGCTATTGCGCCAGCAGCAGTGGACGACGCCTTTGCCCGCACCGCTCAGCGTTGCCCTGCTGCAAGGCAACATCGCGCAGGATCTCAAATGGCGACCCGAAAAATTCAAGGAATCGCTGCGTACCTATTACCGGTTGGCGCACAAGGCCTCGGCGCAGCTGACGGTACTGCCGGAAACGGCCATCCCCGCCTTTCTCGAACAGGTACCGGGCGAATACCTCGACGAACTCGAAAAACTGGCGAAACGTCAGCAGGGTGACCTCCTTTTCGGCACCGTCTTTGGTGACGGAGCCCGTTATTCCAATGGCGCAGCAAGCCTTGGGCAATCACCTTCGCAACGCTACAGCAAGGCGCACCTGGTTCCCTTCGGCGAGTTCATTCCGCCGGGCTTTGCCTGGTTTCTCGCCATGAGCAACATCCCGATGTCCAGTTTCACGCGGGGCGAGAAAGACCAGCCCCCTTTGCGCATCGCCGGACAGAAAGTGGCCGTCAACATCTGCTACGAAGACGCTTTCGGCGAAGAGATCATCCGCGCCCTTCCTGAAGCCACTTTGCTGGTCAATCTCTCCAACGTCGCCTGGTTCGGCGACTCGCTGGCCCCGGCGCAACACCTGCAAATTGCGCGAACACGCGCTCTGGAGACCGGCCGCATGATGCTGCGCGCAACCAATACCGGGATGACCGCCATTATCGGCGCCGACGGCCAGATACAGAGCGTTCTTAAACCGTTCACGCAGGGCGCGCTGACGGGAGAGGTAAGCGGCTATCAAGGCAGCACTCCCTACGTGCGCTGGGGCAATAGCCCGACCATCATCTTCTCGCTATTGCTGACCGCTTTGTTGTTTCACCGCAAAGGGCTATCCTGAACAAAACATCACCGGGAGAATCGCACATGGCCTTGCTTTCGTGGTCCAACCAGTACCTGATCGGCAATGGCGTCATCGATGCCGAGCACCAGGAGCTATTCCACCTAGTCAATAATTTCCATTCCCTCTGGGCAGAAAAGCATGCCCCGCATGATATCGCCAAGGTCTTGAATCAGTTGATCATCTATGCCGAACGGCATTTCCGGCACGAAGAAGACATCATGGCCGCTGCAGGCTATGCAAAACTCGAGCAGCACAAAGCCGTTCACGACGTAATGATCGAACGAATTTTCAAACTTCAACAATCCTACGAGGACAAAAGCCTGCACCTCGAGATGGACACCATGAAGTTCGTAAAATCCTGGCTGATCGATCACATCCTGCAGGAAGACTATCTCTTCCGCGACTTCCTGCAGCGCCCCAAACCGGCCGACGCCGCAGCAACGGCAGCACCGCCCTCCGCCACAGAAGCCGGCTAATCTCAAGGCACAGAGACGCAAAGATTCCACAGGAAAAACCGCTTCAGGCCGCATCGAAAGCTCCTTTCGCGGCGGCCTGGTTTGGCTTTCGACAGCTTCCTCAATATTTGCTCTGCGCCTCTCTGACTCTGCGGTCAACTTTGCGTTTTGCTGCGACAGCCTTGGCGCGCCTTCTTGTCCGCGGCAAAACCAAGTAAAATCAGCCTTTGTTCTGCTTTTTCAAAGCCCAATCATGCCAACATTTCAGGAAGTCATTCTGCGTCTCCAGAATTTTTGGGACAAACAGGGGTGCGCGCTGCTCCAGCCCTACGACATCGAGGTCGGTGCCGGCACCTTTCACACCGCGACCTTTTTGCGTGCAATCGGCCCCGAGCCCTGGAGTGCGGCCTTTGTGCAGCCTTCCCGGCGCCCCAAGGATGGCCGCTACGGCGAGAACCCGAACCGCCTGCAGCACTACTACCAGTACCAGGTGGTACTCAAACCGTCGCCACTGAACATTCAGGAACTCTACCTGCAGTCGCTCGAAGCGCTCGGCATCAACCTGCAGGAACACGATGTGCGCTTTGTTGAAGACGACTGGGAGTCACCAACGCTTGGTGCCTGGGGGCTGGGCTGGGAAGTCTGGCTGGACGGCATGGAAGTCACACAGTTCACCTATTTCCAGGAAGTCGGTTCGCTCACCTGCAAACCCGTTCTGGGCGAAATCACCTATGGCCTCGAACGACTGGCCATGTATCTGCAGGGCGTCGAGAACGTCTACGACCTGGTCTGGGCCGAAGGGCCGGGCTACCGCATCACTTACGGCGACGTGTACCACCAGAACGAAGTCGAGCAATCAAAATACAATTTTGAACACTCCAACGTCGAGATGCTCACCCGTCACTTTGGCGAACACGAATCAGAAGCCAAACGCTTGATGGCCGCCAATCTGGCCTTACCGGCCTTCGAACAGGTCATGAAGTGTTCGCACACCTTCAACCTGCTTGATGCGCGTGGCGCCATTTCGGTCACCGAACGCGCTGCCTACATTGGCCGCGTGCGCGCGCTGGCGCGCGAAGTCGCACAGGCCTACTACAACTCGCGGGAAGCTCTTGGCTTCCCGATGTGCAAAGAATACCCCGGCAAAGGGGGCAAATAACATGAACCACAGCTTACTGATTGAACTCCATACGGAAGAACTCCCGCCAAAATCGCTCAAGGCGCTTTCCGAGTCCTTTGCCAACAGCATTCTTGCCGCGCTCAAAGAACAAGCCTTCGCATCGGCCAACAGCCTCTGCACGCCCTATGCCACGCCGCGTCGTCTGGCCTTGCTGATCAGCGAGGTCGCCGCGCAACAACCCGATCGCGTCATCGAGAAGAAAGGTCCGGCCGTGGCTAGCGGCGTCGACGCGGAAGGCAAGCCGACCAAGGCGCTCGAAGGATTCATGCGCTCTGCGGGCGTCAGCTTCGAGCAACTGCAAAAAACCAGCGACGGTAAAGCCGAGTACTTCGTCGCCCGCCTTGAAAAGAAAGGCGAAGCGCTTGATGCCCACCTGGCCGAAATCGTCACGCAAGCGCTGAAAAAACTGCCAATCCCGAAGCTCATGCGCTGGGGCGACTCTGACGTGCAGTTTGTCCGCCCGGTACACAGCCTGATCCTGCTGCACGGCGACCGTGTCGTCGCCGGCGAAGTACTCGGCCTCACGAGCGGCAACACAACGCACGGCCATCGTTTTATGTCCAACGGCGAAATCCGGATCGACAACGCCGGGGAGTACGACGCAAAGCTCAAGGCTGGCAAGGTCATCGCCTCCTTCGAGGAGCGCCGCAACGCAATCGCTGCACAGCTTGACGCCAAAGCGGCAGAACTCACCGCCAGCATGCACCCGGCCGAGGGTTTGCTCGACGAAGTGACCTCGCTCGTTGAATGGCCGGCCATTTATGTTGGCGAGTTCGAGAACGAATACCTCGACGTGCCGCAGGAATGTTTGATCCTCACCATGCAACAGAACCAGAAGTATTTTCCGCTGTTCGACAGCACGGGCAAGTTGCTGAACAAGTTCCTCATCGTCTCCAACATGGTCGTTGCCGATCCGAAACACATCGTCGAAGGCAATGCCCGAGTCGTTCGCCCACGCCTCTCCGACGCGCGCTTCTTCTACAATCAGGATCGCAAGGAAGGCTTTGCCTCACGTGCGATGAAGCTTGGCTCGGTGGTCTATCACAACAAGCTCGGTACGCTCGCTGACCGTGCCCAGCGCCTTGGCCGCATCGCTCGCCGTACTGCCGAAATGCTCGGCGCCGACGCCAATCTTGCCGATCGCGCGGCCTTGTTCTGCAAGATCGATTTGCTCACCGACATGGTTGGCGAGTTCCCCGAACTGCAGGGCATCATGGGGCGCTACTACGCGCTGCACGAAGGCGCCATGCCGGCGGTGGCCGATGCCATCGAACAGCACTACCGTCCGCGCTTTGCCGGTGACGTCCTGCCGCAAGGCCCGATCGCCTGTGCAACCGCTCTGGCCGACAAGCTCGATTCGCTGGTCGGTTTCTTCGGCATCGGGCAACTGCCCACCGGCGACAAAGACCCCTTCGGCCTACGCCGCGCCGCGCTCGGCGTCCTGCGCATCCTGATGGAAACCCCGCTGCCACTCGACCTTGGCAAACTCGTTGAGGTCGCCAAGGAAGCGCTGACGCACCAGGGAGTCCATCTAGAAGAGCTCGACGAACCATTACTGGCCTTCCTGTTCGACCGCTTGCGTGGCCTGCTGCGCGATGCCGGTTATGCGCAGGAGGTGATCGAAGCCGTGCTGGCACAACGTCCGACACGAATCGACCTCATCCCGCTCAAGCTGGACGCGGTACGCAGCTTCCTGAACCTGCCCGAAGCACTAGCGCTGGCCGCTGCCAACAAGCGCATCGGCAACATCCTGAAAAAAGCAGAAGGCGCTCTACCCAAGCCCAATCCAGCCCTGCTCCAGGACGACGCCGAAAAGGCGCTTTACGACAAGGTCCAAGCGATTGCACCGCTCGTCACAACGCATGTCGCCAGTGAAAACTATGCCGACGCACTCAAAGCGCTTGCTTCGGTGCGCTCCGAAGTCGATCAGTTCTTCGACAAGGTGATGGTTAACGTTGACGATCCCGCCCTGCGCGGCAATCGTCTCGGCCTGCTCAAGGCGCTTTTCGATCAACTCAACGCAGTAGCTGACATTTCGAAACTGGGCGTATGAAACTCGTTATTCTCGATCGCGACGGCGTCATCAATTTCGACTCCGACCAATACATCAAGTCCCCGAATGAGTGGAAACCGCTACCGGGAAGCCTGGAAGCGATTGCCAAGCTCACCCAGTCCGGCTACAAGGTCGTCGTGGCAACCAACCAGTCGGGCGTTGGGCGCGGGCTGTTCGACATGGATACCCTGAATGCCATTCACAACAAGATGCACCACGCGGTTCAGGCGCTCGGCGGGCGCATCGACGCCGTATTCTACTGCCCGCATCCGGCCGATTCGGACTGCAAGTGTCGCAAGCCCAAACCAGGCATGTTCGAACGCATTGCCGGCTGCTTCAATACCAGCATGGCTGGCATTCCCGCCGTAGGCGATTCACAACGCGATCTCGAAGCCGCAGCGGCCTCGGGGGCGCAGCCCATACTGGTTCTCACCGGCAAAGGCACAAAAACACAGGGCGACAACAAGCTCCCGGAAGGCACGCTGGTTTTTGCCGACCTCGCCACAGTCGTTGAACACATATTGAAGTCATGATGCTTTTTCTTCGCTCCATCCTGTACTTACTGCTCGCCTGCCTGATTACCGCCCCCTTCGGCCTGTTCGTCACCCTGTCGGTCGTTTTGCCGATGCGCGTCCGTTTTCAGCTGATTGCCATCTGGCGCACCCTGTTCATGGCATTGTGTCGATACGTCCTCGGCATCCGTTACGAAGTCATCGGCCGCGAGAACATCCCGGCAATACCTTCGGTCATCATTTCCAAACACCAATCGGCCTGGGAAACAGTCAGCCTGCAGGCGATCTTCCCGCCGCTGGTTTTTGTCCTGAAAAAATCGCTGTTGATGATCCCGTTTCTCGGCTGGGCTTTTGCCGCCGTCAAGATGATCTCGATTGACCGCAATGCCGGCAAGGACGCCCTGCGCCAAGTTATTGACCAAGGTTGCGAGCGGCTGAAAGCTGGTTATTGGGTGGTCATCTTCCCCGAAGGCACGCGCGTTGCTCCAGGCGAATCCCGCCGCTTCAAGCCGGGCGGCGCAAACCTGGCGGTTGCCGCTGGCGCGCTGGTCGTACCGGTGGCGCACAATGCCGGTGAATTCTGGGCCAAAAACGCCTTCATCAAGACGCCCGGGATGATCACCGTGAGCATTGGCCCGGCAATCGACCCGAAGGGCAAAACAGCCGCCGAAGTCACCGCCTTGGCCGAGCAATGGATTGAAAGCGAAATGCGGCGAATTTCGCCCCATCTCTATGCCGAAGCCCGCCGCTAAACTGCCGCTTGTCGGCTTCAAACCACTGGCTTCAGAAGAAACACCGCGCAGCATTGCTCTCGGCGACCGCATCGTGCACTACCTCTTGCGCCGCGCCAAGCGGCGCACCATTGGCCTGTCCATAGACCATCGTGGCCTGCGCGTCGGTGCGCCCTCCCGAGCCTCCTTGCGCGAAGTCGAATCACTCATCCTGCAGCATGGCGAATGGGTCACGCAGAAGCTTGATGAATGGCGCACGCGCCGACGCCCGGAACCGCTGCAGATCGTTGATGGCCTGCGCTTGCCGCTGCTCGGCACGCCGCTGGAAATTCAGCTTTCCTCTGGAAGCAATCGCGTCCTGTGGAGCCCACCTGAAGAAGCGGCACTGCCAAAACTGACCCTTTTCCTGCGCTCACCGACCGATGCGCCGCGCATTCTGGAAAAAGCCCTGCGCGAAAGATCCCGCCTGTTATTTGCCGAACGCCTCGCCCATTACGCCGAGTTGCTCGGCGTCGCCACGCCGCCACTGACCCTGTCGGCAGCGCGCACGCGCTGGGGCAGTTGCAGCCTGAAAAGCGGCATCCGCCTGAATTGGCGACTGATCCACTTCCCCCCGCAACTTGTCGATTATGTTGTCGCGCACGAACTGTCCCACCTGCGCGAAATGAACCACAGCCCACGCTTCTGGGCGGTAGTTGGAGCGCTATACCCAGACTACAAGGCCGCGCGCACAGAACTGCGAACCCTCGCCGCCACCTGTCCGCGCTGGTGAATCACCACACGAGCCTTACGAAGCCGCCGACAACTCAGCATGCACCGCCGCCTGCGCGTCGCGCTCACGACGGGCCTGGGCGCGGATCGTGGTGATGCTGTAAGCGATGATACCCACGGAAACCGTCAGAATCAGAATCGTCGCCGCGGCGTAAATCGACGGGTTCACGCCGCGCCGGGCGTAACCGAAAATCACCTGCGGCAAAGTCGTGACGCCCGGGCCGGACAGGAACTCGGAAATCACCACATCGTCGAAAGACAAGGTAAAGGTCAGCATCCAGGCCGCAATCAGCGAGGGCAGGATGTTCGGCAACGTCACCAGAAAAAATACCTGCGAAGGCTTGCAACCTAGGTCCATCGCCGCTTCCTCGATCCGCCGGTCCATCTCGCGCAAGCGCGCCGAAATCACCACCGTGGCATAGGCCATGCCAAGCAGTGTGTGACCGAGGACAATCGTCGTCGCTCCGCGCTCCGGCCAGCCGATCGCGTGTTGCACGGCGACCATCAGCAGCAGCAAAGACAAGCCGATAATTACCTCCGGCATGACCATCGGTGCGCTGACCAGGCCGGAAAACAACGACCGCCCGGGGAAGCGCAGGTAGCGCACCAGCACGAAGGCAGCAAAGGTCCCCAGAATGACCGACAAGGTTCCGGTAATAACGGCCACTTTCAGCGAGAGAAAGAAGCCATCGACCAGGCGCGAATCGTTGAGCAGCGCCACATACCAGCGCGTCGAAAAGCCCGTAAAGACGCCATCCTGACGAGTGCTGTTAAACGAAAACAGAATCAGGAAAAACAGCGGGACATAAAGAAACAGGAACACCGCAGCCAGCCAGAGACGGCCAAAGTTCTTCTGCAGAAATCGCGTCAATGTTTGCACCTTATGCTTCCTCCGCCTCATCGCGCTCACTGCTGTAATGGGTATAGACCGCCATCGGCACGAGAATGAACAACACCATGACCACTGCCAGCGCCGCCGCACGCGGCCAGTTGTTGCTACTGAACATTTCGTCCCAAACCACGCGGCCGATCATGATGTTTTCCGCGCCGCCGAGCAGCGACGGGATGACGAATTCGCCGAGGCAAGGAATGAAGACCAGCATCGAACCGGCGATGACGCCAGCCTTGGAGAGCGGCACGGTCACCAGCCAAAAAGCATTCCATGGGCTGGCGCCCAGATCGTGCGCCGCTTCGAGCAAGCGAAAATCCATCTTCGCCAAGGTCGCATAGAGCGGCAGGATCATGAACGGGCAATACACGTAGGTCATGCCGACCAGCATGGACACATCGGAATACAGGAGTTGCAATGGCTCCTGAATAACACCAAGCCAGAGCAAGGCGTTATTGACCACCCCCT
>RRZT011232403.1_pt1 | contig 10340 bp, 5 predicted proteins | sample 2165551 | NCBI WGS metagenome assembly RRZT01 (sample SAMN10456910, study PRJNA506462) | wastewater metagenome | biome: wastewater; feature: sludge; material: wastewater sludge; isolation source: wastewater sludge with Escherichia coli K12::gfp cells carrying plasmid... | place: USA: Moscow, Idaho ...
TTAAATGGATAGCAACCGACGAACCCTTTATGAAGAAGACTAAAAACTGGCTAAGTATGCTGGCTTTGCGTCCGGGGTGGGGGATAGCCGGTACACAGCCTAAATATGAATACCTACAGTTTATGCGTTACGGCGATTATGGACGATATATCGATATGCCGGGTCAGGTACCTGTTACTTTGCAACTCAAGAACCTGCGATGGGAAACAAGTTCGTCAATTAACTATGGTATGGACCTTGGCTTGTTCAACGATATGCTTCAGTTTGACATTAACTTGTATCATAAACGTACAAAAGATTTGCTTTTCGAAAATGTTGACATCCCCAATTCATCCGGTTTTTCTAAATTATCATATATTAATGCCGGAACAATGGATAATGATGGTTGGGAAGTGAATCTGTATGCCAATAAAATTATTAAATCAAAAGACTTCAGCATGGACTTCAGGTTTAATATATCGAATTCGATTAACCGTATTCAGAAATTAAACCAAAACATTTTGGATGGATACAATGCTGATTACGATTACCAAAACGGGACTTACCTCACGCGCATTCAGGAAGGTAATTCATTTGGTTCAATTTACGGATTCCGTTTTAAAGGCGTGTATCAGTATGATAAATACAAAGCCGGTACTCAGGAAGACGCACCTGTAGCTCGCAATGCCGATGGCGGTGTTATTCTCGACGAAAAAGGTGAGCCCGTTCAAATGGTGTTTGGGTATGGACACTTAACCACACCTTACAAATTCAGAGGTGGCGATGCTAAGTACGAAGATATCAATCATGACGGTAGCATTGATGAACTGGATATTGTATATCTGGGCAATTCCAACCCTTTGTTCAATGGAGGTTTTGGACCTACATTCCGCTACAAAAACTTTTCGTGCACCATGTTTTTTAACTATCGTGTAGGTAATAAAATTGTCAATGTGGCACGTATGAATTCTGAAAACATGTATACTACTGATAACCAGAGTATAGCTGTAAACTGGCGATGGCGTAAGGATGGCGATGTAACCAATATCCCCCGAGCTTTAAGTAATTACAACGGAAACGGCGGTTACAACTGGCTGGGTAGTGACCGGTTTGTGGAAGATGGTTCGTTTTTACGTTTGAAATACCTTACATTCAACTATTCATTACCCAAAAATACAGTCAAAAAAATGAACATAGAGCGCTTAAGTTTCTATCTGACATTTAACAATTTGTTTGTATTGACCAAATATACCGGCGTAGATCCCGAAGTTGGATACGGTTCAATGGGTGTTAGTAAGGATTACGGACAAACACCGCGTTCGAAAGATATGACATTAGGTATAACACTTGGATTATAATTTATGATTAAGATGAAAAAGTCAGTTATTTTATATATAACAATATTAGTGACGGGGCTAACTGCCTGCAACGATTGGTTGGATATCCGTCCCGAAAGTCAAACTGTATTAGAGGATTTCTGGCAATCAGAATCGCAGGCTACACAGGTTTTATCGGCTTGTTACAGCGGTATGCAACAAGATAATTATATGGCAAGAATGCTATTTTGGGGAGAACTTCGGTCTGATAATCTGATTGCCGGAAATAGTCCGGCTTCGGATATATCAAGAATTTTAAATACAAATATCACACCAACCAATGTTTATGCTGATTGGGGAGCATTTTACACCGTAATTAATTATTGTAATACTTTTCTGCATTTTGCGCCGGGTGTACTTCAGAAGGACCAGAATTTCACACCGTCCAAATTGCATACACTTGAGGCTGAGGCTCGGGCAATTCGTGCATTATCGTATTTTTACCTGGTAAGAGCTTTCAGGGATGTACCTTTGGTAACCGAACCAAGTATAACCGATGATCAGAATTATTATATCGCCAAATCAACCGAACGTGTAGTGCTTGATACTATAATTGCTGATTTGAAGTTTGCTCAAAAATATGCCCGTACTACTTTTGGAAAAGGCGAATATAATAAAGGCAGAATTACTTTACGTGCGGTTAATGCTATTCTGGCCGATGTGTACTTGTGGGATAATCAGTTCGATAATTGTGTGGCGGCTTGTAACCAGGTTTTAAACGACAATACACTTGAGTTAGTAAGAGGCGAAAAGGTTATTAACGAGGTATTTTATAAAGGTAATTCTACTGAAAGTATTTTTGAACTACAATTTGATGAAAAAGTACGCACTAATAATATTATAAGTCAGGCTTATGGGGTATACGGTTTTTTTGGAGTGCTTAACTTCCCACAGCAACTTACAACGGCCGCCGGTACATTTTCGCCCTTTATTTATCCTGTTGGTTCTACAAAGGAAAGCGAAAAGGATTTAAGAGAGTATTACTCATTTGCATCGGTACCAAATGATTATGATGGATACAGCATTTACAAATATGCTGCGGTTGATTTAGAAGAGAGTTCTACAGGCGTATATACTCCAATATTGAGAACATCTGCTACTACTGTAAACTGGGTAATGTATCGCTTATCGGATGTTATGCTGATGAAAGCTGAGGCATTGGCACAGCTCACATTAACCAATAATTCAAAAACTGAAATACTGAATCTGGTGAATAAAACCTATTTACGTTCTAATCCATTGGCCGATTCTCTGCAAGTGTCAAATTATAGCGATAAGGAAGCTCTGGAGCGTCTGGTTTTGCGTGAACGTCATCGCGAGTTGTTATTCGAGGGTAAGCGTTGGTTCGATTTAATGCGTTTCGTACGCCGAAAGAACGATGCTAAAGTTATGCTGAGTTATATAAGTTTCAAATTAACAGGTAATTCCATGGGTGTGAGTAAAATGAGTGTAATGGATGCATTGTACATGCCAGTGCTCAAATCGCAGATTGATATAAATCCCAATCTTACTCAAAACCCGTTTTATACCGACGAAAATATGTCCAATTAACGCTTAAATTATCGTACACATGAATAAATACATCATCAGAAAAACAGTTGCGCTATCATATCGTTTTAAGAATGTAATGATAATGGCACTGCTATCGGCAACCATACTTAGCTCATGCCTCGACGAAAACCTGGTTTATGAAACTTTCAGAGAGGAAATGATGGGCGATTTTATTAAAAACCGACCGGAGCAATTCTCTGAATTTCAACGACTGCTCGATACTACTAAAGTAATGGGGCTGGTAAATGCCTATGGTAAGTTTACCATGTTTGCTCCTGATAATGGAGCCATGAAAGCATTTTATGCCAGCAAAGGCAAATCTTCTTTATCTGAATTTAGTCTTGATACGTTGACTAAAGTTGCTTACGATCATATTATAAAAGGCTATGTGATTGAAACAGAAACTTTTGTAGATGGACTTATGCCCTATCTGACTATGAGTGAACGTTTTGTTGCAGCATCTTCAAAATTAGTCGACAATAAATTTACCTATTTTATTAACGAAACAGCCGAAATTACTTCGCGCGATAATGAGGTTAATAATGGAATCGTTCATGTAATCAGCAATGTCATCGATCCTTCAACCGAGAGTTTGGCTCTGAAAATTCAAAGTAACGATCGGTTCTCTCTATTTGCTGAAGCTATGGTTTTAACAGGGTTAATTGATAGTATGTACCTTATACAGGATTACAACTACGATCCGAAAGATTATCCCAATATTGATGTAACATTTATTCAGGGGAGTGGTTCTGTGGACGAATTGCCTGTTTCGAAAAAATATGGTTATACGGTTTTACTCGAAAGTAACGACGTGTTTAATGCCAATGGAATAACTGACATAAACGGACTGATAGCCTATGCGGCAGCGAATGTTTATCACGAAAATTCGGCCGATGCTTCGGTTGCTGATTTTAAGGACAGACGCAACAGCTTAAACAAATTTGTATCCTATCACATGATCAATAAAAAACTCACTTATTCAAAACTGATAAAGGATTACGATACGCCACACATGATTAAAACTTTCGATATGTATGAATACATTGAAACTATGTGTCCGAATACACTAATGGAAGTGAAAATTGAACGAGCATCCGGCGAAATTAATCTGATAAACAAATCAATGGATACCGGAGAGGCTATTCGAATTGTTGCTAAAGACTCGGATGCGGTAAATGGAGTGTATCACGAAATTGATAAAATTCTTGTTTACAATAAGAGAGTGGCCGGTGAGTTGGCCAGTAAACGGTTACGTATCGATGCCGCAGCATTTTTTCCGGAAATTACGAATAACAATATGCGCTATCACGACGAATCAAAACCCCGTTCATGGGTGTTTCCGCCAAACTACATTAAACGTTTAACATGCTCGGAAACAACACGCTTTTGTTATTTGAATTCTTTTGGAGGTTACCTTGATTATCAGGGCGACGAAATTTACCTCAAAGGCATGTACGATTTTACTATCGAAACACCTCCTATTCCGGCAGGTACCTACGAAGTACGTATGGGATATCAGCCTACCGGAGGACGTGGAGCTGCGCAGCTTTATTGGGATAGTGTGCCCTGTGGTATTCCTCTCGATTTGCGTATTTCGGCCGACGATGCTTTAATTGGATATATCGTACCGGGCTCCGATTCTGAAGATCCTTATGGATACGAAAATGACAAAATGATGCGCAACCGTGGCTATATGAAAGGGCCAAATACGTATAAAACTACAAATCCGGTTTTTTACGGAATTACTGTAGCCCGTCAGAGTAACCGTTATCTGCGTCGAATCTTGGGAACATATAATTTCAGTACTTCTAAAACACATAAGTTTACAGTGAAAGCAGTGCGCGAAGGGCAATTTATGATGGATTATCTTGAATTTGTACCTGTTGAGTTAATTGAAAACGAAGGAATTGATTAATAATTAACTTACTAAAAAATAATGTCCTGTTGCTTGTTGTGAGCTTAGTATATTAGTGATTTTGAAAACATGCAACGAATACAATTAATATCTTAAAGAAAATGTATATGAAAAGAAAGATTCATTTCCTGTATGCCGGCGTAATAGTGCTGATGCTGTCGTTTACAGCTTGTAACGATATGTGGGATACGCATTATAACGGTTCTACAGAACAACAAAAGAGTAATCTCGATTTATATAGTTATATTAAAACGGTACCCGATTTATCGTTGTTTGCTGAAATGCTTGAAATTACAGGATACGATACTATACTGAATAAGCCTACTACATATACAGTATGGGCACCTCACGACATTGCGTTGCTGGGAGTTGACATGGCCGATACTGCATCTTTGCGCGAGATTGTCCGAAATCACATCAGTAGGTTTTCTTATCCGACAACAGGTTTAAGCTCAAAGTCAGTTTATATGCTCGATAAAAAAGTGATCACTTTCAGGCAATCGGCCGACAATGTTACTTTCGGTGGAGTACCCTTGATTAACGAGGCGTCGAATATAGCTGTTTCGAATGGAATTTTACACACCATCTTTGGGTATGTGCCTTATATGGACAATTTGTGGGAGTATATAGGTAAGGCACCTGAATTAGATTCGCTAAGGGCTTATCTTTATGCACAAAGTGTCTACGAATTTGATGCCGATGCCAGTGTCGAAATTGGCACAAACGATAAAGGACAGTCTATTTATGACTCTGTTATATTGTTTTCTAATCCGATATTGGATAAAATTGGTGCATTACATATGGAAGATAGTACTTATACGGCACTACTACCTACTAATAGTGCATGGGCTTTAGCCTACGATAAAATTAAGGATAAGTATAAAATGCTTGGTGCTGATGCGGCGAAAAAACAACACCTGAATACCCAATGGGCTTTAGTCAAAAACTTGATTTTCAGAGAGATTGTTGATGATGTTGCCGCAGTTGATTCTGTTACTTCCACCATTGGTAATGTGTATAAAAATCCGGCTTATTTGTTTGAAAATGCCACAAAAAATATACATAGTAATGGGGTGTCATATTTAACAAATGAAATTGCATTTAAAGCAGAGGACTCCTATCAGCAAAGCATTATAATTGAGGCAGAGAATTCAAGTTACGGCAGAACCTCGTTATATGCTAATTTATTTATTCGTTCAGGTCTTGGATCTGCTTTCGCCGTATCCGATGGTAAGTATTTGCTGTGTGAACCTAATACAACAGCATTGTCAACTCCTAACTCGGTAACAATCCCTATTCCTAATACTTTATCAGGAACGTACAATGTTTATTGTGTTTTTCTTCCTTCCAATATAGTTGCTTCTGAAGACACACGCCCTTACAAAGCGAAATTTTACCTTTCATATATGGGAGCTGATGGAAAGCAGGTTACAAATGCAACAATAAATTCAGTAAATACTGTTGTCAATAAACCTGGTAGTATTTCTGCAATATTCAATACTCAAGGAAAGGTTATAACAAAAATGTTTGTTACTAAATTCACATTTCCGTATTGTAATTTATATACTAAAGGCGATCCGGTTTCAAATATTACGACTTCAATCAAGGTGGAAAATGGAACGAAAGTAAATGAATCAGCATTGTTCGATCGTAAATTGCGAATTGACTATATTATACTGGAGCCTGTACAATAATGTGGATTGGGATTAATAATTAAGAAAATGAAAGAAACGAATTTATATATGAAAAGGAATTACTCTGGCTTCAAAATGTGGAGTGCATTAGTGCTCGTTTTTCTTTTGGGAACTTCACAAATTGTTGTTGGTCAGCAAGCTGTAAAAACTACGGTGAAAGGGTTGATAAGAGATGCTATTACCAAAAAACCGGTTGCAGCGGCACGTGTTTTGGTGCCGAACACTACATATTCTACCACAACAGATAGTTTAGGTCTTTTTCAATTGGAAGTGGCAAATGGAAAGGAACTGCTTCAGATTGAAGCCTACGATTTTAATATTTGTCAGTATCCGGTTTTAGGGCGCGACTCTGTTTTAATCGAACTAAATTCCAATTTGGTGAAAGGCTATTTTGGTACTTTGCAGTCCGCTTTAAACCAGGGCACAAAATCGCTTAATACGACCTCTAATATTGGTACAAATGATATTAATAGCTATAACGCTTTTACACCGGATGAGTTAATACAAACTGAATTGGGTGGAAGTGCACGAGCTATCGCTCATTCGGCACAAATGGGTCAGGGTGCATCTGTTTTTATTCGGGGTTTAAACTCTCTGAATGCAAACGCGCAGCCACTTTATGTGGTGGACGGTGTAATTTGGAATAGTTTATACGATGTAAATTCCATTCATTCGGGTTTTATAATAAACCCGCTTTCAAATATCGAAATGGCAGATGTTGAGAGTGTTACTATATTGAAAGATGCAACTTCAATTTATGGTAGCAAAGCCGCTAATGGCGTGGTGCTTATTAAAACTAAGAGAGCCAACGATATGTCTACAAAAATTGACTTAAACATTGTGACAGGTGTTACCACAAAACCTTCGACAATGCCTGTCATGAATAACAATGATTTCAAAATTTATTTGACTGAAATGTTAGGCACTACTGGCCTCAGTACAAGTGAAATTGAAACACTACCTTTTATGAACGACGACCCGGCCCGTTTTACGTATCCCACATACCATAATAACACAAATTGGGAAAAAGAAATTTATAAAACAGCTATTTCAAAATCATATTCAATTAATGTGCGTGGTGGCGACGAGAAAGCACTTTATTATTTCTCACTTGGTTATACCGGAAACGATGGAGTCGTAAAATCGACAGATTTGGAGCGTTTTAGTGTGCGGTTGAATGGCGACATAAAAATGTTTAATAAAGTAGATTTAGGGGTAAATGTAGCTTATGTTCGTACTGATAGAAGACTGGTTGATGATGGTATTAATTTCATTTCGTCGCCCACGTGGATAAGTAAAATCAAATCTCCATTTTTAAGTCCTTACACTTATACCTACATGGGCGAAAAGACTACCGAGTTTGAAAAGGCCGATATCTTTAATTTGTCAAACCCGGTGGCCTTGCTTGAAATGACCAATAATACTGTTAAACAAAATAATTTTAATTTATCGCTGATTCCTAAGGTACAGATTTCAAAATCAGTCACTTTGAAAAACACTTTCGATTATAGTTTGAATAAAATTAACGAAGATACATACTCTCCTTATCTCTATGCTGGTACAGGTAGTGTCGAAGGTATAGGAACAACTTATAATAGCAGAGCCAGTCAGGTAATACGCAACAATGCCATTTTTAATGATTTACGTGTTACTTATCAGACTAAACTGGATAACGGTATTGGATTAACTGTTGATGCTGGTTCGCGCTTTATTTACAATAATTTTGAATCGGACTTTGTTGTTGGATACAATTCGATGTCGAACACATCTACAAATTTGCTTGGAAGCTTCCGTTATTATATGACTGACGGTGTTAATACCACTACAAAATCTATATCAAATTACGCATCGGTTGAAGCTAATTACGAAAACCGTTATTTGTTGAGTGCAACTGCTGCTATGGATGCTTCATCGCGTTTTGGTAACGAAATTAAAGGTGCGTTAGCGTTGTTCGGACGCAGTTGGGGTGTTTTTCCATCGGTAAATGCAGCTTGGTTAATGAGTTCTGAAAAATTTATGAAACCACTCCGTTTTATTAATTACTTAAAATGGCGTGCTGGTTACGGTATAACCGGTAACGATGATATTCAGGATTATCAAACTCTTACTTATTTCTCACCTGTCAGGTTTACAAGTGTAGGCAATGGTATGGTAATAAATCGATTGGCAAATCCGGCTATTCAATGGGAAACAACAGGTCGTGCCAATGTTGGCCTCGATATGAATTTATTCAACGACCGTATATTAATATCAGTTGATGCGTTTAGTTCTGTAACCAATAATTTGTTAGTTGAGCGTCAGTTTCAGGATGTTGTAGGTTTAAATTCCTATTGGACAAATTCCGGTAAATTAACGAATAAAGGCATTGAAGCGAGTGTAACCTTACGATTACTACAGTTTAAAAGATTTGTATGGGAGCTTGGTGCAAGTGCAGGTTTAACTAAAAACGAACTAACTGAGTTGCCCAACGGGCCATTTATTACTTCTCTGTTAGGTGCCGAAGTGTTATCGCAGGTTGGCAATCCTGTTGGGGTGTTTTACGGATATAAATCCTTAGGAGTATTTGCCTCAACTGCCGAAGCGCAAACAGCCAGCACTAATGGCTATTTGCTCGACGAGAATGGAAATAAATTTCAGGCAGGAGATGTCCATTTTCAGGATGTAAATAGCGATGGTGTTATCAATGAGAGCGATAAGCAAATTATTGGCGATCCGAATCCAACGGTATATGGAACTTTTTCGAGCAAAATCGCTTACCGTAATTTTACCTTGTCAGCTTTGTTTACTTATTCCTATGGTAACGAGATGTATAACTATCAACGCAGGATGCTTGAGTCGGGAACTTACCTTATAAATCAGTCTACAGCATTACTTCGCCGCTGGACTGCCGAAAATCAGGAAACTGAACAGCCAAGGGCATATTATGGCGACCCTATGGGAAATGCCCGTTTCTCCGATCGCTGGATTGAGGATGGTTCATATATACGCTTAAAAACGCTTTCGTTAAGTTATACGCAGGCTATCAAGAGCAATTTTATTGAGGGAATTACAATATGGGCTTCGGCCAATAATTTGCTTACATTCTCCAATTACCTTGGCAGCAACCCTGAAGCATCTGTTGGTAACCGGGTATTGTATCAGGGGATTGATGCTGGCTTATTGCCTCAATCAAAGAGTTTTAACCTGGGTTTGAAAATAAACTTGTAATAGTAACAGAATAGCTATTAATTTTTACAGATAGAAAGAAATATGAAACTAAATATGTGGAAGAAAAGTAAAATATCTCAGGCAGGTAAGGCAATGTTGTTTGTTCTCATGGTTATGCTACTGTTGCCAGCCTGTAACGATATGCTCGAAGTAGATTCGAACCGATTAACAACTGATACCGAGTTCGATTTAAATGCGCCTACTGATTCGGTGTATGCATTTGTTGGCTTGTTTTCAAAATTGCAGAAACTGGCCGATTCATATGTGTTGTTAGGTGAATTAAGAGGTGATTTACTCACTGCAAGTTCTGCGGCAGGTGAGGAATTGAACCAAATCGAAAATTTTGAAGTAACTACCGGAAATAAATATACCGATGTGAGAAAGTATTACGATGTAATTAATAACTGCAATTACCTGATTCAAAAATTCGATACCAATAAAGTGGATAGAGGTCAAAAATTAGTACTTCGACAGTATGCCGCAGTTAAAACAATTCGTGCATGGACTTACATGCAATTGGCATTGAATTATAAAACGGTTAAATACCTTGAGAAGCCAATTTTGACCATTGCTGATGCCGAAAAGGATTATAGTAGTTATGAGATTGGTCTTCAGGAA
>RRZT011312904.1_pt1 | contig 10340 bp, 10 predicted proteins | sample 2165551 | NCBI WGS metagenome assembly RRZT01 (sample SAMN10456910, study PRJNA506462) | wastewater metagenome | biome: wastewater; feature: sludge; material: wastewater sludge; isolation source: wastewater sludge with Escherichia coli K12::gfp cells carrying plasmid... | place: USA: Moscow, Idaho...
AGCTGCAGCCAGAAGCCGGCGTCCACCCCGAAGGCCAGCGCGCAGCGGATGGCGGTGTCGGCCGACATCGCGCGCTGGCCCAGCACCAGCTCGCTGACCCGCCGGCGCGAGATGCCCAGCAGCCGTGCCGCCGCGCTCTGGCTGATGCCCAGCGGCATCAGGCAGTGGCGGTTCAGGAAGCGGCCCGGATGCTCGGGCCGGCGCAGCGGCACGCCGCGTGGCGCCAGCGGCAGGACGGGCGGACGGGGCGCGGCGCGCATCAGTCCTTGAAGGTGCGGTAGCCGGAAATCATCGTGCTGACGATGCTCTGGCGGCCCATGATGTCCTCGCGGATCGCGGCATAGACATGCAGCGTCACGAAGACGACCATGCCCCACATGCCCAGCCGGTGCCAGGTGTGCACGTCCTGCGACTGGCCCATCAGCGGGATCACCCAGCCGAACAGCCGGTCGGCCCAGGAGCCGGCGCCCAGGCCTTCGCCGTAGAGCGCGAAGCCGGTGCAGATCATGAAGATCGAGAACAGGAAGAAGCCGCAGAACATCGCCAGCCGCGCCATCGGGTTGTGGCCCACATACTGGTTGGGCTTCGGGACCAGGAACAGGTACCAGCCGATCATCCGGAACACTTCCTTCCAGTACGCGGGCGTCAGCAGCGGCAGCGTGAACAGCTCGCGGGCATGGTGGTTGCCCACCAGCGCCCAGTAGATCCGCCCGAGCAGGCCGACCGCGAACACATAGGCCGCGGCGAAATGCGCGAAGCGGATGTAGCCCATCAGGAAATGGTCGCTGGCCTCGCCGGGCATCGTCGGCAGCGGGCGGCCGATGAAGTAGCCGGTGACGGCCAGCACGGTGATCGCCAGTGCGTTGATCCAGTGCCAGATGCGCACCGGCGCCTCGTAGACATAGACCGACTTGATCGACTGGCCGTGCGCGACCGCGTCGGCATCGATGCCGGTGGCGTCGGCCAGCTTGTGGGCCGACGGGGTGCTTGTGCTCATGCTTGTCTCCTCCTCGTGATGCCGGTCCGCTGGCGGGCCGGCAGGGTGGACGGCGATCAGCCGCGGATCAGCCGCGGGCCAGCAGCACCAGACCGGTCAGACCGACCGCGCCACCGAGCGCCTGCCAGACGCGCACCTGCAGGTCCGCCATCGCCCGGCCCAGGCCGAGGCCGGCGGCGTGCAGCAGCGCGGTCGTCGCGACGAAGCCGGTGGCATAGCCGGCGAACAGGCCGCCGGCCGGCAGCTCGGCGCCGGGCGCCAGGCCGTGCATCAGCGCGGCCGCGGCGGTCAGCGCCAGGCCGGCGCCGACCGGCACCTGCCGCGCAAAGGCCAGCATCAGGCCGAACAGCAGCACGCTGGCGGCGATCGCAGTCTCGGTCAGCGGCAGCGCCAGGCCGGCCGCACCCGCCACCGCACCGGCCAGCAGCGCGGCCAGGAAGGTCGCCGGTCCGGCCACGCGCCGCCCGGCCGGCAGCGCCACCGCCGACCAGGTGCCCACCGCCACCATCGCCAGCAGGTGGTCGAGGCCGAGCGGATGCGCCAGGCCGGCGAACAGGCTCTCGGTGCCGTGGCCGGTGTGGGCCTGCGCGGCGCCGGTGGCCGCCAGCGCCGCGACCGCGCCCAGGGCGCGCAGGGTCGTCGCCTTCTTCATCTTCATATTCTTCGTCTTCATGGTCATCTCAATCTCCTCGGGGGACAGGTCGCCGCTGCGCTTCAGCGCACCTTGACGGTGGCCATTTCCTGGCCGTCCGGGCTCATCACATGGGTCGAGCAGGCCAGGCAGGGATCGAAGGAATGCAGCGTGCGCAGGATCTCGACCGGCTGCTCCGGATTGACCATCGGCGTGTTCAGCAGGCTGGCCTCGAAGGCGCCGATCTGGCCCTTGTGGTCGCGCGGGCTGCCGTTCCAGGTGGTCGGCACCACGCACTGGTAGTTCTCGATCCTGCCGTCCTTGATCTTGATCCAGTGGCCGAGCATGCCGCGCGGTGCGGCCACGGTGCCCACGCCCTTGGCCTCCTTCGGCCAGGTGCTCGGATCCCACTTCTCGACATTGGCGGTGGCGGTGTCGCCGGCCTTGATGTTGCCGACGAGCTGGCGGAAGTCGTCCATCATCATCTCGCCGCAGTACTGGCTCTCGAGCGCGCGCGCCAGCGTGCGGCCGATGGTGCTGGGCAGCAGCTGCTTCAGGCTCAGGCTGGTCTCGGGCAGGCCCAGCGCCTTGGGCAGGTCGCTGTTGATCATGCGTGCCGAGACATCCACCTGCTCCTTGACCCGCTGGCAGTGCTTGTTGCCCTGGGTGGCATGCACATAGCCGAGGATGTAGCGCGACAGCGGACCGACCTCGACCGCATGGCCGCGCCAGCGCGGCGACTTGATCCACGAGTACTTGGCCGATTCGTCGAGCTGCTCGATCCGGGTGCGGGTGCCCTTGAAGTTCGGGCCCTCGGGCTGGTAGTCGGGTTCGGTCACGCCGTCCCAGGGGTGCAGGCCCTGGGTCTCGTCGCCGTACTTGTACCAGCTGTGGGTCACGAACTCCTGCACCTGCTCCGGGTCGCGCGGATCGATCGGGTGGATCTTGTCCCAGTTGCCGTCGAGGATCACGCCGCCGGGCAGCTGGTGGGTGCTGAAGTCGTAGGGCACCTTCTCGTAGGTGCCGTAGTCGGCGATGTTCTTCGCGCTCAGGCCGCCGCCGTGCAGCCAGCCGGCCTGCTTGTAGATCGTGCCGATCGCCAGCACGTCGGGCACGTAGACGTTCTGGTTGAACTCGATCATCTCCTTGATGCGCGCCTCGACGAAGTTGAGCCGCTCCATCGTGATCGGCGCGCCGGAGGCGCCGTCGCCGTCGAGCTTGATCGCGCAGGGCACGCCGCCGACCAGGTAGTTCGGGTGCGGGTTCTTGCCGCCGAAGATGGTGTGTACCTTCACCCATTCCTTCTGCAGGTCCAGCGCCTCCAGATAGTGGGTGACGGCCATCAGGTTGGCCTCGGGCGGCAGCACATAGGCCTTCGAGCCCCAGTAGCCGTTCATGAAGGGACCGAGCTGGCCGCTCTCGACGAACTTCTTCAGCCGGGTCTGGATGTCGCGGAAATAGCCCGGCGAGGACAGCGGATGCGAAGGCGAGACCAGCTGCTGCAGCTCGGAGGTCTTCTTCGGGTCGGCCTTCAGCGCCGAGATGACGTCCACCCAGTCCAGCGCGTGCAGGTGATAGAAGTGCACCGCATGGTCGTGCACCTGCAGCGTCTTGGCCATCATCTCGCGGATGAGATGGGCGTTGAGCGGGATGCGGATGCCCAGCGCGTCCTCGACCGCGCGCACGCTGGTCAGCGCGTGGCAGCCGGTGCACACGCCGCAGATGCGCTCGACGAAGGCCCAGGCGTCGCGCGGGTCGCGGCCCTTGAGGATCACCTCCAGGCCGCGCCACATCGTGCCGGTCGACACCGCGTTGCGGATGATGTTGTCCTTGTCCACATTCACCTCGCAGCGCATGTGGCCCTCGATGCGGGTGACGGGGTCGACGACGATGCGCCGGCCGGTGTTGTCGAGCTGGAAGCCCTGGGTCTCGATGACGCCCATGATGTGTTCTCTCTGTCCTGCGGTGTCCGGGAGGGGCGGATGCGGCCGGGGGCCGCGCTCAGTGGTCGGTGGTGGCGCTGTCGCGCGTGCTGGCGCGCTTGATCGCCGAGACGGCCGCGTGTGCGGCCACCGCTGCGCCGACCACCGCGGCGGTGCCGCCGCCGATCTGGTCGGCGGTGCCCTCGATGCCGAACTGGTGGATGGTGGTCAGGCGGTCGTAGAACGAGCCCTTGTCCCAGAAACCGTCTTCCGAGCAGCCGATGCAGCCGTGGCCGGCCTTGATCGGGAAGCTGGTGCCCTCGTTCCACTGCACGGTGGAGCAGGCGTTGTAGGTGGTCGGGCCCTTGCAGCCGACCTTGTAGAGGCAGTAGCCGCGGCGCGCGTACTCGTCGTCGAAGGCCTCGACGAACTGGCCGGCGTCGAAGTGCGGCCGGCGATAGCACTTGTCGTGGATGCGCTGGCTGTAGAACATCTTCGGCCGGCCCTGGCGGTCCAGCTCGGGGATGCGGTCGAAGGTCAGCATGTAGGTGATCACGCCGGTCATCACCTCGGCGATCGGCGGGCAGCCGGGCACCTTGATGATGGGCTTGTCGGTGATGACCTTGTGGATCGGCGTGGCCTGCGTCGGGTTCGGCTTGGCCGCCTGCACGCAGCCCCACGATGCGCACGAGCCCCAGGCGATGATGGCCTTGGCATCCTTGGCCACATGCCTGAGCTTCTCGATGAAGGGCTTGCCCGACTGGATGCAGAACATCCCGTCCTCGTTGAGCGGCGGATTGCCCTCGACCGCGAGGATGTACTGACCCTTGTACTTGGTCATGATCTCCTCGAGGATGGCCTCGGCCTGGTGGCCGGCGGCGGCCATCAGCGTGTCGTCGTAGTCCAGGCTGATCATCGACAGCACGACATCCTTGGCCAGCGGGTGCGCGCTGCGGATGAAGCTCTCGGAGCAGCAGGTGCATTCCAGGCCGTGCAGCCACAGCACCGGGGTGCGCGGCTTGGTTTCCATCGCGTGCGCGATCTGCGGCACGAAGGCCGGGCCCAGGCCCAGCGAGGTCGCGGTCAGCGAGCAGTATTTCAGCAGGCTGCGGCGCGAGATGCCCTGGCGTCGCATCACCTCGTAGAAGGTTTCCATGTGGTGTCTCCTCGGTTCTGTCGCGGAGAACGTCACAAGTCGCGTGCCTGCATGAATCGAGATCAGGGTAATCCCTTGCCCTGACTGCAAGTCCTTGTCACGTCTTGGAAATTCGTTGCGGCTTGACGCAGGTCAGGCCGGGTTTCGGGCAGGGGTGGAAAGCGGGCTTGCAGCGGGGCATCCAGCCTGGAATCGGCGCTTGCGGTGCGGTGCGAGCCCGCTTCAGTCCGATGGTGATACCCTGCAGACACCACTACAGAGAAAGGCGCCCCATGCCCATCAAGCCGAACTACTCGTTCGAGAAGCGCCAGCGCGAGCTGGAGAAGAAGAAGAAGAAGGCGGAAAAGGCGCAGAAGAAGGCCAACCCCGGTCCGAGCCATTCGCGTGAGGATGACGGCGCCCATGCGGCGGCCGCCCCCCAGGAAGGCGCCTCCAGCCTCTGAGCTTCAGCCGCGGGCGGGCAGTTCGACCACGAACTCCGCCCCGCCGTCGGCATGGTTGCCGGCGAGCAGCCGCCCGCCGTGCTGCTCGACGATGCCGTAGCTGATCGACAGCCCCAGGCCGGTGCCCTTGCCGACCGGCTTGGTGGTGAAGAAGGGGTCGAACAGTCGCCCCAGATGCTCCGGCGCGATGCCGGAGCCGTTGTCGCGGAACACCAGCCGCGCCAGACCGGCTTCCAGATGGCCTGTGATCCACAGCGTCGGGGGCTTCGCGCCCGCGCCGCTGGCCGCATCCCAGGCGTTCTGGATCAGGTTGAGCATCACCTGCAGCAGCGGCCCCGGCGCGCCCTCGACCACGCTGTCGGGGCCGGGCTGCCAGTGCACGACGAAGTCCGGCGCGGTGCCCTTGCGCACCCAGTGGATCGCCTGCTCGACCACCTCGTTGAGCCGCACCGGGCCGCGCTCGTCGCGGTCGGCGGCCGAGAAGCGCTTCAGGCCCTGCACGATGTCGGCGGTGCGCTGCGCGCCCTCGAGCGTGCCTTCCATCAGCGAGGGCAGGTCGGCCAGCAGATGGTCGATGCGCAGCCTGCGGCGCATCGGCGCGAGCTCGGCCACCGGCCGGCCGTCATGGATCTCGCCGAGATACTGGCGCAGCCGCTCGGTGTAGCGGGTCAGCGCATGCACATTGCCGAGCACGAAGCTGATCGGGTTGTTCAGCTCATGCGCGACGCCCGCCACCAGCCGGCCCAGCGAGGCCATCTTCTCCGAGTGCAGTAGCTGCTGCTGGGTGCGCTTGAGCGCCTCGTGCGCCTCGCGCAGCTGGTGGTAGGCGCGCTTGAGCTCGCCCATCGGCCGTCCGACGAAGACCAGGCCGACGCGCCGCCCGGCCGCATCCAGCCGCGGCGTGCAGTTGAAGTCGACCGGCACCGGCTGGCCGGCGCTGTCGAGCAGCTCGACCTCGAGCACCGTGCCGCCGCGCTGCAGCGCCGGCGTGCCCAGCACATGGCGGATGCGCACCCGGCTGGCCTCGTCGGCCATCAGCGCCGCGATGCCGCTGCCGCGCAGCGCGGCCTCGTCGCGGCCGGTCAGCTCGGCCAGCGCGCGGTTGGTCTCCTCGATGCGGCCGCCGGCGTCGCAGGCCACCAGCACGTCGCTCATCGCGCTGAGCAGGCTGAAGATGAACTGCTGCGACTGCTCGAGCTGGGCGTTCTTCTCCTCGAGCGCGACCTCGTCGGCCACCAGCTGCGAGTAGACCTCGTCCATCTTCTGGATCACGTCGAGCCAGGCGCTGTCGTCCAGCCCGTCGGCGGGCGGCAGCATCGGGGCGAGCGGCGGGCGGTCGGGCATGGCGGGTTCGTCCTGCAGCGAAGGGGGGGTCAGTGCACGGTGCAGACCATGCACGGGTCGAAGGAGCGCACGATGTGCTGCACCGCCACCGGCGTGGTCTCGCCCGGGTGCACCGGCGCGTCCTCCAGCGCCTGCTCGAGCGCGCCGGGCCGGCCGCCGGCGTCGCGCGGCGAGAAGTTCCAGCTGGTCGGTGCGATGATCTGCCAGTGGCGGATGCGCCCGCCCTGCAGCGCGATCCAGTGGCCGAGCGCGCCGCGTGCGGCCTCGGTCAGGCCGCAGCCCTGGCCCTCGGCCGGCAGCGGCGCCGGGCGGCAGAAGGGCTCGCCGGGGCGGATCGCCTTCAGCCAGCCCTCCATCAGCGGCACCACGCGCGCCAGCTCCATCAGCCGCGCCAGCACCCGCGCCAGCACGCCCGAGCCCTCGCGTGCGACCAGCTCGCGCAGCAGCGGCTGGCCGTCGGCGAGCTGGCGCGCCAGCGCGCCGGTCTCGGCGACCTCGCCGCCCAGGCGCGGTGCCTTGTTCCAGCTGTAGGCGCCGGGCTTGTCGGCGTCCGGCAGCGTCAGGCCGCGCGCCGGGTGGCGAACCGGCTCGCCGTCGGCCGCCAGCCAGGCGCGGGTCACATCCTCGGTGATGCGCGAGAGGTCCAGCGCGGCGGTGGCCGACGCGCCGGCACGCCAGACGCCACCGCCGATCGCGCGGGTGCCGTCGGGCTGCGGATAGGCGCCGTGGCTGATCCACAGCCCCGGCCCGGGTCCGAGCCGCGCCAGCCCCAGATCGTCGGCCAGATCGAGAAAGAAGCGCAGGTCGCCGGCGCCGGCGTCCGTGCCGGTCGGGCGCTCGGCGCGCCAGCGCGCCAGATCCGCCAGGCTGGACAGCGCGGCCACCGCCTCCAGCGGCGCGCCGAACAGCGTGCGCTCGAGGAATCCGCGGAACTCGCGCACCCGCGCCAGCAGCCGCAGCCGCTCGGCCGCGTCGATCGCCCGTGCCGAGCCGCCGGCCTCCAGGCTGCCGGTGTGCGGCCACTTGCCGCCGAGCAGGCCCATCAGCGTGAACCAGCGCGCGCGCGCCGCGGTCGCCAGCCGGTGGTGCTCGCCGCAGCCCTCGGGCGAGAGGGCGGCGAAGCGCCGGCGCGCCTCCATGAACCAGGGCCGCGTGGCGTAGACCTCGCGGGTGAAGTCCGGCATGAAGAACAGGTAGAAATGCGTCAGGTGATCGGCCAGGTTCTCGCAGGCCAGCATCAGGTCGGTCGCCAGCAGGCCGTTGGGCGGGGGCTGCACGCCGGCCAGGTCGGCCAGCGCCCGGGTCGCCGCCACCGACTGCGACACCGAGCAGATGCCGCAGATGCGCGGCACGATCACCAGCGCGTCCCCGGCCGGGCGGCCGAGCAGGATCTGCTCGAAGCCGCGGTACATCGGCGCGCAGACCTCGGCCGAGCGCACCCGGCCGTCGGCGATGTCCAGACGGACCTCGAGATCGCCCTCGACGCGGTTGAAGGGGCCGACGATCAGGCGGGGCATGGGGCGGTTCCTCCGGGCTATTCGGGTTGCGGCCCGCATTGTGCGGTGTCCGGACATGGCGCTGTGGCATCATCCGCCGCCCTGAAAGACGCCCGAAGCACAAGGAAAGAGAGAATCCCCGCATGGACCTGAAGCTGCCCATCGTCATCGTCGACGAGCTCGCCGACACCCTGGTCAAGTCGACCGGCGTCCTGGACTTCGCCAGCGGCGAGATCACCGAGGTCCGCTATCAGGGCTACGACCTCGAGAAGAACGGCTTCCCGGCGCGCGATGCCGACTACGACTTCACCTGCGGCACGCTGTCCAACGGCAAGAAGGAGGTCGAGTTCGGCATCCGCGCCGATGCGATGGCCGCGCGCTACTCGGTCACGCCCGACGAACTGCTCGAGCTCAAGGGCCGTGCGGCCAAGCTGTTCTCCGCCGCCCCGGTCACCGCCGAGCCGGCCCCGGCCGCGAAGAAGGCGCCGCGCAAGCCGCGCGCCTGATCGGATCTGCGCCGATCCGGGATCGGCGCTACGATGCGCACCGACCGCCCGAACCGACTGTCGTGCCGATGACGCGTTCCTTCGACCTGCCGCTCCTGCGATCCCTGGCCGCCACGCTGGCGCTGCTGACGGCCCTGTCCGGCTGCTCGACCTCCTCGGGCGGTGCGGCCGCCAAGGCCAAGGTCTATCTCGACGAGGCCTTCTCGAACACCGAGACCTTCTCGCGGGTCTTCCCGTCGACCACCGCCAGCACCTGCGAGGCGGCCCGGCGCGCGCTGATGAGCCAGGGCTATCTGCTGGGCAGCGCGGATCGCGCCGATTCGGTGACCGGTCGCAAGAGCTTCCAGCCTCAGCCCGAGGTGCATGTGCAGATCGAGTTCCACATCGTCTGCGTGCCCGAGGTCCGCGCCGCGTCGCTGTCCGCCTCGGATCCGGCGGCCAATGCCGGCGATCCGGACGATCGACCCTCGACCATCGCCTTCGTCAGCGCGGTCCAGGACCGCTATTCGCTGAGGAAAAGCTCCAATTCAGCCAGCCTGGGCGTGAGCGCGATCGGCTCGGTCTCTCTGCCGCTGTCGTCCAATGACGATTCCCTGGTCAAGGTGGCCAGCGAGACCATTCCGGCCGGCGAGTTCTACGATCGATTCTTCCAGCTGGTGGATAGGTACCTTGAAGTTCCCTGAGCGTCCATCCGGGCGTTCAGAAGCAGCGGCACAGCCGGAATGGTGCTATCGTGGCCCAACTCCGGGAGTGCCTCATGACCAGTCCGAGTCCGTCGTCCGTGGTGGAGCCGCCACTGGACGCACGCCGAGCGCGCGAACAGCGCCTGCGTGCTGCGCTGCCGTCCACGATCGAGTTCCTGCAGCGGCGTCGCGCCGATCTGATCGATCCTGTGGTCATCGATGATTTCGTCGCCATTCACTGGATGGAATGGCATGGCGGCACGCTGCGTCTGACCGTCACCGGGCGCAACATCTGCGCGCAGATCGGATTGCGTCCGGCACGCTGAAATCCGTGCTGGGGCGCGTGGCCCTGTCGGCAGGTTTCGCCTGGAATTGAGGTCGGTCTATCTTGTAATTTTTCACATCAGGCCTCGATTGAAGCGATCCTCTCGCCGAAAGTGCTCAAACGGGGGGATGTCGGGGCAAATGCGGGGATCTAGCCTGTCTTCAGGCTGCACACCGAGGTGTGCGTGGACCGGTGGCCGAGGCCATCCGCCAACTGAAAGACTCCCCATGAAGCCCGTTGCCCGAACCCTTCGCTCCCTGGTGTGGCTGCTGCTGCCCCTGTCCGTCGGCGCCCATGCGGCCGGCACCTCCTTCGTCGACGAGCTTGATGCCTTCGACAGCAGCCGCTGGACCCGCACCCATGGCGTGGCCGCACCCGATCCGATCGATGTGGGCTGGCGCAGCACCCATGTGAGCTTCGGGTCCGGCGAGATGTCGCTGCGGCTCAACACCTGGCCGTGCAGCGTGGCGCAGGAGCAGTGCGCCGGTCAGCCCAATGCCTCCGGCCAGCTGGTGTCGAACGACAGCTATGGCTTCGGCTCCTACAGCGCGACCTTTCGCGCGGCCAGCGGCGCCGGCGTCGTCACCGATTTCATGAAGTACAGCGGCCCGCTGAATGCGGCCTCCGGCCCGACCGACCTGATCGGCATGCACATCGCCGGCAATGACACCAGCACGCTGTTCGTCAGCTACCTGTCGTCGACCGCCGGGCTGACGACGCAGGCGATCGCGCTGGGCTTTGACGCATCAGCGGGCATGCATACCTATGCCTTCAGCTGGGTGGCCGGTTCGCTGTCCTGGTCGGTCGACGGGCAGTCGGTCCATACGCTGTCTGGCG
>RRZT011864363.1_pt1 | contig 10340 bp, 7 predicted proteins | sample 2165551 | NCBI WGS metagenome assembly RRZT01 (sample SAMN10456910, study PRJNA506462) | wastewater metagenome | biome: wastewater; feature: sludge; material: wastewater sludge; isolation source: wastewater sludge with Escherichia coli K12::gfp cells carrying plasmid... | place: USA: Moscow, Idaho ...
CGGCGCGGGCACAGGTACAGAAATTCGATTTCGAGGCCGCGCGGCAACTCCTCGCCGGCAGCGAGGAGGCCGGATGACGATGCTGCGCTGCTGGAGCGGACGGCTCCTGCTCTGCTGCACCGGCCTCGTCGCGGCCGGCGAGGAGTATTTCGCGCGCTACGCACTGCCTCGGGACGCCGCTTCGGTCGACATCGGTGCGCTGCTGCAGCGCGATCGAATCCTCAAGCGTCGGCTCGAAGAACAGAGAACATCGCCGTGAACCGGGGCTCGCCGGGCACCGGCATCGTCTTGCGCGTCGCCGGCCTGTTCGGCACACTGCTGGTGCTGGCGATCACCACCCTGCTCACCGCCTGGCTGTACGGATTGCCGTTCTTCGGCTTGCCGGGTGCCAAGCAGATCCACTTGGCCGATGCCCGGCAGGCCCTCGAACTGAGCGCCGACAGCCGCAGCACGCAGATCGAAAGCGCCCTGCGGGAACGCCGCGGCAATCTCCGCCTGCTCTCCGAAAGCCCTGTCCTCGTGCAGGCTCTGGCCACGCCGCTGACGCAAGCGGCGTCTGCCGCTGCCAGTCGCCACTTCCAGTCGGTGATGGGCGCCTACCCGGATGTTTTCGAATACCTGGCGCTGGTGTCGACCAGCGACGGGCGCGTGCTGGCCGCCAGCGACGCCAGCATGCTCGGACGCCCCCTCGCCGACGCCGGTCTGCTCGGGCGCCTGTCGACGCCGGGTGTCGTCGAACAGATCGAAACCACCGGCCCGACAGTCGCAGGGGAACCCAGCCTGATCATCGCCCGCCAGGTCATCGAGCGAAACGCTGCGGCGACCTCGACCGGCAAATTGCTCGGGGTTCTGGTGGCCAGCGTGTCGATTCAGGAACTGCTTGGCCATTTCGATCGCGTTGAACTGCGCTCGCTGGGAGATTCCGGTTCGGTTGCACTCTTCGATCAGCGGCGGCTGCTCGCGACCTTCCGTCTGCTGGCCGGGGCGGGCGAGATGCCGCTACCGCCCGCTTCCCAGGAAATGGATGGCAGTTTCGTCGAGAACGCGGCGAACGGACGATTGACCCTTGCCACGTATCGCTTTGTGCGCATCGCTGCCAACGAAGGATGGAGTCTGGTGCTTCGCCGCGAGCGCGACGAGATCCTGCACGAACTCGAGCAGCGCGCCGGGCAACTGCTGCTCTTCGGCCTGCTGTTCACCGTCTGCAGCCTGATCGTCGTGGCTCTGGCGGCGCGGCATGTGACGCGTCCGATCCGGGAACTGGCGAATGTCGCGCAGCGTCTCGCCGAGGGCGAGCTGAACGCCCGCGCCAAGCTGGCGAAGCCGCACCACGGTGATGAGGTGGCAACCCTGGCTGCGGCCTTCAACAGCATGGCCGCACGCTTCGAGACCTGGCATACCACCCTGGCCAGCGAAGTCGCCACGCGCACGCGCGAACTGATCGACCAGCAGTTGCAGCTCGAAGGACTGGTCGAGAAGCGCACCGCCGACCTGCGCGCGGCGCTGGCCGCGGCGACCCAGGCCGACCGCGCCAAGGACGCTTTCCTGGCCAATGTCAGCCATGAACTGCGCACGCCGCTGAACGCCGTCATCGGCCTGGCCGGGCTCGCCCGGCAACTCAGCCGTGATCCCCGGCAACAGGACTACCTCGACAAGATCGGCAGTGCCGGCAAGTCACTGGCGCACCTGATCAACGATCTGCTCGACCTGACCAAGATCGTCGCTGGCCGGCTGGAGTTCGAGAACAGCACGTTCAGCCTGCGCGGCATGTTCGAGCGCAGCAAGTCGGTGCTGATGCACCAGGCGGCAGAGAAGGGGCTGACACTCGTCGAACGTATCGACGCGGAAGTTCCCGATACGCTGATCGGCGACCCGCTGCGAATCGAACAGATCCTGCTCAACCTGCTCGGCAACGCTATCAAGTTCACCAGCAGCGGCCACATCGAGCTGCGTATCAGCGTGCTGCACAGCGAAGCGAAGCGAGTGCGCCTGGCCATCGATGTCGAGGATACCGGTCTCGGCCTCAGCGAGCCGGAAATCGCGCAATTGTTCCAGCCTTTTGGGCAGGCCGATGCCAGCATGACGCGCAAGTTCGGCGGCAGCGGCCTGGGACTCGCCATCTGCAAGCGGCTCGCCGAGAGGATGGATGGCGACATCTGCGCCAGCAGCCGGCCCGGTGCCGGCAGCACCTTTCGCGTCACGCTCTGGCTGGCACTGGGGGAATCGGCAAGGTCCGGCATGGCCCTTGCATCGATGGCGCTGCAGCCACTGCCGGAAGCGTATCACGGCGCTCGGGTACTGGTCGTCGATGATCATCCGCTCAACCGCGAGATCGTCGAAGCCCTGCTCGGCGCGGTCGGCATCACGCCGGTGATGGCCAGCAACGGCCAGGAAGCGGTCGATCGCCTCCGGATGAGTGACGCGAGCGCTTTCGATCTGGTGCTGATGGACATCCAGATGCCGGTCATGGACGGCTACAGTGCGACCCGCGAACTGCGTAGCCGCGCCGGTTTCGAGGCGCTGCCGATCATCGCCATGACCGCGCACATCATGGAACATGAAAAGGGCCTCCAGCGCGCGGCCGGCATGAGCGACTTCATCGGCAAACCCTTCGATCACCCGACCTTCTACCGCACACTGGCGAAATGGATTCCCGTCCACAAGCAGCGGCAAGCCGCCACAGCGATGGACGCCTTGCCGCCTGCGACCGGCAGCCAGGGAATGCCCACCTGGCCCGCTCTCGGCGCGATCGACAGCGCCGCCGGCCTGGCCCGCTTCGCCGGCAATGCCGCACGCTACCGGCACTGGCTGAGCGACCTGGCCGACCAGGGTGGTTCCGAGGTCAGAAAGATCGAACAGGCGATGGCGACTGGCCAGCAGGAACAGGCTTGCCAGCTCGCACATGCCCTCGCCGGCCGCGTCGGCATGCTCGGGATCACCAGTGCACAGGCTTTTGCCCTGCAGGTCGAGGCGGCAGCGAGCCGCGGCGAAGCCGCCGACGCGGCGATCATCCACCTGGCAGCGGCCGTCGACGAGGCGAGCGAACAGATCAGGCAGGCACTCGGAAGCGATGCTGCCGACGGGACGCCGCTGGCAGATCTCGCCGCGCCGCCGCCCGCCGGACCCCCTCCGGCAAGTATCCTGGCACTGCTACGCCTGCTCGAGACCGCCGACGGCGACAGCGAGCGCGCCATCCATGACTGTCTCGCGGAACTCGGCGAGACAGCCTGGTCAGCAACGCTGCGCGCGACCCTGGCACGCGTGCGCAATTTCGATTTCGACGCCGCAAGACGGCTGTTTCCGGATCATGAAACAGCCAGCAACCCGGATGGAACCTCATGACCACCATTCTCCTGATCGATGACGACCCGGCAACCCTCGAAATCATCAACGAATGCCTGCTCCCGCACTTTCGCACGCGCATCGCGACGCGTGGCGGCAAGGGCATCGAGCTGGCGCAAATGTCGCCGGCACCCGACCTGGTACTGCTCGACCTCGAATTGCCGGACATGAACGGCTACCAGGTCTGCTCGGCGCTCAAGCGGGATACCCGCACCGCCGAGATCCCGGTGATCTTTCTTTCCAGCCATACGGATATTGCCAACATCATCCGCGGTCTCGAACTCGGCGCCGTCGATTATGTGCCCAAGCCGGTGGCACCACCGATTCTGCTGGCACGCGTACGCACGCAACTACGCCTGCGCCAGGCACAGATTTATCTGGCGGACCGCAATCTCCATCTCGAATCGCTGGTGAGCGAACGTACGCAGGCGCTCGAAGCGCGAACGCTGGACCTGCAGCGCAGTCAGGAACTGACGATCGTGGCCCTCGGAGCGATCGCCGAAACCCGTGACAACGAGACCGGCGATCATATTCGTCGCACGCGCGCCTATGTCCGGGCACTCGTCGAAAACCTCCTGCAACAACCCGCACAGCGGGATCGCATGCCGCTCGAAGAATGGGGGCTGCTCTGGAAATGCGCCCCCTTGCACGACATCGGCAAAGTGGGAATTCCTGACCAGATCCTGCTCAAGCCAGGACCACTCGATGCCGAGGAGTTCGAGATCATGAAGCGACATACGACGATCGGCCGCGATGCCCTGCACGCGGCCGAACTCGGGGTCGACACCCTGCACCCGTTCCTGCGGATCGCCAGCGAAATCATTTATTCGCATCACGAGCGCTGGAACGGTACAGGCTATCCGCAGGGCCTCCGCGGCGAGGACATTCCCTTCGCCGCACGCCTGATGGCGATCGCCGATGTCTATGATGCCCTGATCAGCAAGCGGGTGTACAAGCCCGCCCTGCCTCACGGCAAAGCGGTGGAGATCATCGCACAGGGGCGCGGCAAGCACTTCGACCCGCTGGTCGTCGATTGCTTCCTGGTCTGCGCCGAGACTTTCAACGCGATCGCTGCCGGCCATTCCAGCTCTCTTCCGACCCATCCCCCACCAGGGAAAGGGGAAATTCATGAATGAAGGGAAAATCCAGGTCATGATCGTCGACGACTCGGCGCTGGTCCGTCAGGTCGTTGCGCAGGCGCTGGCCCGTGAGCCCGGCATCGAGGTCATGAGTACGGCGGCCGATCCGCTCTTCGCCATGGACAAGATGCGCAGGAACTGGCCGGACGTGATCATTCTCGATATCGAAATGACGCGCATGCACGGCCTCTCTTTCCTGCGCAAGCTGATGGCTGAACGACCGACGCCGGTGATCATCTGTTCATCGCCCACCGCGACCGGCAGCGACACGCTCATGCAGGCGCTTGCTGCGGGTGCCGTGAGCATCATCAGCAGGCCCAAATTCGGGCTCAAGGGCTTCCTCGAAGACGCCACGAACGACATCATCGCCGCCATCCGCGCGGCCGCCCGAACCCGGGACGCCTTGCCGGGACAGCCGCTCCCCACCACCCATCCGGCGGCGAGCGCGCGGCTGCCGACGCTGCAGAGAATGACGCGCAACAGCGCGGACGCCATCCTCCCCGCCGGTAACGCGGCGGTGCAAAGGACGACCGACAAGGTGATCGCCATCGGCACCTCGACCGGCGGAACGCAGGCACTCGAAGCCGTACTGACCCGCCTGCCGCTGACGATCGCGGGAATCGTCATCGTCCAGCACATGCCCGAGCAGTTCACGGCGATGTTCGCCGAACGCCTCAACTCGCTGTGTACGATCGAAGTCCGCGAGGGCCGGAACAACGATCGCGTGCTGCCGGGGCTCGCGCTGATCGCTCCCGGCGGCAGGCACATGCTGTTGAAGCGCAGCGGCGCGCAGTATTACATCGAGGTGCTCGACGGCCCCCTGGTCAATCGCCACAAACCCTCGGTCGATGTGCTGTTCCGCTCGGTAGCCCGGTTTGCCGGCGGCAACGCAGCCGGCGTGATCATGACCGGCATGGGCGACGACGGCGCCCGCGGCCTCAAGGAGATGAACGATGCCGGCGCCGCGACGATCGCCCAGGATGAAGCCTCCTGTGTGGTTTTCGGCATGCCCAGGGAGGCGATCAGGCTCGGCGCCGCCGATCGGGTGCTGCCACTCCAGCAGATCCCTGCGGCGCTGATCGAGACCTTCAACCAACGGTCATGACTATTCCAGGCACCCCCGATGATGAAAGTCATGACCGTTTCCCTCTCCCCCGACCCCTCCCCCGCAAGTGGGGAGGGGAGATTTGTGAGTCGCTGACGCGACTTTCACATTAACGCGAGGTTTGAATACGGCCATGCAACGATACGACATCCTGAAAAAGATCGCCGCAGAACTGGAGCATGGCGCAGTCAACTTCTCGACCAATGCGCTGGTCGCGCTCAAACTGCAGCATGCGCTCAACGATCCGGATTGCCACATCGACCAGGCCATGCGCCTGATCAAGGCTGAACCCCTGCTGTCGGCAAAGGTCGTGGCGCTGGCCAACTCGAGCGCCTTCAATCCCTCGGGTCGCCCGATCACCGACGTGCGCACGGCCGTTCTGCGGCTGGGTTTTCGCTATCTGCGCTCGCTCGCAGCGGCGGTCGTCACGCGCGCGCTGGCTTCCCCCTTGTCGGCACAGGATCGTGCCATGGCGGCGCGACTCTGGGAGCACACCGCGCATGTCGCGGCACTGGCGCAGGTCATCGCCCGCAAGGTCACCCACCTCGACCCGGAAACGGCGATGTTCGCCGGCATCGTCCATGAGATCAGTGGCTTCTACCTGATTTCGCGTGCCGCCGAATTTCCCGGCCTGCTCGACGAGGATTTCTCGGCGTGGAGCGAAACCGGCGAAGCCGAGGTCGGTCGCGCCTTGCTGCAGGTGCTGGAGGTACCGCAAACGGTGGTCGATGCGATCGAAGTCTGCTGGCGGGGTTTTCTGGCGATGCCGCCGAAAACTCTTGGCGATACGTTGCTGCTGGCCGACGAACTGGCCCCCGTCGAAAGCCCGCTACGCGACCTCGACGACGTTCCCAGGGAAGGCACGGCGGCATCGATCGACATGCTGATCGGCGAGGAAACGCTGCTCGAAATCATGCGCGAATCGGCAGATGAGGTACGCTCACTGACGGCAGCGCTGCGCCTCTGAGCGCACCTGGCGAACTCTGCCAGGCAGCCACCCAGGCGACGATGTCGGCCGCCGGCATCGGCCGGGCGATGCCGTCACCCTGGGCACTTTCGCAGCCGAGCTGGAGCAGCATCTGACCCTGTTCGATGCTCTCCACGCCTTCGGCGACGATCTGGCGGTGAAAAGCCTTGGCGAGCCCGATCACCCCCTCAAGGACGGCCCGATTCTCCCCACCTTCGAGCAGGTCGCAGACGAAACTGCGGTCGATGTTGATCCGGGAAACCGGCAGGCTCTTCAGGTAAGTCAGCGAGGAATGGCCACAGGCAAAATCGTCGAGGGCAAATGACACGCCGATTTTCCGGCACGCGGTGATGATCGCACAGACACTGGCGAGGTCTTTCAGCGCACGCGTTTCCCGCAATTCGAGATCAAGCCTACCCGGTCCCACCTCCGGCTGTCCGGCCAGCAGAGTACGCAGTCGTTCGACGAAACCGGCCTGTTGCAACTGCCGTGCGCCAATATTGACGCTCACCGCCATCTCCAGTCCGCCACCGCGCCATTCTGCGATCTGCGCCAGGGCACGCGCGATCACCCATTCCCCGAGATCGACCGCCAGCGGGTGATTCTCGATCAGCGGCAGGAAAGCGGCTGGCAGCAGCAGTCCTTTTTCCGGATGCTGCCAGCGAATCAGGGCCTCGACCCCGATCACCGCGCCGCTGCGCAGGTTCACCCTGGGCTGATAGTGGAGAACGAATTCATCGGCCAACAGGGCACGGCGGATATCTTCCAGGCGTTCGTTGTGGCTGCGGACGCTGCGATCCAGCTCGGCATCGAAGACACAGTAGCGGTTCTTGCCGGCGAGCTTGGCCTGGTACATGGCCTGGTCGGCCTGGCGCAGCAGTTGATCGGCATCGACCTCCTCGGCCTGCGGGTAGAAGGTCACGCCGACGCTGGTCGACACCTGCAGTATCTGCTCGCCGTACGGCACCGGCTGGGCGCTGGCCGCAATCAGGCGGTCCACGATCGGCGCACACGAGGGGATATCCGAGAGATCGAGCAATACCGCGACAAACTCGTCGCCCCCCAGACGCGCCAGTGTATCGCCTTCGCGCAAGGCCTGCTTCATTCGACCCGCCACCGTCATCAGCAGTTGGTCGCCGGCTTCATGACCGTGCTGGTCGTTGACCGCCTTGAAGCCATCGAGGTCGAGAAAGGCGACGGTCAGGCGCTGCCCGCGCCGCTGCGTCTGCATCATGCCCTGATGCAGGCGGTCGGCCAGCAGCACGCGATTGGGCAAACCGGTCAGCGCGTCGTAGTGAGCCGTCCGCTTGAGCTTCTCTTCGTTTGCTTTGAGCAGGGTGATGTCGGAGAACAGGGCCACGTACTGCCGGGTTCTGCCCTGATCATCGCGCACCGCACTGATCGTCAGTATCGCCGCAAACATCTCGCCGCTCTTGCCGCGATTCCAGACTTCACCGCTCCAGTGGCCCTGGCCGATCAGATCGCCCCACATGGCGGTGTAAAACTCCTTTGCCTGAACACCGGAGCGGAGAAAGCGCGGGTTCTGCCCCAGCGATTCCTCGCGACTGAAACCACTCATCCGGGAAAAGGCCTCATTGACGTCGAGGATCGTGCCGTCGGGGGAGGTGATCATGATGCCCTCGCGGGCGTTGGTGAACACGCTGGCCGCGTTGATCTGCTGCAGGCGCTCCGATTCTGCGCGTTGCTCGGCCAACTGCATCTGCCGGCGGTAGAGGCCGGTCGCCAGCAGCGTGATCGCCAGCAGAGCGGGAACCATGACGCCAAGCACGGTCCTGGTCTCGGTCCGCCATTGCTGCAGGGCGGGCCGACGATCGAGCGCCGTGACGACGAGGAAGGGATACAGGCGCGACGCTCGAAAGGCGATCAGCCGCGGGCGATCCTCGCCGCTGCCCTGTTCGAACTGGCCAAACTCGACCTCGGCCAGGCGCAGTTCACTCACGAAGTGGTCCTGCAACGATCCGGGTCGCCCGCCGGGGTCGCTATCCATCAGCAGCGTGCCGTCGTAGCGCAGCACGCTGACCGATCCTTCCTCGGCAGCGATCTTCTGGGCAATATGGTTGATGAAATAGTCCGGATTCAGCGCAAAGAGCAAGGTTACGCGCCCCTTGCCAAGCCCGATGCTGCGTGTCACCGGGATGAAGCCGAGCGAGTCGGCATCGACGGGCGTTCCCGCCGTCGATGGCTGGCCACTGGCGAAATCACGTCCTGCCCAGGGCTCGCCGATGCGCAGGATCTGCAGCCGGCCAGCGTCTGCCGGCAGATAATTTTGTGTCGCCACCGTCACGCCGAGGTTGGCCGGATTGGAACTGGCGACAATCCGCCCCGCGTCGTCCAGCAGGGACATCGAGCGCAGGAATGGCACATGCTGCAGGGCCGCCACGAAAGTCCGCTCGATCTCGCGCGCATCGCGCACAAGCGACACCTGCGCCAGGGAGTTGGCCGCGACGAGTTCGGTGACGTGCAGGCTTTGCGTCAGGAAGTCCTCGAAACCTCGCGAATGCATCGCTGCGATGCCCAGACCGTTGGCCACCGCCTCGCCACGCAGTCGCCACAGGGTGTAGGCGCTCATGGCGACCATGCCGCCGACGAATACACCCAGGAAAAGCAGAAACGTCGTACGTAACTGCCGCCAGGCGCGGCGCGTCATGGGGAGACGATGGTCTCGAGTTTATGCCGCCGCGCGGCTGCCAGCAGCCGCCCATCGTGCTTGATGTCGCTGACGAAGCGCTCGATGCGTGCCGCCCAGGCATCGTCACCGGGCTGCATGGCATAAGCGTAGGGGGTGATGTGGTAGGCGCCGGGGGGCGAGACCAGGCGCGCCCAGTCGGCGCTCGCCAGAAAACGCTGGCTATAGGGGTAGTCGGTCAGAAAAACGTCGGCGCGACCCGACTGGACTTCCTGCTCGCGCGCAAATGGCGTATCGAGAACCAGCAGTTGCGCCGCCTTGAGTTTGCCCTTCATGATCGACTCATGCAGCGTCCCTCGGGCGACGGCCACCACCGAGCCGGTGCGGTCGATCTGATCCCAGTCCTTGATCCGGCGATTGGTTTTGGTGGTGATCGCATAAATGTCGCTGGCCAGATAGGGGCGTGTGAAACGCAGCTTTTCCGCACGCGCGGGCGTGATGCCGACCGCAAACATGGCCAGATCGCAGCGATCCTGAGTCACATCATCGATGAGTCTGGCGAAAGAACTATCGACGAACTGCACCGCCACACCGAGGTCCTTGCCGAGTTCGCCGGCCAGATCGATATCGATCCCGGACAGCAACTGCGTCTTCGGGTTGCGGTAGGTGATGCTGTAGTAGTCGGGCCAGATGCAGACACGCAGCACCCTGGCCTCCCGGACTCGATCGAGCCGGCTCGTGGCAAGGTCTGCGGTGCTTCCCTGAGCAGACACGGCCAGACCGCCGGCAAGCATGGCAAAACGCCAGAGGAGAACAAGAATGCGCATTGCAATCTCCGGAAATGAATCTTGAGGCATTGACCGCCAGCCATCTGAAATGGTCATTACCATCGAGTATTGAACCATAAAACCCCGTCATTGGCTGGCAAATTGTGCTCACTCCGGGAATTGTCAGTACAATCCCTCGCTTGAGCTCGGGTGTGCATGAAAGTGTTGGGAGGTACCGACGCTGGCGACGCTGCAGCTCATAGACCAAGCGCTTTGTCGTCCCGGCAGTGGCCTGCCCGCGGCGAGTCCATTCCACACAGGAGAAAGCTTCCCCATGGCAAAAACCATTTTTCTGGTCGATGATTCGGCAACC